>Ga0181566_10003334_pt1 | contig 13165 bp, 9 predicted proteins | sample 101ome_15_FD_133762 | JGI IMG/M metagenome (GOLD analysis project Ga0181566, IMG submission 133762) | Coastal salt marsh microbial communities from the Groves Creek Marsh, Skidaway Island, Georgia - 101402AT metaG (megahit assembly) | ecosystem: Environmental > Aquatic > Marine > Intertidal zone... | reverse complement strand
AGATGTTCACAATGTGGTGTGCCATTCTGTCAGGTAAATTGCCCATTGCATAATAATATCCCTGACTGGCTGATGCTGACCGCAGAGAACCGGCTAGAAGAAGCCTATGAGCTATCATCAGCAACCAACACATTCCCTGAAATTTGTGGGCGCATCTGCCCGCAGGACAGGCTGTGCGAGGGCAATTGCGTGATTGAAAAAGGCTTTGAATCTGTCACCATTGGCGCGGTTGAAAAATATGTTACCGAAACTGCCTTTGATGAAGGTTGGGTCAAGCCTGTATCTGTTGCAGTTGAGCGTGACCAGTCGGTCGGGATTATCGGGGCAGGGCCTGCTGGTCTGGCGGCCGCAGATAAATTACGCCGCAAAGGCTATCAGGTCACTATTTATGACAGATATGATCGGGTTGGCGGGTTGCTGATTTATGGCATTCCGGGATTCAAGCTGGAAAAAGAGGTGGTAACACGCAGGACCAAGCTGCTTGAAGATAGTGGCATTAGCTTTGTGCTAAATTGCGAGATTGGCAAAGATGTTAGCTTTGATGAATTACGTGAAAAACATGATGCGGTGCTGATTGCAACAGGTGTCTATAAAGCACGTGAATTACAGCTCGCAGGCGCAGGGCTAGACGGGGTCGTGCCTGCACTTGATTATCTGACAGCCTCAAACCGCAAATCACTTGGTGATCAAGTGCCTGCATTTGATGATGGGCTGTTAAATGCCGAAGCCAAGAATGTGGTGGTGATTGGCGGTGGCGATACAGCGATGGATTGCGTCAGAACGGCGATACGCCAGAATGCAAAATCTGTTACCTGTTTGTATCGACGTGATAAGGCTAATATGCCGGGAAGCCAGCGCGAAGTTCAAAATGCAGAAGAAGAAGGCGTGCAGTTCAAATGGCTGTCATCGCCGCTTGCTATTCTTGGTGAGGGCAAAGCCAGCTCTGTGCGTGCCCAGCGTATCCATCTTGGTCTGCCAGATGAGACAGGCAGGCAGGTGCCTCAGATTATCGCAGATTCAGAATTTGATATTGATGCTGACCTGGTGGTTAAGGCGTTGGGGTTTGATCCTGAAGATTTGCCAGCCATGTTTGGCCAAAAGGCACTTGGGGTAAGCAAATGGGGAACAGTACAGATTGACTGGAAAACCATGATGACCTCTGTTGAGGGCGTATTTGCCGCAGGCGATATTGTAAGAGGCGCATCTCTGGTGGTATGGGGGATTCGCGATGGCCGCGATGCCGCCGACCAGATAGATGCCTATATTCAGGCAGAAGTAAGAGGCGAGCATAAACAGGCAGGCTAGTCTGGCAGATGCCAACACACGTAAATCTGCAATAATATCACAAAAGATTGATGATAGAACGAGATGAAGATGACAGAACAACATAACGTCACAGAACAGCACTATATCGCAAAGCGCCGCATGGCTGAAGACAGGCTTATCAAAGCAGGCGCCTATGCCCCTGAATGGGAACATGATGCGTGCGGCGTAGGCTTTGTTGCATCGATGGATGGCAGCCATAATCGGGCAGTGGTAAATGCCGCGATTGAGGCGTTGCAGGCTATCTGGCACAGAGGCGCGGTAGATGCAGATGGTATGACAGGCGATGGCGCCGGTATTCATCTATCTATTCCGCGTGAATTTTTCATCAAACATATTGCCCGCACAGGCCATACCGATGATGGCGGACGTCTAGCGGTTGGCATGGTGTTTCTGCCACGTGATGATATTGGTGCGCAGGAAGTGTGCCGTTCAATCGTGGAACGTGAAATTCTGAAAGAAGGGCTATTTATCTATGGCTGGCGTCAAGTGCCAGTAAATACTTCAGCACTTGGCCAGAAAGCCAAAGCAACACGTCCTGAAATTGAACAGGTGATGTTTTCTGTCCCGCAGGAAATGTCAGAAGTTGAGGTAGAACGCCACCTTTACATCATCAGACGCCGGATCGAAAAAGCAGTGCTGGCTGAACTGGTCACTGATTTTTATATCTGTTCTTTATCCACCCGCTCCATCATCTATAAAGGGATGTTTCTGGCTGAACAGGTTACGGCATTTTATCCTGATTTGCTGGATGAGCTGTTTATATCTAATTTTGCTGTCTATCATCAGCGTTATTCGACAAACACCTTCCCGACATGGCGGCTGGCCCAGCCATTCCGTGTTCTTGCCCATAATGGCGAGATTAACACCATCAGAGGCAACCAGAACTGGATGTCATGTCATGAAGACAGAATGGATAGCCCGATTTTTGAAGGCGCAATCGAAGATATTAAGCCTGTAATCGCAAAAGGTAGCTCAGATTCTGCCGCGCTTGATGCAGTATTTGAGCTGATGCTTGCTGGTGGCCGTGATTTGCCAATGGTCAAATCAATGATGATCCCGCAAGCAATTGATGTCGGTGCAGATACTGAACTGTCACGTCTTTATGCCTATTGTAACTCTGTGATGGAACCATGGGATGGACCTGCGGCAATCGCGGCCTTTTCAGGCGACTGGGTGCTGGGCGGCATGGACAGAAATGGTCTGCGTCCGATGCGCTATAGCATTACCAAAGATGGCATGATCGTAGCTGGGTCTGAAACTGGCATGGTGCATATTCCGGAAACTGAGATCATCGAACGTGGCAGGCTTGGACCTGGCCAGATGATCGGGGTCAATCTGGCAGAGGGACGTCTGTATAAGGATGATGAACTAAAACAACAGCTAGCAGAACGCCAGCCATGGGGGAACTGGATTTCCCGCGCTCAGCAAATGGATGGCCTGCTGGCAAAGCAGACAGGTAAAAAATCTGATATGCCTGATGATGAAAGCCGCCGCCGTCGCCAGATTATGGCAGGCTGGACGATGGAAGATATGGAACTCATCCTTCAGCCAATGGCCGCAACAGGCAAAGAAGCAGTTGGCTCAATGGGGGATGATGCGCCACTTGCCGTCTTGTCATCTGGCTATCGTGGGTTGCATCATTTCTTCCGGCAGAATTTCTCGCAAGTTACCAACCCGCCTATCGATAGTTTGCGTGAACGCCATGTCATGACATTGCGCACGCGTCTTGGAAATCTTGGTAATATTCTGGATGAAAGCCCAGAACAATGTGAACATTTTTTGCTGGACTCGCCAGTAGTTCTGGGCAGTGAATGGAATGCGCTATCAGCCCATCTAGGCGATAAGGCTATCAAGATTGATTGTAGCTTTGAGGCAGATGGCGGTGTTGAGGCAATGATGGCTGCGCTTGACAGAATTCGCAGTGAAGCCGAGCTAGGCGTGCGCGGCGGCTGTGAGCATGTCATGCTAAGTGATGGAAAATGTGATGATGGCCATATTCCTCTGCCGATGGTGCTGGCAGCAGGGGCTGTGCATAGCCATCTTGTTGCCCAGCAATTAAGAACATTTGCTTCTGTAAATGTGGCAACAGCAGAATGTCTTGATGTGCATCATTTTGCAGTGCTTATCGGGGTTGGGGCAACAACGGTAAATCCATATGGTGCAGAATGGGCAATCGCCGAACGTCATGCCAAAGGGCTGCTTGGGCAAATTTCACTTGGCGATGCGCTGACCAATTACCGGAAAGCGATTCAGGACGGGCTGTTAAAAATTATGTCAAAAATGGGCATATCAGTCATTGCTTCATATCGGGGCGGCTATAATTTTGAAGCGCTTGGGCTGTCACGTTCGCTGGTAAATGAATTTTTCCCGCCAATGTCCTCTCGTATCTCAGGGTTAGGCCTTACTGGTATTCATTCACGTCTGGTCAGCCTGCATGAAAAGGCCTATGGCGAGGCGATTAGCTATCTGCCTGTAGGTGGTTTCTTTAGATATAGAAAATCAGGCGAAGGACATGCTTTTGATGGCCAGATCATTCATGCCATGCAGCATGCCTGTAATACAGGCTCGTTTGAATCATGGAAGAAATATAGTGACATGGTCTCACGTCAGGCGCCTGTCAATCTTCGTGATTTGCTGGATTTTGACTATAAATATAGCGCAATTTCCATTGATACAGTTGAAAGCATAACCAATATCCGTAAACGGCTAGTCTCGCCGGGAATATCGCTTGGTGCATTATCACCCGAAGCGCATGAAACATTGTCAATTGCGATGAATAGAATTGGCGCAAAATCAGATTCAGGTGAAGGTGGCGAAGATTCCGAACGCTTTAAAATTCGCGAAAATGGCGATAATCCGTCAAGTGCGATTAAACAGGTGGCCTCTGGCAGATTTGGCGTCACTGCAGAATATCTCAATAATTGTGAAGAGCTTGAAATTAAGGTAGCGCAAGGCGCAAAACCTGGTGAAGGCGGGCAATTGCCAGGTATCAAGGTCAATAGCCTGATTGCAAAATTGCGGCATTCTACACCAGGTGTGACACTGATCTCGCCACCGCCGCATCATGATATCTACTCAATCGAAGATCTGGCACAGCTGATTTACGATCTGAAGCAGATTAATCCTGATGCACGTGTATGTGTGAAGCTGGTGGCATCAACTGGCATTGGCACGATCGCAGCCGGTGTCGCAAAAGCTAAAGCAGACACAATATTGATCTCTGGTCATGGCGGCGGTACAGGGGCTAGCCCGCAATCGTCGATTAAGCATGCTGGCATGCCATGGGAAATGGGTCTGTCTGAAGTGCATCAGGTACTATCAATGAACGGGCTTCGCGAACAGGTAGTGTTGCGTACAGATGGCGGTCTGAAAACAGGGCGCGATCTTGTGATGGCAGCAATGCTTGGCGCAGACGAGTTTGGCATTGGAACATCTGCATTGGTGGCAATGGGATGTATCATGGTAAGACAGTGTCATTCAAATACCTGTCCTGTGGGGGTCTGTACCCAGCGTGATGATCTGCGGCAAAAATTTGAAGGCACGCCTGAAAAGGTAGTTCAGCTATTTACCCATATCGCCGAAGAGGTGAGGGAAATTCTGGCCTCGCTTGGCTTTACTGAACTAAAACAGGTGATTGGCAGAACAGATTTGCTTTCACAAGTATCACGCGGTGATGCGGCACTGGATGATCTAGACCTGAACCCTATTCTGGTGAAGGCAGAAACAGAAGGCGCGGCAGGCTATCAAGGTGGTGGTGGCCGTGTTGAAGTGCCAGATACGCTAGATGCGCAAATGGTAAAAGATGCTGCAATCGCCCTGTCTAATGGCGGCAAAATGCAGCTTTCTTATAATGTTGAAAATACCGCTCGCGCGATTGGCACGAGATTATCTTCTCATATTGTCAGGCGGTTTGGTATGACAGGCCTTAGGCCAGGTCAGATCAGCGTCAGGCTGAGAGGGTCGGCCGGTCAGTCTTTGGGCGCATTCGCCGTACAGGGATTGCAACTTGACGTAATAGGTGATGCCAATGACTATGTTGGTAAAGGGCTGAGTGGCGGCACCATTACCATCCGTCCGCCTGCTGCTGTTTCTTTCGCGGCAGCCGATAACACCATCATTGGCAATACCGTGCTATATGGTGCAACTTCAGGCAAATTATTTGCCAATGGTCAGGCAGGTGAACGGCTATGTGTCCGCAATTCAGGGGCGCTGGTTGTGACCGAAGGGTGCGGGTCTAACGGGTGCGAATATATGACAGGGGGCGAAGCAGTGATACTGGGGTCAACTGGCAATAATTTTGGCGCTGGCATGACAGGCGGCATGGCCTTTATCTATGATCCTGAAAACCAGTTTGAAGAAAGGGCAAATACAGAAACGCTGTTTATCGTGCCACTTTGTCAAAATTTCTGGCAAGATCATCTCAAAGCCATTCTAAAAGAGCATGTAAGTGCCACAGATTCAGCCCTAGCCAAACAGCTTCTTACAGACTGGGATATCGAAAAAACAAAATTCAAGCAGGTTGTGCCAAAGGAAATTATCAACACATTGACACATCCTGTATCACCAGCAGATAAGGCAAGTCAGTCAGCATGAGGCAGATGCCATCATCTTTGAATTTAAGGCCGCAGGTTCACCCTGTTATCAGGAACCAGCAGGCTGAAGATTCCAGCCGTATGGATGAGCTGATGATTGCTACATTTGGCGGGGTACGCACAGACAGGTCGGTGTGGCATTTGCGTCTGGGCAAAGCAATCGACGAGCTGTGTTTTGTAGCAGAGCTTGCCCATCGGGTTGTTGGCTCGCTTAGATTCTGGCAGATAGCAGTGGCCGGTCGTCCGCAATTATTGCTTGGGCCATTGGCAGTTGACCCTGTCTGGCAGGGATGTGGTGTTGGCGCCGCCCTTGTAAAAAAAGGGCTTGATCGTGCGCAGCAATTGCGTCTTTGGCAATTTGTTTTTGTTTCGGGCGATCCAGAATATTATCCACGTTTTGGCTTTAAACCGGTGCCTGAAAATAGCCTGATATGGCCAGGTCCAATTGAGCCGGGTCGATTGCAAATGCTGGTGCTTATGCAAAGCATGACAGCTAAACTTCCACCAGGTCCACTTGCCCTATTGCCTGAAATGCCTATTGTTTAGTACAACCATTCAGGCTATGCGTTAGAAGCTTCCGAGCTAGGTTGGAAAATTATTATGGCAATATTGCATCATTATCCGCTTCATCCGGCATCACGGTATGTCCGCCTGCAACTAGGCGAATACGGTATTGTACCCAGCCTGAATACCATTGTGCCATGGGACAGTTCGGGCGAACTAGTCGCGCTGAATCCAGCAGGTAGTCTGCCAGTGTTTCAAGATAATCAAAGCGGGCTGATTCCAGGTGCGCATATTATATGTGAGTGGATCGAAGATATTTATGAAGAAAGCTATCTGATGCCTAAAACCCCTGCTGGCAGAGTAGAGGTTAGACGGATGGTAGACTGGTTTGAGAATAAATTTTCACGCGAAGTGTCCGAGCCGCTGATCAAGGAACGTGTTGTAAAATTTTTTGATAAAAATGATACTATTTCATCCCAAAATCTGCGTCTTTCAATAGCAAATGCCCATGTGCATATGGAATATATCAATTATCTGGCAGGTCAGGAAGCCTGGCTGGCTGGCACACAGATTAGCCTTGCCGATCTGGCGGCCGCTGCGCATATTTCAGTGCTAGATTATTTTGGCGATATAAAATGGGATGAATTTCCAGATGCTAAAACATGGTATATGAAGATGAAATCCCGCCCAAGCTTTCGCCCGCTTCTTGCCGATGTGATTGTCGGGCTTGCCCCGTCACGCCATTATGCGCTGATAGATTTTTAGTCTGTTTGCGCCTGTCAGCTATCCCATCCATATATCTGGTCTAGCGAGCTGATAATCGCATTAAGCTGGGCTGGTTCTGAATATCGGTGGCCAGCTGTTTTATCCAGAATAATGCGTGTCTGGGTGCTAGTCAGACAGGCTGCGATATCAAAGGCTGTCTGATAAGGCACCTCTTCATCACACATGCCATGATGCAGAAAAACAGGCACATCAAGCGCAATCTGGCTATCTAGCACCAGATTCTTACGGCCATCAACAACCAGATCATAGGTATAAATTACATCTTCATCTGAATAGGGGTTTTCAACCGCAAGAAACCCCTCAGATGCCATTTTTGCTTTGGTATCATCATCAAGTGTCTGCCAGATAAGATGTTCGGTAAAATCAGGTGCCGCTGCAATACCAACAAGACCTGCAATCCGGTTTGCTCGCTTCTGGCTTACCCGCAACATCAGCCAGCCACCTAATGACGAGCCGACCATAATTTGTGGGCCCGAACTTAACGCATCCATCATAAGCAGACTATCTTCAACCCACCGGCTGATGGTGCCATCATTTAAAGCACCATCAGATTGCCCATGCCCGAAATAATCAAACCGTAAATAGCCAAGACCATGTTTCTGGGCATAATCTGCCAGCAATTCTGCCTTTGTGCCAAGCATATCAGAGCCATGACCTGCCAGAAATATGATAGCTGGTTTTTCAGCCTGCTGGTTGCTTGCAAGCTGGCGCATATAGGCGCGTTTGCTTCCATCTGGCAAAATGAAAAATTCTGGCATGCTATCCTCATCTGCATTTATCAGGCTATTTTTGGCCATTATCGCGATAACATCTCCATTATAGCGATAACATCTATTGTCACAAACTGCTTTTCATTCTATCAGTATCTCTGTAATTTTGAATTCGCTAGCTGGTTACAAGTCCCAGACCTGTCAGCGTTCATGCCCAGTAAAAATAAAAGGGTTCTATGTCTGTTATCTCTTCCATTACACAGCCTGTCATTGTGCAGATTCTGCCAAGACTAGAACAAGGCGGCGTTGAGCGTGGCACCATCGAAATGGCTGAAGCTATTCAGGCATGTGGCTGGAAGTCGGTGGTAATCAGCAATGGTGGCAAATTAACTGGCCAGCTAAAACGCATTGGTGCGATTAGCTATGAGCTACCGGTTCATTCAAAAAACCCGCTTAAATGGCCATTTATCAAGCGCGAGATAAGACGTATTCTGCAACAAGAGGGCGCTGATATTGTACATGTAAGATCGCGCGTGCCTGCATGGGTAGGGCTAGGTGAAGCAAAACGGCTTGGCATCTCAACTGTATCTACCATCCATTCCAAATTTATCCCGTCCAGCATATTCAAATATTTTTATAATCGCAAAATATTGCAGGCTGACCGCGTCATTGCGATATCACATTATGTTCGTGATAATCTGCTGAAATATTATCATAAAGATATTGCTGAAGATAACATCACTGTTATTCATCGGGGGGTGGATTTAACCCTGTTTGATCCGGCCAGTGTGAACCAAAGACGGATCATTGCAGAAGCTGCCCGTATTGGTATGCCCGAAGATGGGAAAATTGTCATGCTGGCCGGTCGCCCAACTGCATGGAAGGGATATGATGTATTAATAGATGCTGTTGCCAGTCTAGAAGATAAAAGCGTGTCTTTGGTGCTGGTTGGGGCAGGCAGTGGCGATATGAAATTCATCGAAAATTTGCGGGCGCGCGCAATCAAAACAGGGCTGGGTGGCCGGTTGCGGATAGCAGAAGCTTCAATTGATATGCCAGCAGCACTGATGCTGGCTGATGTGGTGGCGATGCCATCAACTGACCCAGAACCATTTGGCCGGATTGCCCTTGAAGCACAGGCGATGGGGCGGCCAGTGGTGGCATTTAGTCATGGTGGTTCGATTGAATCTATTCTGCCAGATAAAACAGGCTGGCTAGCCTCTCCATGCAAGACCGATGAATTGGCACAGGCTTTGAATAACGCATTATCACTTTCTGCTAGCAAGCGGAAAAAATTGGCAAAAGAGGCACGCGAGCAGGTCGAGCAGCATTTTTCAAAACAGCAGATGTGTGATAAAACAATCGCAATATATAAAAAACTGCTTGATGCAAAATAATAGCAAGTGCGCCTAAAATGCAAAGAAGGATTGATTGTAATGCCTGTAATTACATTGCCTGATGGTTCAGATAGACAGTTTGAAGCGGCGGTTAGTCCGGCAGAGATAGCGGCTGATATTGGTCCAGGTCTTGCCAAAGCTGCTATGGCGGCAACCGTTGACGGCGCCATGTGGGATTTAAACAGGCAGATTGACCATGATTGTACAGTGTCATTAATCACTGCAAAAAACACAGAACAGGCGCTTGAGCTTGTGCGTCATGACTGTGCGCATATTATGGCAGAAGCGGTGCTTGAGCTATATCCGGATACGCAAGTTACCATCGGCCCTGCGATTGAAAATGGTTTTTATTATGATTTTCATCGCCAAACGCCGTTCAGCACAGATGATCTGGAAGCAATCGAAGCACGCATGCATGAGATTGTGGACAGAGATGAAGAAATTGTGCGTAGTGTCTGGAGCAGAGATGAAGCGCTAGCCTTCTATCAGAAAAAAAATGAACGCTTCAAGATTGAGCTGGTAGAATCAATTCCTGCTGACGAGCAGGTAAGCTATTATAGGCAAGGTGAATTTATTGATTTATGTCGTGGCCCGCATCTGGTCTCGACAGCCAGAGCTGGTCACGCGTTCAAGCTAATGAAGGTCGCAGGCGCTTATTGGCGCGGCGATTCAAACAAACCAATGCTGCAACGGATTTATGGGACCGCCTGGCTAACCGAAAAAGACCTGCAAGCCTATCTGATGATGCTAGAAGAAGCAGAAAAGCGAGATCATCGCAAGCTTGGCAGACAGCTTGATTTCTTCCATCTGCAAGAAGAGGCGGCAGGCTCTGTATTCTGGCATCCAAAAGGCTGGGTGCTATATCGCGAAATTGAAAATTATATGCGCCGCCGTCTTGAAGCATCTGATTATGGCGAAGTAAAAACACCCCAGCTGGTTGATAGAAGCCTGTGGGAAGCGTCTGGTCATTGGGACAAGTTCGGTGAAAATATGTTCACAGCTGAAACCAATGAAGATAGAACATTAGCGTTAAAGCCAATGAACTGTCCGGGCCATGTCCAGATTTATCGCCAGGGGATAAAATCCTATCGTGATTTGCCATTACGGATGGCTGAATTTGGTTCTTGTCATCGCAATGAGCCCTCAGGTGCGCTTCATGGTATTATGCGGGTGCGTGCCTTTACCCAAGATGATGCGCATATTTTCTGCACAGAAGATCAGATTAATGCTGAATCTGTTGTTTTTTGTAATCTGCTTCAGGATATTTATGCAGATTTCGGCTTCACAGATATCAGGGTGAAATTCTCTGATCGGCCAGAGGTAAGGGCAGGGGATGATGCAACATGGGACAAGGCAGAAAAAGCCTTGACTGAGGCGACCAAAGCCGCCGGTCTGGAGACAGAACTTAATCCGGGCGAGGGCGCTTTTTATGGGCCAAAACTGGAATTTGTGTTGCGAGATGCGATTGGCAGAGACTGGCAATGTGGCACGTTACAGGTTGATTTTGTGCTGCCTGACCGTCTGGATGCTGAATATGTTGCCGAAGATGGTTCGCGTCGTCGCCCTGTGATGCTGCATCGTGCGATTTTGGGCTCGCTGGAACGCTGGATTGGCATTCTGATTGAACAATATTCAGGCCGCATGCCTGTTTGGCTGTCACCTGTTCAGGCGGTAATCGCGCCAATTACAGAAGCTGCGAATACCTATGCGCAAACTGTGTATGAACAGGCATTGCAGGCAGGCATAAGAGTTGAGATTGATACCCGTAATGAGAAAATCGGCTATAAAATCAGAGAGCATTCTGCAGCTAAAGTACCATTTATTCTGGCAGTTGGCGCACGTGAGGCAGAATCTGGCACAGTCGCATTACGCCAATTAGGGTCAAACTCTCAAGATGCGCTATCTGTGGATGATGCGGTTGCACTGATCTCGGAACAGGCTGTGCCGCCAGATATGCGCACCAGCTAAAATGCCAGCTTATTCTAGCATTGCCATATGATAAAAAACTTGCAAAACCCTCAAATGATCTGCAAAAAGAACGTCATACTATACCAAAATTCTATAGCCATTCGGTTGCTAAGTTGGCTATATAATATATCTATGAACCAAAGATAGGAGAGTTTCATAGCACGTCCACGTCAAGAGCGGCCTCAAAATGAAGGCCCGCGTATAAATGCTGAAATTGATTCAGCAAAAATCCGGTGTATTGATCCTGAAGGAGAACAGCTAGGCATCCTAACGATTGAAGAAGCGTTAAGAAAAGCAGAATCCTTTGGTCTTGATCTGGTTGAAATTCAGCCAAATGCCGAACCTCCTGTCTGTAAAATTCTGGATTATGGTAAATTCAAATATCAAATGCAGAAACGTGCATCCGAAGCGCGCAAAAAACAAAAAGTCATTGAAGTTAAAGAGATAAAGCTTAGGCCAAATATTGACAGCCATGACTATGATGTGAAGATGCGGGCTGTACAGAAATTCCTGTCTGCAGGCGATAAAGTAAAGATCACCCTGCGTTTCAGAGGCAGAGAGATGGCGCATGTTGATCTAGGTAGTCAGCTTCTGGCGCGGGTCCGCGAAGACATTGAAGAAACAGCAAAAATTGAGGCTGAACCTAAGATGGAAGGCCGCCAGATGGTGATGGTGATTGCCCCTAAATAGCCTATATTGCAGATATCTGGCTATCTTTCTAAGATTCGGTTTGATTTTCTGAGCCAAGTTGATTATAACGCTGTGACTAAATGCGCCGCGTCCGGGCCGATAAAAGGGCTGCCTGGCCGGTTGATATGTCTGTTCTGCCTAAATCTTAGGATCATCAGACACACCCAAAACAAAGAGGTTTGAAATGCCCAAAATGAAAACAAAAAGCGGAGCGAAAAAACGCTTCCGCGTCACCGCAAATGGCAAGGTACGCGGTTCTGCGGCCTTTCTGCAACATAACTTGCGTCGTCGTACCCAGAAGATGAAGCGTAAAGCACGGGGCACTATGATCCTGAGCGACGCTGATGCACGCATCGTAAAGCGTTTTCTGCCATATGCCTAAGGCATTGGGGAAAATCGCGAGATAATGATTCTGGATGGAGAGTAAAAGATGGCAAGAGTGAGCAGAGGCGTTACATCACACGCCCGTCATAAAAAAGTAATGAATGCGGCAAAAGGCTATTATGGCCGCCGTAAAAACACCTTCAAAGCAGCAAAGCAGGCCGTTGATAAAGCGCGCCAATATGCCTATCGCGACCGGCGTGTACGTAAGCGCGAATTTAGAGCATTGTGGATTCAGCGTATTAATGCGGCTGCCCGCCTACATGGCATGACCTATTCAACCTTTATGGGTGGTCTTGCTAATGCTGGCATTGAAGTAGATAGAAAAATGCTGGCTGATATAGCTGTACATGAGCCACAGGCATTTGCAGCGTTTGTTGAGAAGTCACGCGCTGCTTCAAAGGCTGCCAGTTAATACTGGTTCCAATTTATTCCATGATGGCGGCGCCTTGACTTCAGGTTAAGGTGGCGCCGTTTTTTTTGGTATCGTGCATTTTTCAATGTGTTTGTGCTAGCGATGAGTATTTATGATGAGTGATCTTGATACATTAAAATCAGATTTTGAGGCGGCCATTCAGGCAGCCCCAGATAATGACGCCTTAGAGGCTATCAGGCTGGATGCGCTTGGCAAAAAAGGCCGCATTTCAGAACAGCTTAAAATGCTAGGCCAGTTGCCCCCAGAAGAGCGCAAACAGGCAGGGCAGGCGCTGAATATCCTGAAAGATGAGATAGCAGACGCCATTGCCAGACGCGCTAGTATGCTTAGTGCAGAGGCCATGAATAGAAAACTTGCCGAAGAGCAGATAGATGT
>Ga0181566_10003331_pt1 | contig 13169 bp, 8 predicted proteins | sample 101ome_15_FD_133762 | JGI IMG/M metagenome (GOLD analysis project Ga0181566, IMG submission 133762) | Coastal salt marsh microbial communities from the Groves Creek Marsh, Skidaway Island, Georgia - 101402AT metaG (megahit assembly) | ecosystem: Environmental > Aquatic > Marine > Intertidal zone... | reverse complement strand
CCTGTTACTCCCAGCTCTGTCAGCGCTTCCTGAACAGATTCCAGCTTTCCAGGTTGCATAATTGCTACGATGTAAATCATCTTTAATCTCCGCTTTACTGTTTTGGCGAGCGCACAATCACCTTCCATCAGGCGTGGTGAGCTGCACATCTCGCCGGTGATCATGGTGATAGCAAAGATAAGTGATTAAAAATTGTGCTGATTTTTCTCAAGGGTGATGCATTATTTGCATTGCCCTTGCGTCATGATAGGAAAACTGCAGCTTTTATAGATAGTCTGACCTGCATTTTGGGCTGTGGCAGATGAAGAAAATGATATGTCGACAATGATGACGAGGTTTTTATGAGGCATCTTACCCATCTGAAATATATTGATGTTGTGGCAAGAGAGGGGTCAATCAGGAAGGCCGCTGACCGCATGTCAATCACCTCTACAGCGCTTAACAGGCGCATTCTTGCACTTGAGGATGAAATTGGAAGCCCGATTTTTGAACGGCTACCATCTGGTGTCCGGCTGAATGCGGCTGGTGAATTGCTAATTCAGCATATCAGATTCCAGATGAATGATTTATCCCGCATCCTATCGCAAATTTCCGATTTGTCAGGCGAAAGGCGCGGCCATGTTTCGATCAGTGCATGTGCAGAAATGCTTGGCAATTTTCTGCCTGAACAAATTGGGCGTTATCGGGATGAACATCAGGCGGTAAGCTTTGATGTGATGCAGCATGATGCTGAACAAAGTCTTGTGGCATTAGGACAATATGATGCAGATATCGCCTTTATTTATGCGTCTATCCTGCCATCAGATATTGCACTTGCAGCGACAATATCTCAGCCGGTTATTGCCCAGATGCATCACACCCATCCGCTTGCACAAAGCAAGTCTCTTAGCATTGAAGATATCATGTCCTATCCAGTTATTGTTCCACGCGGCAAAGAAGGTATCAGGGCACAGATAGAAGTTGGCTGTGCGCGAAAATCCGTTCAATTTGCTGAAATTGTCATGGCAGATAATTTTGCCTTTATGCAGCATTATATTCATCACGAAATGGCCATTTCCCTGCAAATTCCATTTTCGCTTCATGCGCTTCCAGCCAGCCCATCAGAACAGACGCTTGTAAGCTGTGCCATCAAAGAAGGCGAATTTCCAAACGGTGTTGCCCATATTGCCTATCTTAAAGGCCGTACCTTGCCAGTGGCCGCCGCGCGTTTTCTTGACCAGCTTGTGGCAGAAGTGCATTTGCTCTACCCAGATGATGCAACATAGCCAGATGATGCAACATGTATTACAGCGTTAATTCACAATACAAAACAGCCACCTGCTAATCTGGCAGATGGCTGTCTTAATTCTTTTCGTGAAATAGATAACAAGAACGCTAACGATCAAGATTGCGCGTTATCTGGTTAAAACAGGGTTGCCTGTTTCAGGTGATAACACCTCGTTCAAACGCCTTGTACTTCTGTTCACTAGACATGTGATCACCTCCTTATCTGTTGTTAACGATAGCTAAGCCTATCGCGATAATAAGCCAAATACAATAGACCAAAAGCACACAATTCATAAAACTGTATCTTCACCAGATTTTCGCTAGATTTTAAATGCCGCCATGACTAGTATTTCGGCGTGTAACAGAAGATAAAGCGGTTTGCTGGTGGCATCGGGGCTATCCCCTTTTTCGTATCTTCTATATGACAGGGCAGATCAATAGGGTGATTTGAGAATTCATGGCTAATCCGATTGATACCGCAAATCATATTCTGGTCATCCAGCCATTAGTCGGCATCGGGGATATGATTTGGCATAAACCGTGGATTGACAGGCTTGCCGCCAAAACCAAGATTACCCTAGCTGCCAAACCTACCGCACAACCGGCTATTTTATTTCCTGCCAACCACCATCCAGCATTAACGCATCTACCTATCCAGCGTTCAATGCGGGGCAAACAGGGCCGTCATGACGGCATATCCGGTTTATTCAGACTAGCCTCTGATTTCCGGAATACTGGTGCTGATATGGCGATCATCCTGCATCATTCGCCACGTTATGTGCTTGCCTGTATGCTGGCAGGCATTAAATTCAGACTTGGCTATGGGCATAAATTTTACAATCTTGGACTCAATACAGGCCTGCCGCTTGATAGGGCCATGCAAAAAAGCTCCCACGCCATCGACCGAATTAGTCACTTTAGCGCACAAAACGGATTTGGCATTGACGCACCAGAATGGAAATTAACACCCTCAGAACAGGCCATTGACTGGGCAACCATGTGGCTATCAGAACAGCATCTTATTGCCCAGAATGGCCGGCCTGTACCCTTTATGCTGTTTGGCATCGGGGCAATGGATGAACGGCGGTGCTGGCCGGCGGAACATTTTGCTAAGCTGGCCGGACTGATTGCCAAAAGCCCACTTGCCATGCCTATTTTAATTGTTGCCGCACCAAATGAAGAACAGTTTTTGCAGAAAATCCTTGCCGAAGCACCAAAACCATCTGATCTGATACCTGCCATTACCTCATTAAAAGAAGCTGTTGCGTTAATGTCACTGGCGACCGGATTTGTTGGTAATGATTCAGGATTATTAAATTTGATGGCCTGTCTGAACATCCCTGCACTTGGGCTTTTTTCACACAGCAAGCCGTTAACCTACAGCCCCTATATTTACAAGCTTGAGTTATTTGATGATCATGACTATGGAAGTGAGGGGATTATAAACAGAATTACGCCTGAAGCGGTATGTGCAAGAATGATGGAAATTTGGCCTGCCAGAACAGGCTAGTCCAGCGATGCTAGATGCGTGAATAAGACTGATGTTTCAACCAGAAAAGTGAAGACGGTAAAATGAATTTTGATTTTGATGTGCTATGCGTAGGCAATGCAATTATGGACGTATTGTCGCCATGCGACGAGACATTCCTGAAAACCCATAACATCGAAAAGGGCGGGATGAACCTGATTGACGAGGCCCGCGCCATCAGCCTGTATGAAGCCATGCCAGAACCAACCCAGCAATCTGGCGGGTCTGCCGCCAATAGCGCATATGGCCTTGCCTGTCTGGGTGGACAGGCGGCATTTGCAGGACAGGTAGCAACAGATTCTGTTGGGGATGCCTTTATTGCTGATTTGCAGGCGGCGAATGTACATTTTGCCGGAAGACAAGCTCCAGATGGGCCAGCGACTGCACGTTCGATGATTTTTGTAACGCCAGATACCATCCGGTCTATGAATACTTTTTTAGGGTCATCTTTATTGCTGAATGAAGAACATCTAAACCAGCATATCAAGGCAAGATATATCTATCTTGAAGGGTATCTGTTTGATGCGCCAAAAGGCCCTGAAATATTCCATAAGGCGGCGGAAATTGCATCACTTCATGGCGGGCAAATTGCGCTATCGCTCTCAGATGCCTGGTGTGTTGAACGTCACCATCAGGCGCTCAGCGAATTTATTGAAGAACATGTCAGCATCCTGTTCAGCAATAATGACGAGATTAATGCACTTGGATATGAAACGATTTTTGACGCATCACAGGCGCTGAGCGAAGTTGTTGACGATATCATCGTAACGCTTGGGGCAGATGGGGCAATGGTTGCCACCGCTGAGCAGACGGTTAGCGTGCCTGCCATGCCAGTAGGCGAAGTGGTAGACACAACAGGGGCAGGCGATTTATTTGCTGCAGGCTATCTATATGGCAAATCAACAGATGCCGATATTCTGACGGCGGCTGAATATGCCAGCCTATGTGCAGGGGAAATTATCTGTCATTTTGGAGCGCGCCCAAAATCAGACTTGAAAAAGCTGATCTCTGCAGCTCGCTAGAATTTCTGCTTTACACCAACAAACAGCCCTGCATCCTGTCTGTTTCTGATACCAGCTACATTGTGGCTGGCATACATTCTGAACATCCACAATGCGCCAGGCCAGAGCCTGTCCTGATGGTGCATGTCAATATCAAGCTGGCGGTTTTCATTTGCCAGCGCATATCGTTCAAACACGGTTCTGTAGCTGCCATTTTGATAGCCTCTGGTGGTAAGCTGGCTTAGAAACCCGCCTGTCGTTGCAAGCGGAAGCCTGATAGCAAACTGCTGAGATAGGCCAGCGCGCCTTTTAGACCATCTATCCAGCGCAAGGGCGTAACTATCTGCACGCAGACCATCTATGGATACATGTCCGGCCTGTTTCATATCAGGCGACGTATGCATCGCCAGATATCTGGTGGTAAGCTGGCTGGTTGCCGATACAGCCATTGTTGCCCCCACAGAAGCAAACTGCGATTTAATATCCGAAGCAGGTTCGTAAAATCCTGACAGGCGCGCGCCCAATATTGTTGCTGATTCACGCAACAGGCCAAATTTTCCTGAAATGCCGGCCCTAGCCCCTGCCAGCCTATCTGGCTGGAAAGCTCGTCAAACTGCCCGCCATTCTGCCAGCTTCCTCTGATATGCGCCATCTGAAGTGATAGCGCTGGGGTTAGCGCAAGATCTGAGTGTAAATAGCTGAAATCTGTTTTATCAAAAGATAGCTGGGTGAACACTGATTGCGGGGCAGCAAAATATCTGTTCATTCCAATATCAGACATAATTGGGCGAAGACGCAGCAAATCAGATGAAATTCCTGTCTGTCTGCCAGCTTCAAATCGCATTTGCCGGTTATATAGCGAGACTGACAAGCTATCATCCGACATATCGCCTGCTACAGAAACAGATAGATAGCCAGAGGATATTAGCCGCTCTTCTGAGGGGTCGGAGGTTTCCAGCAATGCCAGCAATGCCTCTGCACTTACCTCATATTCCTGCGCCTTTCCCAGTTGAGGCTGAAAGTCAAATACCCGATCATAACCATCTACCAGTCCGATAGTTGGCAGTCTATTGGCAAAAGCCTGCCCAAAAACAGGTGATGGTGTAATTGAGGTATTCTGGGGCGACAGACCAGAAAGGCGCTGGCCATTTATACCGGCGACTGCCAGACTGCCTTGCGGACGAGATGCCTCTGCCAGATTTAACAGCCCAACACCATAAATATCATCTATGCCTGCTGCCCCTAGATCAGTTGCCGTAGACAGCACCAGCGAGGTCAGCTGTGCGGGGGTCAAATTGGGAAATTGCTCTTTAAGAAGCGCTATTGCCCCTGTTACATGAGGGGCAGCCATCGATGTGCCATCAAGATTGGCATAGCTGGCAGGCGGGCTAGTTGTATTATCATCTACATCATAGGTGGCATAGATAGAGGCACCTGGTGCTGCAATGCAAAAGGCTTTGGCATAACCACAACCATTGCTGAATTCGGTAATCAGATTTGACTGGTCCACAGCAACAACCGTAAGCCATTCGCCTGTCAGGCTTGAATCAATCACCGGATAAGAGCCTCTGAAAGACGGAATATTGGCATTTGGTCCGGATGATGCGTTGCTAACTGACAATTCATAATTTTGTAGCTGGTTATCTGAGAAAAGCCTTATCTGGCCTGTGGCGGTATTTAGACCATCATTACCATTTGCAAACACGATAATGGTATTCTGGCTAGCATTCTGCCACGCTGTAATTTCCGCTGGCGGCAACCCCCTCAGCGCGGTAGCCCCCTGATAGGCGTAAATATATTCGGTACTGCCATTATCAGCGTAATTATAAAAGGGGCGGTTATAATAATAGGTGATGTTATTATGAACCAGCGTATCGGTAACGCCAGTTCCCCAGCTATTATTCATTGCCGTAATAGCTACCCCGCTACCCTGAGCAATTGCATCTACCAGCTGATCATTATTGGCAAAGCTAAGGTCATTATCAAACACCTTTACAGGCTTTATTGCTACCTCTGGGGCGACACCATGCATACCAATATCATTTTTGACAGCGCCAATTATCCCTGCAACATGCGTCCCATGAGCAGACACACAGCCATTTACAGGACAATGAACAGTGCTGTCCTGTTCCAGCGCATCATAGCCCGTGACAAAATTATCAATCAAATCGGCATGGTCTGTATCAAAAGGTGAATCCAGCACAGAAACTGTTACCCCCTGACCAGTATAGCCGCGCGCATAGGCAGTGGATGCGTGAAGACTGGCAAGACCATAATTAGCAGTATATTCAACTGTCTCCCAGATGGCGGTATCCAGATTTTCCGGAACATCGCCACCATTCCCGCCATTGCCATTATCACCGCCGCCCGAATCACCCCCAGATGACGCATTCTGGCTTGCAAGGGCGGCATTATCAGAAGAACTTTGCGCCAGCCCTGCTGTTGCGGCCGCCGCCCCTGTTGCAATCGCGGCTGTTGTTAATGGTGACAGAAAAGATACGGACGGTGCGACCAGCCCGCTTGCGATAGATGCAGGCGGTATTGGCGGCACAGGCATAGATGGCGGGACCGGAGGCGATGGCACCTGATTAAGCTGGTCTGGTGATAGCGCAGCCCGCCAGACAAGCTGTTTAACTGTTGCATAAAGTGCCAACCTCAGCGATTCTCTGTGAAATCGGGGGCTGGCTGAACGCTGTCGCGTGGCAGAATTAAAACCAGCTATCGCGGAATCTGAAGATAGGCCGGTATTGACAGGAAGCTGGCGTTCAAATGAAGCTGTAAGACGCAGAATTGTTGCGGCTGGCAAAGGCAAAAGAGACGTCATTGCTTGCAGAGACGAAGCAGAAATAGCTTTATCATCCGGACTGTAGAGAATCTGGCGAAGTGCCTGTTTACGCTCTGTAGGCATTGTGTCAGGCAAGGCTGCCATCAGGCTATTGGCAAGCATTTCGGCAGATTGCAATGAAAGGCGGTCTGCTGATGCCCATGCAGCTGGTCCTGCACCGACTGCCAGCCAGCATAGCATCATCAGGATAACCAGCCGCTTTAGGCATATGCCCAGCTTATGGTAAGACTGTCTATATCGGTTACAATTCTGCACGCTACCAAAACCTAAACTATGTGACCAGCCAATTGACAATGGCGGTGCAGGGCAAGTTCGTGTGTCACCAACCCTGCGCTTTGGTATAACGACTGAAAAATACAGCCCTACAGTGGGTTTTAGTAAATATTCTGAGCGAAAACCAGACTAGCTATCATCTTCACGAGTGGTCCAGTAATCCTGTCCATAATCATGCAAGATTTCTTCACCTGCCCGAATGTCTGTTTTCGCGCTAAAGGCAACAAACCGGATATCATCTTCATCAATGCTCCATTCAGCATTTGGCGTATCAGAATGATTATACAACATCCCGAATCCCATCACACATAGATAATCTGTCTCGCAATCGGGGCTGGTATAAATATAATCCTGCAGGCGGGTAACTTCGGACAGGTCATCATCATCAATCACGATATAGGGGCAACGCTCAAATACCTCTCCTTTTGAAATATCTTGAAGCGCAAACACGCCCTGCCCATGTAGTGGCGAATCCTGCACAAAAATCTTTGCATTAACTATTTTCATATTCACTCTGTGGTTTGATTTACAGTTTCGGGTGTGTGATGCTCAGATTTGGTTATCTGCCCTCTCCCCAGAAACAGGAATATTCCGATTTACCAGATGATTATCCCATATTTTATCAGGCAGTCTGGCAACAAGCATCATCACAATCAAGGTCATGATAATTGCAAAAATGGTGCGTACTGCCAGCACTACCAGCAAACTAGGGCCAAGCAGCATCACAACCGCCGTATCTTCAAAAATAGAATGGAGCAGATTAATAAAACATAGCACGCCAAACACGTCTTTTTTGTTAATCGTGCCAGTGGCCACATCCCGAATCAGCAATCCTCCACCAAAGCCTAACCCAAGTGTAACACCCACCACCGCAATGGTAGAGGCGCGATCACCAATGCGCATCATTTTTAAAAATGGGGACAGCATTAGCTTAATCAGCCGTTCAACCCCGATTATCCTTAAAAATTCAAGGAAAAACAGAAGCACAATGATGACTAGCTGAACAAAAATCAGCCCTTTTATTTGGCTTATCACCCAGCCTGTTAAGCTGGTATCAGTTGAGAATTCTGGCAAATTTGGTATGGCAGGTTCGGATAGCCAGCCTGTCGCCTGACAAAATTGATGCAATAATATGCCCATCATAAAGCCTGCACCAATGCGCAAACCGATGGTGGCCCGTAATCTGACCCCTGCTTTTCTGGAAATCAGTGCTTCGACAGGAAGCGAATGGGTAAACAGCATAAAGCTAGCAAGAACAGACATTTGTGCCACAGACAAGCTAGATAGCTCAGGCAGGCTAGAGGCCACTATTAATCCTGCATAAGGGTTGGTCAGCATATTTGTTGTTAGCACAACCGCCATTTCAGACGGCAGGCCAAGCACGCCCATCACAGGGCTGAGAATCTGGTTTAACAGTTCAACAACGCCAATTTCCTGAAGTAATTTCACCACAATCAGCGTAGGAATCATAATTTTGAACAATGTAATAGAGACATTGATGATATCTGCTATTACTTTTTTGACTGGAAACATGACCTTGCCTTGCGCTGTTTGCGTTTTTTTCTCTGCGAAGTTGATTTTTGAGAAACAAATGAGAGGTTTTCGCCCTTCTATTTACAAAAATCAATATAATTTCTTGCTCGTCTGTAAAATCTACACTACCTTTATCACTACGAAACATCATGTTTTTTTTGGAGGAAATAATGACAAAGATGAATCGCCGCTCTTTCGTAAAAGGAGCAGCTATCGGTGCGGCGGCTGCACCACTGGCAACGCCAGCACTAGCACAAGAGCGCATTGAAATGGCTATTGTGGCTACTTGGGGTCGTGACTTCCCTGGTCTTGGAACTGGCGCACAGCGCTATGCCCAGACTATTCAGGATCTGTCAGGTGGACGCATTCAGGTTAGCTATTATGCGGCTGGTGAACGTGTTGGCGCATTTGATAGCTTTGATGAAGTTGCTTCTGGCAACGCGCAGGGCTACCACGCAGCTGACTATTACTGGAAAGGCAGACATCCTGGTTATGGCTATTTCACAGCTGTGCCATTTGGTCTTACCTACACAGAAATGAACGCTTGGATTCGCTATGGTGGCGGACAGGAGCTATGGGATGAGCTAGCAGGTGAATTTGGCCTGAAAGCAATCATGGCTGGTTCAACAGGCTGTCAGGCCGGTGGCTGGTTCAACAAAGAAATCAACTCAGCTGATGATTTCAATGGTTTGAAAATGCGTATTCCTGGCTTAGGTGGTGACGTTATTGGTAAGCTTGGTGGCTCTCCTGTAACTGTTCCTGGTGGCCAGATTTATGAAAACCTGGTTTCAGGCGCGATTGACGCTACTGAATGGGTGGGTGCATGGAACGATGAAATCATGAAGTTCTATGAAGCAGCAAAATATTACTACACTGCTGGTATGCACGAGCCTGGTTCAATGATTGCAGCTGGTTTCAATGCTAAATTCTGGGCTGATCTGTCAGACACAGACAAGACCATTATTACAGCGGCTGCGACTCAGGAAAACGAAATGATGATGTCAGAATATAATGGTAAGTCAGGTGCTGCTCTTCTGCGTCTTAAGACTGATCATGGTGTTCAGATTCGTTCATTCAATGAAGATGTTTGGGATGCGTTGGCTGAAGCTGCTGAGGAAGTGTTTGAAGAAGCACGTGCTCATTCAGACCTGGCTAACAGAATTCACGAAAGCTGCATGAAAGCCCGTTCTGAGATCGGTGGCTGGATTGGTACTTCTGAAGGCGGCTATCTAAGCCAGCGTAACAGAATTTACAATGTGTAAGCTGAGGTCTCCTCAATCATACTGACTTTATGTAATTGCAGAGCTATTCTCTATGGCTCTGCAATTCTTTTTTGTAAGTGAGCAACATCATGACATCGTCTCAAAATCCTGTTTTCACCTGCTTGCACTACATCGCTGTTGCCGGAGCGCTTTTGGCATCGGTGTTTGTGGTCAATAATTTTTTAACATATGTTTTCGAAACGCCGGGCCTGTTTGGCACAATGGCAAGCATTGGGCTGCCACTTGGTGAGGCGTCAGCCGACTATAGCGCTGGAAAACTGGCATTTGGCTGGCTTCAGTCACTTAGCTTTTTGGTTGCTCTGATTTACCCTGTCATGTTGCTTCGGCAATATGATATTGGTCGTGATATTAAAATACTCGATGGTGGTGCCAGCTTTATTGTGGCAAGCGCGTTCTGGTCGGTGATGTTAATTGGTATCGTAGATGCCGCTATTTCATTTGTCCGTATCGAAGGGCTTCTTCCTGCCATTGTTGGAGATGATCTGGCGCTATCGCTTGGCAAGCCGGCATTCAGAGGCGTCTATGTTCATATCCCGTTACTGGCACTTGGCTTTATCATTGCTGCCTTCCGCAAGGGAATTGATTTTATCTGGCTTGCCGCATTGATTGTTTTCGGCGAGTTGTTGATTGTGATCACCCGCTTTATTTTCTCGTATGAGCAGGCATTTATGGGAGATCTGGTGCGGTTCTGGTATGCGTCTTTATTCCTGTTTGCGTCAGCCTATACCCTTATTCATGATGGGCATGTGCGTGTTGACGTGCTCTATGCAGGCTTTTCAGAAAAAGCCAAAAACAGAACAAACATGATAGGTTCTATTCTGCTTGGTCTGCCATTATGCTGGATTGTCCTGTTTAGAGGTTTATGGAGTGAATCATCACCATTTAATTTGGCGTTGCTTAATTTTGAAGTGACCCAGCAGGGCTTTGGCATGTATGTCAAATATTTGATGTCAGGCTTTCTCGTTATTTTTGCGTTATCCATGATTTTCCAGTTTTCAAGCTTCATTTTATCTGAAATGAATAAGCTTGTTTCTGAAAAATCAGCTTAAATCGCCGCTTTTCTAGCGGCAGAGGTTCGTTCAGCTATGGAATTATATTTTCTTTTTCTTCTGTTTGTTGTGATGATGGCAGCTCTGGGGTTTGGTTTTCCTGTTGCCTTTGCGCTTCCGGGATCTGCTATCCTGACCATCGGTCTTGCATCTCTTGCAGGCTGGTTAATCGCAGGTGATGTAAAAATGTTTTTTGCCCAAGACGGGCCAGTTGAATGGCTTTCTGCTGGGGTAATGAATTTCCGCGCCATCTATTACGATTTTGAACGCGACACGTTGATAGCTATCCCGCTATTTATTTTTATGGGCATTATGCTTCAGCGTTCTCGCATTGCAGAAGATTTGCTGATGACAATGGCCGGTCTTTTCGGGCCAGTGCCTGGCGGGCTAGGTATTTCAGTTGTGTTTGTTGGCGCTTTGCTAGCGGCGACTACAGGTATTGTTGGTGCCACAGTGGTGGCAATGGGGCTGATTTCTCTGCCCTCAATGATGCGGAATAATTACTCGCCGTCTCTAGCTTCTGGAACAATTTGTGCCTCTGGTACGTTAGGGCAGATCATTCCGCCTTCGATTGTGCTTATTATTCTGGCTGACCAGCTTGGTTCGGCATCTGATCAGGCATCTGCGATGCGCCAGTCACTCTATCGCGAGGCAACTGGTGAATTTTCAATGCCATCTGCTCTTGATGTAACCTCAACTTCTGCCGGTGATATGTTCTTGGGTGCTTTTTTGCCAGGCATGGTGCTGGTTGGTGTGTATTTCGCCTATATTTTAATTACCGCCTTGATCAAGCCAACGATGGCACCTGCAGTGCCTAATCCTGATGGATTTACGCGGGCATTTCTTGGCCGTGTGATGTTTTCACTAGTGCCACCTCTGGTGCTCATCTTTCTGGTTCTTGGTTCGATCATTATGGGTATTGCGACTGTTAATCAGGCTGGTGCTATCGGTGCGGTTGGCGCAACGATTATGGCTGGATATAAATTACGTGAAGGCCATAAGAATGCGCTATATCCTGCCATCATGGCATTTGGGTCTGTTGTTGCTATCTATATTCTGCTCAGCCTGTTTGACCTGAACGTCAAAAATCTTGCTGTCACGCAGGCTTATGTGCCTGTATTTGTAGCGGTGATTGCCTCAATTGCCTTAATCATTGCGATAGGCTGGTCTACATGGCGTACATTAAAGCTCGAAAACACGCTGAATGAGGTGATGATTGAAACCGCAAAGACGACATCAATGGTCTTTATCATCTTGCTAGGTGCTACGATGTTGACGGCCGCATTCAGAGGGTTTGGCGGTGAAGAATATGTGCGTGATTTTCTGCAAGGGCTTCCGGGCGGCTTCTGGTCTCAGTTTATTGTGGTCATGGCAGTTATCTTTATTCTGGGGTTCTTCCTAGACTTTATTGAAATTGCAGTGGTTGTAGTGCCGATTGTTGCCCCTATTCTGCTTGCAGATCCTAGTGCAAATATCACCGCCGTCTGGCTAGGTGTGATGATTGGTGTGAATATCCAGACAAGCTTCTTGACGCCGCCTTTTGGTTTTGCCCTGTTCTATCTCAGAGGGGTCGCATCAAAGGCGATTTCAACCATCTCGATTTATCGGGGGGTCGTGCCGTTTATTATTCTTCAGCTCATCGCCCTTGCGATTGTAGGTGCAGCCCCGCCATTGGTAAACTATTTGCCAAACCGGTTTTATCTATCTTCATTCAACGCACCGCCGCCGCAAAATCCGCGTCTGCAGCAATGTGTTGAAGAATATCTGGCTGATGCGCTTGTCCAGAACGAGCAATCAATCACGCAATCCATCGCTATGCTTGGTGCGTTAAACACAGATGCTCTGCCAAAGAATATTGGCAGCAAAATATCTGATGCAGAAAAAAATGCAGGCGCAGTTCTTGGCCATCTGGCTGAGGTCAAAGAAGCTGATCTGGTGTTGGCTGATGCTACGTTGACCTATGCGTCATTCCATTCAGATGTGCGTGCTATTGAACGTGACATTCGTAAGCTTGAAACAAAAATCAAGCGGATGAAACGTGAAGCTTTGGCGGCCAGAAATGAGGAAGATAAACAGCATATCACCCAAGAGATTGAAGAATCGCTGGCTGAACAGCAGGCGCTAAAAGATTCAATCCCTGCTGAATGGGAAGCTGCGGCCAAAGAATATCAGGCTAAACAAAAGGTGGTTAATACCGCAAACCGGAAATATCGTCGGGCAATGGATGATAGCTTTACCAATATTGATGAAGTTATCAGCCTTATCAAGGCAACTGACGAGCTAACCGAATATCAGCCGCGTCTTGACCAGCATATTGCTTCATTCTCATCAATGAATAATAAGCAAAAGCAGGCTGCAATTAAGGAAGTAGAAAAGGAAATTGGCGCTATT
>Ga0181566_10003327_pt1 | contig 13173 bp, 6 predicted proteins | sample 101ome_15_FD_133762 | JGI IMG/M metagenome (GOLD analysis project Ga0181566, IMG submission 133762) | Coastal salt marsh microbial communities from the Groves Creek Marsh, Skidaway Island, Georgia - 101402AT metaG (megahit assembly) | ecosystem: Environmental > Aquatic > Marine > Intertidal zone... | reverse complement strand
TCGGCGAAGCCGGAGCCGTAGTCGTTGGTCATGTGGAGAACAGCGGGGTTGTTGACGCCCATAGCTGCCATCATGTCAGCCGCAGCAGGACCCTGGATAGCGTCGCTAGGCACGATGCGGAAGAAGTCTGGGTAAGCACTTGCGTTGCTGAGACCGGGGTTGGTGGATGCGTAGGAGATCATGGGCACGCCTGCTGCCGAAAGCACGGAATTGGCAGCCATGGAAGCACCGGAACATGCAGCACCGCCAGAAGCCCAGACGCCCGAATCAACGAGGGTTTGTGCGGCAGCGGAAGCAACGGTACCGTCGCAGCCAGAGTCAACTTCGACAAGCTCAAAGGAGTAGCCCCAGAAACCGCCCATGGCGTTGAGGTCGGCGATGCCTTGCTCAGCACCGTAGGTGAATCCAGCAGCATCCTGGGCGAGTGGGCCGGTGATGGGGTTCATGAAGCCGAGCTTCACGTTGGTACCCTCATCGCCCCAATCATAGGACACACCGTCAGCAACAGTCCAACCGCCGTGGCAGCCGTACTCGCCGTCGTCAGAAGCGTCAGCGGAATAGAAACAGATGTCGTATCCTGCACCACCAACGTCACCGTTGGCGAGGAAGGTGTGCAAACCACTTGCGCCTTCATAGCCGGTCCCGACGGAGCGGATGGAGGCGTCCATGTCGGCGGAGTCAGCCACGTAGGCCTTGCCAATGATGGAGACTGCATCGTAAGCGGTCAAGACGTATTGCTTGATGCTTCCAACACCAGACGAATCGTAGCGGGCCTCGAAGTCACCGTAGGATGTCCCTGCAGCAGGTGCGGTCACGGCAAGGCCGTCAGCCGCAGCGTCATCGGTCAACTCTTCGAGCAGACCTTCACCAGCAGGACCGTCACCGCTGAACATCATGATGTCCAAGTCTTGTGCGCTCACTTCGTTGATGATGAGGGCAGCGTCGGTCACGTAGGAGACCATGAACACGGCTTCACAGCCAGCATCAGCGATTTGGGAAACCTCGGAAGAGAGATCCGTGGCCGTCTCAGCGTAGCCGATCTTGGCACAGAGGTCACCTTCCCATGCACCCTCAATGGCGTCGGCGAAGCCGGAGCCGTAATCGTTGGTCATGTGAAGGATGGCGAGATCCTCAACATCAGCGCTGACCATCATGGCAGCAGCGGCTGGGCCTTGAATGGCATCGCTGGGCACCACACGGTAGAAGTTGGGGTACGCCGTTGCGTCGCTCAATCCTGGGTTGGTGGATGCGTAGGAGATCATTGGGACACCAGCTGCTGAAAGGACAGCGTTGGCGGCCATGGATGCTCCGGAGCAGGCAGCACCAGCGACAGCCACGACGTTGGAGTCAAGGACCGTCTGTGCTGCTGCTGCAGCCGCAGTTCCGTCGCAGCCGGAGTCGGCTTCGACGAGTTCGAACGTGATGTCGGACTGCATTGAGTTTAGGTCGGTGATAGCCTCGGTGGCACCGTAGGTAAACCCAGCAGCATCTTGTGCCAACGGGCCGGTCAGTGGGTTAAGGAACCCGATCTTGACCGTTGTGGTTTCCACGGTATCGTCGCTATCATCGTCTGCTTCGTTGCTCGTACAACCCGCAAGGGCGGCCGACACGAAACATAGGGCCATAATTAGAGTTAGGAACTTGTTGTTCATATTTACATCTCCTATTCTTCCTGTATCTGCACCCAATATATAGTCATTTATTCAGTAATGATAAACATGCAAGGAATGGTTTCGCCAGTTTCTCGGTTGTTCTGCATTCAAACAACGCGTTGAATGAGAAGGATTAGAAAGCCCATTTACCTCGCCAGGCTATGCGACCCTGTGTTCCGTTTCTGTTGATGCTTTTCATGTCAGGATGCCTTGGAAACGGGGGTGCTTGGGAACGAGTGGACGTCAATGCCTTTGACGAGGCCATCAACGATGACAACGGAGGTTTTCTCCTTGATGTCCGCACCACCGCTGAGTGGGAGCAAGACGGTCACCTGGCCAATGCGACCTTGATACCTCATTCGGATTTGGAGGAAAGGGAGGATGAACTTCCCGCAGACAAGGATGCCCTCATTTTGTTGTATTGTAGGAGCGGTAATCGCTCCCAAGACGCTGCGAAAACCCTCTTGGACATGGGATTCACCAATCTCATTGAACTTGAATCAGGCATCAACGGTTGGAAAAATGCAGGGATGCCAGTGGTCTATGAATGAGGTGGAACCATGTTCAACTTCTTCTCTCGGCTTTTTGGAGGGAAAAGTCCGTCCATTCCAGAATTGCTCAAGGATGGTGCAGTGGTTATCGACGTTCGGACTGCGGGTGAATTTCAACGGGGGCATGTCGAAGGAAGCAGGAACATTCCCCTTCAATCGCTTTCAACCAAAATTTCCTCCATCAAGAAACAGAAGCGCGTCATCATCACCTGCTGTGCAAGTGGAATGCGCTCGGGAAAAGCTGCGAAAATCCTCCGCCAGTCAGGCTTGAAAGCGCACAACGGTGGTTCGTGGCAGGCAGTGGAAAAGGCCCGTCGCAAGACCTAGACCGTTTCGACTGCTTAGCCTAAGAAATCTGATGTTGAGGTTCGGATTGCCCATCGCCCCCCATCCACCGCCGACCCTCAACCAGCAGACCAATGACGAGAACGGTGCTGTAAAACATCAGCGCTGTGCTCAACATAACAAAGTATTCAGTGAACATAGCGGCAGTCCAATACATCACTGAATGACTTACGATAAACACACCAATCAGTACCAATGTGCTGTCGTTTTCGTCATGTTTCGTCCACGAGGAGTAGGTATATCCAAGACTCATCAACAATGGCCCAACGATCATCAAGCCCATCCAAACGATGGGGGGGTCGTTCCTTGCGCCAAAGAAACCGCCTGTAACGATGGCCTTGCTCGGGTTGTATTCCAATAGACCGAGCGGTGTGAGCAAGGAGAAATGGAACCATATCAAAAACAACAACGAAACGCCCCCTAAGGCGTTCAAGGAACGTTGAAGCAGTCGAGATTTGGAAGAATCCTCGCCTTCGAAAAAGGAGGACAGCATGTTGCGGAGAGAAGGTATCACGCGCCCGATGAACAGCACCGTAAATGCGGGATAGAATCCCCAAGTAGGGCCGACCCAACACAAAAGAATGGACTCTGCTGGAGATATGCCGAACCATGTACGGAAGCGTTGAGAAACTTCATCTTTGAGGGACGAGAAAGCAGAATAGATTATCACGGCGAGTAGCATCCAATCCGTAAAGGTCGATTGAACCATTGCCATGCCAATGACGCCAGTTGCAAACAGAGCTGGCCTTGCGTCAATCCTCATGTCGCCATCTGTCTTCTTGACAAACAAAATACCGAACGCTCCGATTGCGACTATCAACAAAGAAAGAGGACTGGTGACCATCGATGCGTGAACCAGACGTTGCATGGGCTTGTAGAGGAGATCCAAGTTCAACAGAGCCTGGAGCGACATACCAGTGAGCAACCGAGGGAGATAGTCTACAACGTGAAAGGTCATGAGGCCGAGGAGAACGCTGAGTCCAATCTTTTCTTGAAGCGAAAAGTGGCTCTTTCCGTTGGCCCAGACAACATACAACGCAACCGGTGCCAACGAAATGGCCAACATGGAGTATCGCGTCTCGGGATAGAAAAACAACAGCGCTGAGACCACCAAAACAACGTAGGGAAGTTGGAGTTGTTTCACACGTTGACGATCAAATGTCATCCACGCCACCAGTGCGCCGATTCCAAGCGTGCCGAGCAATTTCCTTATCCAACGCCCGGATGACAGCAGTTCTTCATCCCGAACCACCGTTGCCATCATGATGAAGACGAGGGAAACAGCAGCAATGAGAACACCTTGAAACCGAGTTTGCACAAATGTAAACGGCAGCCGTGCTTTGCTCGACATAAACCATGCAACCAGCCCGCCAGCGATTCCAAGGCTTAGCAGGAGCGGAAGGTACGGTAACCGTTGTTCGTTCTGGTCGAGGAGGGCCCATTCTGGGTCATCGGGCAACCCAGCGATGTAATCACCACCCTCATTTTCCATGAAGGCATGATGAGCCAAAACGTTCTCCCAATTCCATTGTTCATACTGCTCCCGCTTGCTTGCGGTCAAGTCGAGCATATCAAGCGGAATCACCGCATCGCTGGACGTCGGTAGAGGCAGGCCCAACAACGAAGAAAGAAGCACCGAGATGTCGCGTTGTTCAATTACGGAATCCAACTCACCTGGAGAGGCAATTCCCGGTCCTTTTGCGAAAAGATACACCTCTTCTGCCGCTGCCCCTGTGCCGAGTGCATGGCCTCCATAATTCGTGAGTCCGTGGTCGGAGGTGAGTAAAACGGTCCAGTCGTCTGGAACAGAACCGAACAAGTCTGCAAGTTCGCTGTCTAGGTCACGCAACCGCTTTTTGTACAACTCAGATTCGAGACCGTGAATGTGGGCGGCATGGTCGGTCCCTCCGAGATGTGCAACCATGAGTTGGTGATGGTCGCCACCCACCCACCCGTTTACTACGTTCATGGCGTAATCATCAGCAAGCGAGATGTCTTCAAATCCAAAATCAGGACTTGTGTCATGGAAAAAGAAATCTTCCGGATACAAATTCTTCCAAACATAAAATCCCGTAAAAGCCACTGAACCACCTTGATATTCTGCGTAATAGAACGGGTCATTTCTGACTTCGTTGCTCACCTCCCAATTCCGAATGGCATCCATAGGAACTGCGTTTCGTCCAGTCGCCATCTCTTTGATGCAGGCTCCAGTGAGGGTTAACTCAGAGGTCTGAACCGGGACCTTCACGCCAATTTGGTCAAACGAAGCCGTAAACGGCATCACATCTGCATCATCAAAAACGGACCGGGGAACACCGTCGAGGACAACAAGCAGGACGTGCTCCGTGAGCGGGTCAAGATCATCAGGAAAAGCTGTTGAGGATTGTGAATGAGGGTCCGAAAAAAGGATTCCCGGCAGGGATAGACCAATCAAAAGGAAGGAAAAAAGGACCATCACCAACAGCGCAGTGCGTTGAGACGATTCCATGACTTGAGAACCCCCAAGGCAGGGCATATAATGTTCGTGCCGAGGCGCTGAAACCAAGACCAAATGTAGGCGTGAAGTCAATTCTTGAGGCCCCAAATGAAAGAGGAGAGAGGGCGCTCACTGTGTGAACATTCATTTCTCCTTAAGCTCCTCGGGAATGTCCGGCCCGACGGCAACAATCGTAGCGAACCACGCAATACCGGCAGCAACCACCACTGCGCCCATGGTCGCATGAATAGTCCACCCAAAGGGCAGCACGTGCAATTCCGTTCCCTCGTTCCAATAGGTGACATTGGAGAGGTCTTGGGCTTGTATAAACCACGATGTCATGAAGATCATGACCTGCATGGCGGCCATGAAAGGAACGTAGACCTGCATGCCGAATTTCCCGTGCAAGGGAACGGCCAATTCACCAATGACGGCCCACACGAGACTCATCCAAAGAACCGTTTGGTCAAATTCTGAATACACCCACATGCTCACTGCGTTAAAACTGAACAGAATGAACATGGAGCCACGAGCCGGTTGCCATCGTCGTAGGAAGAGAATCAGCATTCCTGAGGTCAACAGGGCTTGAAGCCAAAGTCCCTGAAGGCCGAATTCCAAAGCCTCGTTGTAATTGCCGTAATCGCAGAAGTTGGTTGATCCACTGTAACAAAAATGCTGGAGGGGCCTGAACCAAAGGTTGCTGTAGCGGAACATCAGCATCATGACGGACCATGCAGCCCCAATACCGAACACCAACAGCAATTGAGATTTGGCGCCGTTGGTGCCGCTTTTGGCATCGGGCCAAGCCGACCACATGGGGGCGGTAACGGACATGATCAAGCCGATAAACAAGCCAATGTGGGTTGGGGAAAGCAGAATATCGGTGTTGTTTTCAACACCTAACAGTTCATGCCAAATCATGTCACCAAAGCCAGCGATGCCGAAAATCACGATGCCATACACCCCAGGTTTGTGATGCGGGGCAACGCTGTCGAGGGCTTGGAAGGGATGTTTGACCAGATGCGTGAGACCTTCGTCGGGAAGGATGGCGTAAGTGATGTACAAGCCGTAAGCGGTTGCCCCAGAATACCAAATCGCATGCCACGGAGTGAAGAAGGTGTCATCCACCACACCCGAAATGTGAGCAAAGGCATCGGTCAAGAGACCACCAAGACACCACAGGCCGAGAATCAATACGAGGAGGTCGTAATGGCGCTCTCCCATTTTCGGCAGACTGCCCCAGCGCTTGTTGAGAAAGAAGGCGACACCCCCTGCCACTGCGAGGCTTCCAAAAAACAACGCCGGGAAACCAAATAGGAGGTTCGGTTCTGCAACCGTCTGAATGTCGTGAGCAGGATGATGCATGGTAACTGGCTGCGCATTCAGTAATTAGTGATTCAGTCACAGACATGGTACTTCGAATCGTTCTCTTGCTCATCACGACGACAACGAGAACGGGAAGGCTATACAACCTTCAATGGCTTGGGGGGTTCATGGCAGGACACGGGTGCCGAACAGGCCAGGCCCTGTTGCTCGTTGTGTTGATGCTCGGCATGGCGGCGACACCTTTCCTTTCGGCCGATGAAAGAGAAATCCTGTTGCCGTCCATCAATCCACAAGAGTCCATCATTGTCCAGCAAAATTTCACAAATTCACAAGGGTTCACGCTCAGCAACCTTTCCCTTGATTCCGGGACGGGGTTGACCACGTTGACGCGACCCCCCATGTCATGGACGGCCACAAGCGGATTGGGCTTGACCTCCCTGCGCACGGGCGCATGCTCAGCATACATCCCGTCGACCAACGAAGTGTTCCTCGTTGGCGGGCGAGTGGACGTCGATCCTTCACAAACGGGCGATGAGACCAGCACCAAGATGGTGGAGGTTTACGACGTGGCTAACAGGACATGGGAGCCCTCCACCGTCGAAATGCAACAGAGGCAACAGTACCACGGCTGTGCGGTGGTCGCCAACAAAATCTACGCCATCGGCGACCATTACCCGTTTGCATCCCCCACCATTCAAGCCACGGGCTTGGTTCAGGTTTACAACCCAGCAAACAACAACTGGTCGTATGGGACATCCATGCCTGCAAACCGTTCAGTTGGCTTGGCAGGCGTAACGGCTCACAACGGCATGATCTATGTCGCAGGTGGTGTTTCAGCACACGACCGGTCCGACTCAACAGACCGGTTGATGCGGTACGATGTGGCCAACGACACGTGGTCACAAATGGCCAACATGAACAACCGCCGGCACTCCTTTGACCTCGTTTCATTCCGTGGAAAACTGATCGCCTATGGCGGGGTTGCGGAATTTTTCGACCCTGCTGCCAACACCACCGTGGAAGAAGAAACGAACCTGACTGAAGCGTACGACCCCATCACCGACACCTGGTCTCAACTCCCGAACGCCACCCACGCCATGTCAGCGTATGCCGCAGAGGTGTTCAACGACGAGATCGTCATCCACGGTGGCTACGAGGTTTCAGGATGGCAGGGCACCGCCAACGACAAGACCTACGGCTACGACCCCTTCACCAATCGGTGGGATACCTACGCCACCCTCCAAATCGGGATGTATGACTCAACGCTCGTTCGTGCCAACAATTCGCTGGTCTATGCAAGTGGTGACAGCAGCAACACCCGATTTAGCACCTGGAGCATCCAATACCTCGCTGAAAATGAGTATCACCTCAATCCCTCCCAACAATCTGGAATGCTTACCTCCTCGGTTCAGGACATGAGAACCACAACCCACTCGGCAGCAAGTTTCCTCTGGCTCGACTTTGCAACCATCGAACCTTCGGGCACCTCAATTGGCTTGCAATATCGGACCGCTCAGAGCCTACAATCAATGACATCGGCTGCTTGGCTGCCCACGACCGTCCCGGTCAACACCTATCTTCCCGCCAGCAACAATTCGTTGGATGCCTCCATTGAAGATGCTCCGTTCCTGCAGTACCGAGTTCGGTACAGCACCACTGAACTGATGGATTGGATCACACCGACCCTCGTGGACGTGAGCATCGGTGCCGACTCAGCGGGCTTTGTTTCACAACTCCCGTCGACCATGCAACCAACATCCTCCCCCATTACCATCACCACACAGCATCACGGGCCAACAGCGGATGGCACCTATACCTTGCAATTCCATCCGAGCAATTCTTTCGGAAGCCTCTCGCCCAACACAAATTGGACCCGGTTGGTGTGGGACACGGCAACCCAGGCCCTGAGTGTTGTTGACGAAGACAACTTGCTGTTTGGGCAACCCACTGCGACGGTTGGCACCGTGACCAGCCAAGGGCAAACGGTGAACTGGACCTTTGCGTTGGCGGGCTCGATGGTTTCGGACCATCTTCGCTTCCGTACCACCACCCATGCTGAACGGAACGTTACATACTTCCATCCAGATATCGTCGAAGTCGACCGGAGCGTCACCATTGAAATCACCAACATTACCGCCGACGCATCAAGCACAGGCGATTCAACGGTCGAAGAGGGTGAAGTCCTTCCCGGCAACACACAACTCGACATCGCCATTGACCACTTCTTCACCAACAGCGGGTTGAGATTGCTCGGTGGAAGCCTGCAGGCACGTCTTCACCTCGATATGGAAACGTACAACGAAGATGTCTTTGGCGATCGAATCTGGTCAAATGAATCATCGGAATGGTTTGACCTCCCCTCTGGCCAACTGTTCAATGCCTTGTTGAACGTGCCCGAGGACCTTTCCGGTGAAATGCACCTTTGGTTTGAGGCACGCACAAGTGAGGACTGGGATCTCGTCTATTCAACCGACCCGCATCCCTTCATCATCAATGCCGATGGACCGACACTTCTTGCGCTCACGCCCCCGCTGGATGCGTATCTAAACGAGCAACCTTACCGAACGGTGACGTTTGAATTCTACGACGTGGGCGGTTTCACGAACGAAACGGTCACTGCCTTCACCTGGCTTGAAGCTCGAGATGACGGAACCAACGGTGCAGCAGCGGACGGTGTGCCTCAACGAGAGGAATACCAACCGGCCGTCGCTTACTTCTCCCAACAGGGCAACAGGTGGTTCGTCAATGTCACCGTGAACGATACCGTCAACGACGACCATCAATGGGCAAGGGTCTTGCTCGAAGGAACGGACATCGCTGGCTTTGCTCTTCCGTCTGCAACCGCAGAGGACGGGCACGCACGCTGGGAATCCAGGACGCCCATCAAAGGACAACTCGTTTCGTTTTCACCAACAAAGAACCTGCTCACGGAAACGCTGATGCGGTTTGAACCCGCTCAAGAAGTGGGCTGGTCGCTGGAGGTAGAGGACCCCAACGGCCTTGACGACATCATGGAAGTTCGTCTGGAACTCGGTAATGATGCGTCATTGGGCATCAAGTACACCGTGCTTGACAACACCTGCGAATCGCTTGATGAACGACTTCTGTTGATTCCGACCGGGTGCGTGGTGAACACCAACAACGGCAACCTCAACCTCGACATAACCGCCACTGTTCAGTGGAGTTTCGTTGAAGCGGGATTGATTCAGGGTGAAGTGGACATCTATGTCAGAGACTACGATGGCATGCAGCATTACGACTACAGCGAAGGATGGGTGTTGGAACGCGCCATGACCATCGCCATCAATAGTTTCACCGACGACGATGGTGTGGTGACCCAACCCGTTGGTGATGGCGCCGTGGTAATGGCGGGAGATGGCCTCAACCTCACCGCTGAAGTTCACCACCTGACCAGCGCTACGCCTTACACCGGCGAGTTGCGCTTGCGTTGGGACGGCATGATACAATCCGACGAATGGAAGGGTGGTATGGCGGTCACCATTGAAAACGGACAGTTCGTGGCTACGATTCCTACGCCCGAATTATCGGGCCTCATCTATGACTTGACCCTCACCCTGTGGGACCCACTGCAAGTTGAGCAACTCGCATCTTACGACGTAACGCCCTTCAGAATTGATCACGTGGCACCCGCCCTCCTCCCTTCATCAATATCAGACACCATCTCTCGGTACCACTTGGACGCCGTGCAGGTTGGAGTGAACATCGACGAAGCCGAGGGATGGTCCAGTCCTCTTCAATTGACATGTCAAGTCCGGTCCATGGCTGTGGAATGGGACACGGTCACGTTGGTAAGGAACGCAACGACGGTCTTCAACGGAAACACCATGTTCAGTTTTACTTTTGATTTCAGCGAACTTGGCGACCCTTCACTGCTTTCGCCACAGGCCAGTCTTGCATGCTGGGCAGAGGGTATAGACGATGCTGGTTGGAGCCTCACCTCGGAAACGGGCAACTCTGCTCTTGACCCGTGGTTGGAGGCACCGTTGAACAACATCGGCCCCGATTTGGCACTTGACAAAGTGGAGTTCAACACCGATGTGAAGGCTGGAGAAAAGATTTCGTTGTCGTTCTTTGTTGTCAACGGAGGAGAGGGCTTGTCCACACCGTTCAACGCCACCATTGAATTGGTTCAGGGTGATGAACGCACGCTCGTTGGCCGCTCAATCTTCAACTCAATGGATGAAAACACAGCAAAATCCGTTCGTCGTTCTTTTGAAGCACCAGAGGGCAAGTGGACTTTGGAAATCACCGTTGACCTCGAGCAGAACATTTGGGAAATCGACGAAACGAACAACGTCTTCTCTCAAACCATCACCACAGAAGGCGGCGGCTTGAGCGCCCTTGTCTTAGCGAGTGCGGGAGGTGTCATGGCCCTCCTGGGAGCAGTTGTCCTTCTGAAACGACGCTCACCTCCAATTCTTGATGAAACCGCCTTGGCTCAAGCCATCAAAGAGGTCCCCGAAACACCCAACACGCCCCCTTCGCAGCCAACGGAAAAGCGCAAAGGCCCTCCCGGTGGAAAAATCGCAGGCAAGGGCGAGGTGAAACCCGCTCGTGGGCCACCACGTGCACCGCCAAAAGGCCCACCTCAAGCAGCACAGGCGAATACAGAAATTTCCCCGCAAGCTATGGCCGCTGCCCACATGGATGCATTGGGCGTTCCCAAACCACAGGAAGCACCGGCAAGTGAACAACCACAAACACATGCCGAAGATTACTCTAAATTACCCGGTGGAGGCGAATACGAATACACCGCAGACGCAACCTACTATGTTGGCGAGACCTGTGGTCGATGGATCTTGAACGAGGACAAATCGTTCACGCTTTTGCCCGATGAGAACGAAGGCCTACCTTCATGAAGCACCTGTTCATCCTCCACGGTATGAGTGAGGCAGCAGAAGACATTCGTCGTGTCCTCACCATCGTCTTTCGAGGTGTTGGAAGCCTACCCAACCACGACCTCGAACGAACCTTATCCTTCGATATGGAATGGGTTGCTCCTCACGAAGCAGAGACGGTGGTGTCTGCCCTGCTGGAAGCCGGCTGGCTCGAGGAACATGCTGGAGAGGTCAAACCAGCCGTAGACATAGGGGAAGTGACCGTTCCCTACGGTTGGTTTCCACGTCCTAGCCGATTGCTGAAGCCCGTTCCCGCTGGAGCTCACCATGCCGACGAAAACGTGGTTGAAGAACCAACACCGCAAGCACAACCCACGGCAACACGACTTCCCAACACCACGGTTCACGAACCACTCTCAGGAGACCCAAGAGCAAACCTCACGCGTCGTGTGGCTCGGTTCGTAGCCCGGACAAGCGGACTTGCCGAAGAAGAGTTGCACCGACGAGCACAGCGCAAGCAAGCCGCGTTCGACCTCATCACACCATGGCTTGCATACGCCCTCGTCGCCCGAGAGCAAGGGCTGGAGATGGACGACATTGTCGCTGCCTTGGCCGTTGTTTGAGCTCAAGGCTCCTCGTTGGCGCTTTCTTGGCCACGCGCCGCAATCTCAACCAACACGGGCAAGAGCATCAGGGCCAAAAGAAGCGAGAAAAGAACGGTGATGGCCGTGATTAATCCGAAGTCCTGTATGATGGGCATTGGAGAGAACGAGAGCACAGCGAAACCGGCCATGGTGGTAATGGCGCTCAACATCAAGGCTACACCTGTTGAATCCAGAGCCGCACGTAAAGCGTCCCAATGATCGCCACGCCGCGCCATTTCAACCTCAAAGCGCCGCCACATGTGAATGGAATAGTCAATGCCAATACCGAGCGTCAAGGCCGTAACCATGACCGTTAACACGTTCCATTTCAGCCCGATCAACGCCATGGAACCGACCACCCACAACGATGCAACGCCGACAGGGAACAACACGATGATGGCTGGCATGAGCCGGCGGGTCAAGACAAAGAGAACAAGGAAGGATACGATAAGCGAGATGGCGGTGCTTTCAATTTGCGTCAAACTCAGTCCGTCCAAGACCGTTTCAAGCATCACCAAGTCGCCGGTAACGTGAACAGTGGCGCTGTCCTTGAGTTGGTACTTCAGGGTCCCTGAATCCTCGGTCGACCCGAGGATCTCAATGAAATTGTCAATCACACGGCTCGATTCAACGGAGGTTGAGGCTTCGACTCGGATTTCATGTCGAAGATGAACGATGTTGGCTCCATCGAGGTGCACCGTTTGGTGAACACGATCCTGCCAAGTCTCGCCGGTCAGCGGGTCAGCGATGCTCTCGTTTTGTGCCAGGGCCTGGAAGAAGGCCCCGAGGATCACGGGCTCGTCTCGGTCGATGCGAAGCACTTCGCCACGGTCCACCTCAAGGTTGTGGGCTTGACCCAAAGATTCGTTTCTCAAGATGGCGTCCCGGATGACCGGCAGCGGCCCCTCGTAGGCAGGCGTTGGCGCCCCGACAACGTCGTTGTTGGATTCCAAATCCGAGTGGAAATATTTCAACTCTGTAAGCAACCGATGGTCATCGTTGATGGAATCTTTTCCGGATGCTGGTTCCATGAGGACATACACCACTTTCCAGCCTGCGCTCTCATAACTGCTCGAGAGGTCATCTCGGACAGTCATGATTTCCATGTCTTCGTTCACGAAATCAGCCAGGTCGAAATCCGTCTCAAGCGATGCTGCCCCGTAAACCGCAAGCCCCGAAACGAGGATGGTCACCAACAACACGCCGACCTGCTGCTTTTGCTGGATGCGAAGGATTTGTTCGGAAACGACCGGGAGGGTCAGAACGGGAGGTGCGGATTTCTCGTTGTTGTTTTTGTTGAACACGACGTGAAGCGCACCG
>Ga0181566_10003325_pt1 | contig 13176 bp, 11 predicted proteins | sample 101ome_15_FD_133762 | JGI IMG/M metagenome (GOLD analysis project Ga0181566, IMG submission 133762) | Coastal salt marsh microbial communities from the Groves Creek Marsh, Skidaway Island, Georgia - 101402AT metaG (megahit assembly) | ecosystem: Environmental > Aquatic > Marine > Intertidal... | reverse complement strand
GCAATATCTGTTGTATTTATATGTGGTCGCGATGTTGATGAAGGCTCTGTGTGTGTATTATTTGTTGTTGTTTGTTCGTCTTGTTGTTCATCTGGTTGTTCATTTTCCATATCATTTTGAGGTGAATTATTATTTCCTCTATATTCACGTATATCATATCTACATACAGGACAACGAACATTTGTTCTAAACCAATTTGTAAATGCCGTTGCATAAAATGTATGACCACAATGATGTATTGTAGTAACATTATCTCCATCTTGAAAGTTTTCAATAGTAATTGGACAACGTGTATTTATTGGTGGATGTTCTGAATCATATTGTGAATTGAACGAAGCACGTTGGATTTCTTCTTGACTTGGTGATACAATAACATTTTCAAATATATTTTGCCCTTGTGGAACCCACGAATAATAAAAGGTTGGAGGGTTCGGATTAGGGGGTGCTGGTGTTGGTATTCGTGTAGATTCACTTTGATTACGACGACTACGTGCTGGTTGTGTTTGTTGCGTTATGAATCGTCTATAAATACTAATAAGTGAATCCATATTTTCTTGATAACGCATTATATTGCTGTTATACGACATGAGAAGTTCCATGAAAATAGCGTGTAATCTTTGTGTTTCATTATCACTATTATAGTGGTACGATTGCTGTGTAGGTTGTCGTCGTGCATATGTATTACGTCGTGCCGAGGTGGAAAATAAATTACTGAAAACTGAAGGACTTACATTTCGGTCATTTATATAATTCTGTACTAATTCTAATAGAGCATCTCTATTATCCATTATAATAACATATAAAGATATTTTTATATATCTATAGAAATGGATAATAAATATAATAATTTATGCTTCACTGGATTAAAAAATATAGGTAATACGTGCTATATGAACTCTTGTTTACAAGTATTGAACCATATTTATGAACTCCACGGAATATTAGATAATATTGAAAAATATAATGATATCCCAGAAAAAACAATATGCACGGAATGGAATGATTTAAGAACTGTGATGTGGTCTGGGAATGGTGTGGTAAATCCTAAACGGTTTGTTCATTTTCTTCATAAAACATCAAAAGAGTTAAATAGCCTTTTTGTGGATTTTGACCAAAATGACTGTGATGAATTTCTTATGTTTATGATAGAATGTATTCATAAATCTATAAGTAGAAAAGCTACAGCAAAGTATCCAGATACAAACAATGCTGTAGATAAGACGTGTTTTGAATTGATAAAAACTACATATAAAAAAGAGTATTCTGAAATAACTGAATTATTTAATGGCATTACTGTTTCATTCTTAATTGACAAACAAAATAATATTAGAGGTAATAAACCGGAGTTCTTTTTTGCTTTAGACTTACCTATTATATTTAACAATAAACTTATTCCGAATCTAAACTTGTGTTTAGATGTGTATTTTGAGGGAGAATGGTTGGAAGGCGATAATGGATGGTTAGATGAAAAAACAAATACAAAAGTAGATGTAAAAAAGTGTTTTCGTATTTGGAAATTTCCAAGCATACTCATTATAACATTAAAACGATATCACAATGGTCTACGAAAAATACAAAATAAGATTGATTTTCCATTATCTGACCTAAACCTTAGCAAATACTATTGTTACCAAAAAACAGAACCTGTCATATATGATTGTTTTGGAGTATGTAATCACAGTGGTAATGTTAATGGAGGTCATTATACCAGTTTTGTCAAGAAAAATGATAATAAATGGTATCACTATAATGATTCAAATATCCAATGCGTTAATGAAAATGTAGTAGTCTCTGAAAAAGCATATTGCATATTTTATAGAAAAAGGTAGGAATGAATTCTAAAAAAATAGTTTGATATAATATATAATAATTAATGTTATCAATAATGGAACGTATTTACAAACCTCATTTATATGAAGGATTAGCCGGGGATACCAATGTCAATGATACTACAACTGATGTCAATGATACTACAACTGATGTCAATGATACTACAACTGATGTCAATGATACTACAACTGACGACAATCAACAACAACCTTCTGAAGAATCAAGTGATTTACCTGAAACAGAACCTGTTCCCGAAGAAAAAGATACATCTAAAAAAAGTATTCAAGAACAAATATTAAATACAACAAATTTCAATATAGTGATGTTGTTTTTATTTTTGTATATTGTAGCATATACTATTTTAGGTGTTTTTTATAAACATAATGGTAGTATTACAATGTCATTTGTTATAGATATTATGTTTACAGTCATTGTAGCTGGTATAGTTTATGTACTATACTACAGTTTAGACAGTAACCAACAACAAGAATTATTAAATGACAAATGGGAAGATACGAAAAATTATGTAAATGATGAATACTCAATAGCATATCAAGTCATTTTCATTATATTATTTTACGCTTTTATATACTTGTTTAGAATTCCAATGTCAAGTGGTTCGAAACCCGCTGTCATCTTTGTCATTGAAACATTGTCTTGGTTATTGTTATTGTTTATTTTAACAAATCAGTTTTTCAAAATATCATTTGGGGTATCTTTAGTAGATGACTTTGGAAAATACTTTGAAAAAGATTTGAAAACGACTCAAGCAACAGAAACAACTCCAGCAACAGATGATATTGTTGAAGTTCCTAAGGAAGAAGTATTTAATATTTCCGGAAATAAATACACATATAACGACGCCCAAGCAATATGCAAAGCATATGGTGCCGAATTGGCTACATATGACCAAATGGAAAATGCATATAATAATGGTGCTGAATGGTGTAACTACGGCTGGTCAGCAAATCAAATGGCGTTTTTCCCTACACAAAAACAGACGTGGCAAAAGATGCAAGTTTCTGATAAGTATAAAAATGCGTGTGGTCGTCCTGGTGTAAATGGAGGATATATGCGCAATCCCAATACTCGTTATGGCGTGAATTGTTATGGTGTTAAACCGAAACCAACGGATAGTGACCTTGCTCGTATCCAAAATAGCGAACCAAGTGCCCCTATTCAAAATGAACTGAAAGCCGAATTTGAAGAAAAGTTCAATATTAGTGACCTTGTTTTAAGCGGATTCAATTATAACGCTTGGAATAAATAAACGCATTTCATTTTATAATTACAATATATACAAAATGAAATATATAGATATACTGAAACAACGATTTTCATCATATAAAATCGTATTGCTTTTCACAATTACACTTCTTTTTACAATGCTATATATGTTGTTAGATGATAGCCATTTTAGTGGGTTAAATAAAATTCAAGAAACAATCAAAGATGAACTTATCAAGAAAAAGGTGGAACAACAAGTAGAAAAAGTAGTAGTAGAGAACTTTGTAAAGGAAGAATCATTTGAGAATGATGTATTGAAAAATATAAAGATTGACCAGGCTACACGTAATGTAGAAAGGGATGTGGATACTAAAGAATTAGCACCGGAAAATATTGAACCAACTATTTCACAAAAGCTATTTAATCGTCTTTATTTTTCAATTTCTACAAGTACGTTATTAGGGTTTGGAGATATTTATCCAATCACAAATATCTCAAAAATTTTTGTAATGATGCAGTCTATTTCTACACTCATTTTAATTATTTTGTAGAGCGATTCTTCTGTGTTTTTTTACTTACAAATGACTGATTATTCATCGGACCATCGATTACGTTGTGTATAAATGTATCAAAAAAATCACTATTTATCACACGAACATCGCGTTCTTCTGATGTGGTGTCTTTTTTTCCTCCAATCATATTATCATTATTACACAATCCAATAGGACAACCTAAATCTTTTAATGTATTCATAATGCTATATCAATAGTATAATATTTAATTATATATTACTCATTATATTTTTTTTAGTTCATTCGTAATCTTTATTTGACGCTGGTCTTTTAATACCTTCATTATATACTTTACATTTGCTTCATTATCAATAACCTTTTTCAAACATTCTTCAACATATGTGAATGTAAGTGGTCCATACTCCTTCTTCTCGTACATTTTTATTTTTGTTTCGCCTATTGTTATTTGAGAACCTTTCCGTTGTTTCATATAGTCACATATTTTATCGTTTAGGTTGTTTTTTTCATTTCGCAATTCTCGCTGTTCTGCATTTAAGACTTTATTTTTCTCATCTAAATTGTCCCATTTCTTTATTAATTCTTTAATGTCCATTATATGTTTATTGTTGTGATTTCTTTAAGTTGTAGAGGTATGGATGATATTTTCATCATATAATGAATCAATATAAGTAACATTACAAAAATAAGTATGCAATAAATAGATATGATTATCAAATAAATGTATAACTCATTGTATATCCAATCAAAAAATGGTTTAGAAAGGTTATTTAGGTCTTGTCTTATTTTTTCATCTTGAAATAATGATAATATTGTTTCTCGTATGTCCATTTTAATATACATTGTATTTAATTTATGAAAAATAAACTAATCTGCGAATTGTGCGTTTTAGATAATAATTAAAAAGGTCATTAGACATTATAATATGAGTCAAAATATTCACATACACGATTGCAATGATTTTCCATTTGATACACTGAAATTATCTAATCCTATCGCACAAAGTGGTGGAACATATCTTATACGTTTTAGCCACAATAATGAACCCATTTACATTCAGCCACCTAAATGTTCATCAAAACAAGGTGTGATTCAATCTAATCGTAAATTCTTTATTGACTTGATGTTTAGCAATGAAAATATTGAGTTTATGGAGTTTTTAGAAAAACTTGAAGAAAATTGCCAACAATATATTTTCAAAAACAAAAGTAACTGGTTTGACGGTGATATAGAATTCAGCGACATTGAAAACTTCTTTCAATCCCCGTCTAAAATGTATAAATCTGGAAAATTTTACTTAGTTAGGTCAATTATTCCAAGCATTTTAGGTAAGCCACAATTATCATTGTATGATGAACAAGAAAATAATGTAGATTTAACAACATTAACCGAAAATGATTCTATCATGTCTATTTTGGAAATATCGGGCATCAAATGCTCAGCACGCACTTTTCAGGTAGTTTTAGAAATAAAGCAAATGATGAAATTAGAAAAACGTAATCTTTTTTCAAAATGTCTTTTATCTACTACATCCAAAAGTGAAAAAGTTTCTGTGGTTCAAGAACCCATTCAACATCAGATATTGGATACACCCAAATATAATACTGAAACTTTAGTGGTGGAGGATGATATATCTGAGCACGACGAAGAACAACCCATTAATAATGAAGAATCTATAGTTTTAGAAGATACTCAAAATACAGTTGAAAAAGAAGATGTTCCAATACTTGAACAACAAGAAGATAATCAAGAAGAAATTCTACTATTAGAAGATAAACCAAATGAAAACGCAGAAAGTGAAATAAATATTCCAAAATCAGAAGAGGAAACACAAGGAGAAATTCAAGAAGAAAAAGAAATAGATAAAATAACATTTAATGATACAGAAAATAACAACAAAATGTTTAGTCAAAATCTTCAAGAATTAGAACTATGTATTGATGATTTAGAGGAACAAGATGCATTTTCTATAAACGAACGAAAAGATATATATTACAAAATGTATAAAGATGCAAGGAAAAAAGCTAAAATCGCAAAAGAGTTGGCTCTGGCTTCTTATTTAGAAGCACGAAATATTAAAAATACATATATGTTGGAAGATATTGAAAATAGTGATAGTGAAGATGAACTTGAAACTTTTGAAACCACTAATTAATATAATAATAATCAAAATTAATATCCATTATTATTATATAATATGTTGAAAGAAATTCGCTCCGGTCTCATGAAATACTTTACCATGGAAAAGGTTATTATGTTAGTAGCCCTTGCCATTTTAGCCTATATGTTATTTGCCTATGGTAATAACAAAGATTTAGTAATGGACTCTATGTCTAATTACGCCGTAATGGGTGACGTTGCTGCCCCTTCCGCGGAAGAAAAACCCGCTTCCCCAGAAGCCAAAGCACCCAAAAATGAAATGGCCAAAGTAGCTAACCCTGATGAATTATTACCTTCTGATGCCAACTCACAATGGTCCAACCTTAACCCCAGCTCTGTTGATAAAGCCAAAGGTGTTATGGCCCCCGACCTTCTCCAAGCCGGACATCACATTGGCCTTGACACCGTAGGACAATCCTTACGCAATGCTAACCAACAATTACGCTCTGACCCCGTTATCCAAAAACAAGACATTGGACCATGGAACCAAAGTACAATTGAAAGCGACACCATGCGCAAACCATTAGAAGTAGGTGCTTAAACAATGTGTTTGCTTTTTATTCAATACTATTAACCTACATTATTATGTATTATCATATACTATTTTGTAATAATACATAATCTATCCATATTATACATAATGACAAAAGATGATATCTTCTCGTATATTTTATTTCCCATTGTTGTTTTAGGTGCAATGTATATTTACTTGGATATGGATAATGACTTTGATTTAAAATGTATCGTGTCAAATGTTGATGGAAATAAATATTGTGTTCGCGAACGTAGTAAAATAAATGATGCCGCTGATTTATTAGCAAAAGTAACACAAAAATGTCAAGAGTTAGCAAAATATATGGAACAAAAATACCCCGATAAAGAAAATGTAAAACGTCTTTGTAGTGGATTTGAAAAGACTGTGATCAAAGAAACACTTCCCACAAGCACATTCACTGCATATAGTGAGAACAAGGGCGAAAAGATTGCGTTCTGTTTAAATAAGAAGAAGGAAGACAATGATAACCTGATTGACGAAAATACACTTACATTTGTTGCAATACACGAAATGGCACATATTATGACAAAATCAGTGGGACATAAACAAGAGTTCTGGGATAATTTTAAATTCCTTTTGGAAAATGCTAAGGAAGCTGGTATCCACCAACCAATCGATTATTCAAAGAATTCAAAGGAATATTGTGGAATGAGTATTACAGACAATCCTTATTATGATCACTAATAATGATACGCTTTTTATTAGAAGCATATCATTTACACACTTTTTGAATAACTTATATAATGTATATTTTTGTAGATATTGTATATATGAAAAAAATAATTTTATATGATGGTTCTGGAAAACCCGTTCAGTGTATTGTATTTACGGGTACCGCAAAAAAAATGGAACATCAAGAAATGTTTAGTGAAATAGAAATGGAAATTATTAATATTCATAAACCATCTATAATACAATCTGAAATGTACATTTACAATGATGATAATATTAGAAGCATTAAGAAAAAATTATTGAAAGAGTTCAGTGAAACCAAATATGGTTATGATGAAATTTATCTTTTTTACAGTGACAATTTATCTATTGAACAAGATGAGTTATATGATACTATCACTCACAATGGTAAGATTAGATTAACAAAAGACGTATATGCACAAATACGAATGAATTTCCAGTATCCATTTGAAACAAATGAGACAATTAAAGGTATTTATCAAGAATCAGACGTGAAATCATTAAACATGTCCAAAATTACATTTTTTAAACCATTAGGATTGGATTTTGCCAATTATGTGGATTATCGTTATTCTGCAAACCCTTTTGATGTCCTTCAAACAGATGAAGAAATCTACCGTATTGAAGGTAACAATTTACTTTCACCAATGGATAACAAGCTTCTTCTAAATTATGGTTCTCCTGACACTATTCATTGTTGTTTTGCTGATGACATTTGTAATTATGCTGTTCAACAATCATTGAACCAGGAATATTTCATAAAGAATTACTATCCTCAATTATATCAACGAAGAATTAAAAACAGTGATGATTTGTTATCACAACGTGTGGAGTTAATCAATTACAATAAAAAAATTCTTGACCAATCATCATTTGAATATTACAAGATTATTCATCTTCTTCATCAAATTCAAGAGAACAAGAAACAGGATTTGGATTATATTACAAATGGTCATAAAAAAATGACGTTTAATTTACTACCGTCTCAAGAATTCAGCTTACCCATTCATTCTATTTTCAAAATATTACACGTCTCCAAAACAATACCTATAATGAAATATACATTTTCGGCAAGTAGTGATAAGCTCTTGCGTGTATTTACGATTATTTCACAGAAAACTGGAAAATCAGAAGCATATCTACCCAAGAAAAGCATTATTAATTACTCCAATAAAAAACACGACAATAACACCATTTCGTTTTTCTTGCATAGCAAAAAGGGGTATATCAATGCCGATTTATACACATCTGGATTAATCAAGTATCAAGTGATTTTTGATGATATACAACCATTGGATGTACTTGAAAGTGAAATTAAAGACATCAGTTACCCATTGATTAAAATGTTGAATGAAATATTACTACAATATGGTATTAGTATCAACTATTTTGAATCTATTTATAGTGATAATACTGACGTTATTAGCATAGACTATCATAAAATTATATCTTCATCCCAAAATATCAAGTTGACAAAATGTAGGCCACTCATCAGTTCAATCTTTGATATTGCCCATACACAATATCCCATTAAAATGTTATATAAACGTGTAGAGAATTATAAAAAAATGAATGCGATTAACAAGATGATTAATGATACGTATAATGAAACAAACGACGAATCCAAAGTAATTAAAATATTGGAAGACAACTTTAATATGTCAAGTGAAGACGCAATGAAGAAAATTTCTGAATTCTTTAATGGTTTTACACGCATAAATAACAAACTTACTAAGACGATTAATATTGTTGAAAGTCCAGGATTTAATTGTATCATCAATTATGACTCTAATGAAAAGAAACTGTTTTTTGAAGTTGAAAATATTACAAATATTAAGTATATTGAGTTTATTCGTACATATGTAAATAGTTTGTTTATGATATTACTATCCAAAGAGAATATTGATTTACCTGTTGATATTATTGATAATGCGTGCAAAACAAAAGCTGAAGATAAGGATATACAGAAAAAGGAATCTAAACAACCTAATGTTCTTGATGCTCGCGAAAGCGACACTATACAACCAGTATTAAATATACACCCTTACAATGTTGTTGATGCTATAAAAACTGAGCCAACAGAAGCAGATATGGATGAATTGCTATTTTCTTCCGACAGTGACGAAGAAGAAAGCGACGAAGAAGAAAGCGACGAAGAAGAAAGCGACGAAGAAGAAAGTGACGAAGAGGTGAGTGGTGGTGATGGTAAAAACGATATTTTAACCGAAAGAGGTCCATTATTTGACAATCAACCCATTGGACGACCTAATATAGTTTCCCAACGATTACAAAAATATGAACCTAATATATTTTTAAAGAAGAAGGAAGGAAAATTCAATTTATTCTCGCGTTCTTGTTTATCATCTCAGCATCGTCATCCTATATTAGTTACCGATGAAGAAAAGAAGGAAATTGATAAAAATTATAAGGGTTCATATGAACATTCCATTGAATACGGAAGCGACCCTAATAAAAAATACCATTACATATGTCCTCGTTATTGGTGCTTGCTTACAAACACCAGTTTGACAGAAGAACAAGCAAAATCTGGAATGTGTGGCAAGATAATACCTAAGGGTGCAAAAACAATTCCTAAAGGTCATTATGTATTTGAATATAACCACAAAGATGTTCATCTTGGTGAAAATGGAAGTTATAACTATGCTAATCCTGGATTTCTTAAAGGCGAAACAGCAGATGGTCTCTGTGTTCCGTGCTGTTTCGGAAAACAATGGGGCGAAGATACACAACAAGATCGAATTAAAAAATGTACTGGTTCCCGATTTGTTCCAAGAAAGAAGCAAAATGATGAAAAACAAATGGACAAACAAATTGTAAAAACGGATAAATATAACCCATATGTGATTGAATTCAATACATATCCCATCCCAGAAAATAGGTTGGGATTTCTTCATCCAACATATGAAAAGGTGTTAGGTATCGATTATACTAATGTAAAGGATAAGAATAAATCTCATTATTTGAGAACAAATATATCCACATTTCTTCGTTTAGGTTCTGTTAACAATGTTCGCAAATCTTTTTTGTCGTGTTTATTACTTGTATATAATGATCTGAAAAATATACGATATCGTGTGTCATTAGATAGTTTTATTTCTACAATTGCAGATGTAATCAGCATTGATGATTTTATACGTTACAATAATGGTTCTCTTATTTCTATTTTTCAAACCCAAAAAATACCAAATGTAAATATTAGTAAATATAGCTACAGTATTTTATACAATTCATTGGATATCAAAAAGGAAAATGACTATTTATTTTTGGAAAAATGTATTTCATCGTACGAGAATTTCAAGATGTTTATTGTATCCGAAAAAACATTTGTTGACCATACATATTTATGGGATGTCATTACTGATGAAAATAATCCAATATTAGGAGAACCATTTAATCTTGTTATTATGGAAATGCCTGAAGACGATATTACAAATAATATTAACTTCATATGCCCAACAAATGCATATTCTAATCATATATATAACCCCAACTGGAAAAGTATTTTACTTGTAAAAACTGGTTCATATTATGAACTTGTATGTAGTATTAAAACAATGACACAACGCGAACCCGTTATCAAGACGTTTTTTAAATTAGACAAAAACGAAAATATTTCTATTATGATGACCAATATAATAAATCATACATTATCTGTTTGTAAGCCAAAAAAGAGTATTCCGCAGACTCTTAATGAATATGTGGATAATATTGATGCTGCACGTGTTATAAATATTTTGAAGAAACACGATTATATCATTGTTGATCAAGTGATTAATTATCAAGGTAAAGTAATCGGGCTTCAAATAAAGGAAAATGAAGATATGAAGACTACTATTTTTGTTCCTACGTTACCATCATCAATTATGAAAGGATTAAATATTATTACAATTGATGATATATACTGGAATGATTATGATACTACTATTAAACGTCTAAGAGGTATTTCAAACAAAACGAAAAAGGTATTATGCTTACCTCAAACGAATATTTCACAAGATGGCAAAATTGTAGGTATTCTCACGGAAACAAATCAGTTTATTCAAACAATACCCATTATTAATGAAGTTGATCAAAATACCGAGTTGAAAACAATTAATGATTCAAATTATATACTTGCAGATAATATACTTACAACTGAAGCTCCTGGAAGTAGCGAACGCAGAGAATATGTCAATAATGTGCGTTTGGAAAATGATTTCTATAATGCTTTCAAGAATATTATTAGAAATATATTGATTTACCCGATAAACAAAACTATACTTGACAAAACCAAAACATTTGTGAATGATCCTACAATTTTATTTAAATACAAGATGGAGAAAATGATTATTATCATTAATACCATTATTGAAGAGTTTATTGAGTTTATTGATTATGACGATAAAGTATTGGAACAATTAGATAGCATTACCAACTGTATAGACAGTGAAAATAAACACTATTGTTCGGTACAAAACAATGGTATCAATATACTTCTTATTCCCAAGAAAAATCTCAATGACACTTCTATTGATAATAGTAAAATGTATGTTGAAAAACTGGCATATGAAATCATTTATAATAAAAATATTCAGGACTACTTTTTCAATAATAAATTGGTTGTTTATATTCCAGATACCCATTATAGTGTGAATAAAAATGAAATTATTATTCCATCAACATTAATTCAAAGCATATTAAAACTTAAAAATGATATTGTAACCGACGCTGAGAATTTATATATTACGCAAAATGTATATGAAAATGCTGTTCCAACTATTACACAAGCATATACAAATAAAATTACACGTGCTCGTGCAAATGTGGATATAAATGAAATAACAGCAGACAATATTCATAATTGTATAGATAAATTCAGTGAAACACTGCTGGGTTCAACAACATTACAATGGAATAAGGTGTTACCTAAGACGAGTGAAATATTATTTGGTAATATACAGGAATGTTCATTTTATATTTGTCAACATATATTTAAAGTGATGTTTTCACAAGAAATACTGATAAGCGAAATAAAGAATAAATTGTGGAATACATACAATACATATTTGCGAAAATATAACGTTGCAATTAATGATATTCTATCCAATGAGGCAAAAAAACCTTTGATTGATGATATCAAAAAAGGAGAACTAAGTCACTTTTCTATGATTTCTGATATCAATGATTACTATCTTAGTCTTCTTGACTTTATTGTATTTTCTGTAAATACAAATATTCCTATTATGTTTATCAATAATAGTCCAATGACACATCTCCAAATAAAGAATAATATGCTATTAACTACTCCTATTGTAGATACAAGTAAAAAATATTTCATTATTCGTATTCATAATATTGATAAAAAACATAAATTCTCTTTGTTACAAGGACAATATTTCCTTTCTGATATTACTAATTATGAAACACTTATTGATGGTTACACACACTATACATTGAAAGATATTTTAACGAATTATACAATCTGATTCAATAACGTATTGTAATATATTATTGAATAGAATTATCAGAAATGTCTATGGGTATTACACCAGTATAGTCTGAACGCTCTATAGGTTTAACTTTTATAGAGGTATTCAAGCATTTTTGTATTTTATCTTTATTCATTTGATATACATTATGTACAATGATAAATGACATTATAGCCAATATTACAATTAGTGATAGTGATATATCACTATTGTTATTATAATCATCATTATAATTATCATTATTATTATAAATATACAAGCTTGGCACGCTGGTTGGTATTCTGGTTGGTATGCTGGTTGGCACACTGGTTGGTTCCATAGTAGGTTCCAGCGTTGGATGGGAGGTTGGATAATAGGTTGGTATTCTGGTTGGTACAACAGTTGGCATATTGGTAGGTATGCTTGATGGGATGCTACTTGGAAAATATGTATCTTCCCCCATTTATATAAGTATTTTACTTGTCTTTAAACAAGTTTATAGAGATGTTGTATATTGTGTTATGAATATTGCATTAATAATGTATTATAAGATTCAATTTTATATGTTCCCAATGTGGCTGAAAATAGCCTTATGCAGTGCTATGCAGTAAATACCAAAATTTTACGTTTTTTGGATTTTTTCTTCGAAAAAAAAGTAGAACGAAATTTTCAAAATTGGACATTTTTAAAAATGTCCAAAAATGAAATATTG
>Ga0181566_10003321_pt1 | contig 13177 bp, 14 predicted proteins | sample 101ome_15_FD_133762 | JGI IMG/M metagenome (GOLD analysis project Ga0181566, IMG submission 133762) | Coastal salt marsh microbial communities from the Groves Creek Marsh, Skidaway Island, Georgia - 101402AT metaG (megahit assembly) | ecosystem: Environmental > Aquatic > Marine > Intertidal... | reverse complement strand
GCATTTCTGGCGTAACTGTTGCCATCCGATCACCAGCTTCATCAAACAATGCTGCCGCGTAATCAGCTTGCGCATTATCGCTGCGAGTTTTTTGTATTGTGCCCAATGTGTCGAAAGCATCTTTATTGCCAGCAAGCACGTCCATGCTGTCATCGGTTATGCGGCCGGCACTAGCCATTTGGCGTTCTTCCAGTGCTTCAGCCGCGCGCCGTGCATCGCTGCTAATGCTAACAGAGCCGCGCCCTAACTTGCGGCCAGCTTCGCCAGTCACATCTGCCAACACGCTATCAGCTACACCCATGCGCTTTAGTTCTGCCAACTTGGACAGTGCTTGCGTTGGGTTCATTCCTTCCTTTTCCAGCGCTTCTAATATTTTTAAATCTGACCGCTTCTGTGCAGATTTTGCGCTAGTCATGTTTAGCGTGTCTTTTACGCCGCGCCCTAAACGTCCAACGGTGTTAATTGCCGCGGGCATGGCCGCGCCCAACGTGCCACCGGCAACTGCACCAAAAGCAGCGATGGCCGGTATATCACTCATCTCATCTGCTGCACCGGCACCAGCTACGGCACCAGTTGCCGCGCCAGTTTTTAAACCCTGCATCAACGCACCAGCGCCTTTTGCTAGCGCCGCCCTGCCGGCACCAATGCCGCCAGTTAGCAGCCCGCCACCAAGTTCATAAGCCAGCGCCTTGCCGGAGTTAGCTTTGCGATAGTTGTCCATTTCGGCGCGTATTCTATCGCGTTCTTCTTTGTAGGTTTTGTCGCTAAAGGCGCTACGCATAGCGGCTTCTATTTCATCGCCAAAACCAAGCGCTAAACCCTGCCCTAAACCAAACCGCGCAGCCGCACTTGCTTCGCTCATGGTGTTCGTGTCGCCGGCTTGTTTTTGCTCAACAAGGTTTGCAATCATTTTTTGTTGCGCACCGGCTGGCAGTTCCTTGAAGTTATCAGGAACGTCTAACTGGCCAACGCCTTTAACATCAATTTTCATTAACCGGCCTCCGACCATTCAAAACCAGCGTTGCCACTATTGGATGGCTGCTGGTTTGTTTTTTTGTCTTTGTAGTCACCGAAACCCGCATCTGCTGCAATAGTGTCCATTGTTGGATTGGCGTTGCCTTTAAAGCCTTTTAATGTGCCGTTGGTTTCGTACCAGTTGACTGCGCGTTGCTTAGAGTCGCGCGCTTTGCGAATAGACGCCTCCAAACGCTTCAGACGCTCAAGGTTCGCTTCGTCACTTAGTAGCGGGTCATATGCGCGGGCAATAAGCTGCTCACCTTCTTTTTGTGCAAATTGGCCACCCAAAACGGCTCGCAAGTTTCGCTGCGTTACTTCAGCAACCAAATCCTGCACAACAAGGCCATCTTCATTTAAGAAGCTTTGCGCAAAACGCGGCAAAGTTTGAACGACAGTCCCGCTTGTTTTCTTGTTTGGATCTGCAACAAGCGCTATCGCTTCATTTAACTGTTGGAGGCCTTTATCAATATCAGCAAAGCCGCCATTTACAGAAAGGTCGATATATTCACCAGCAAACTTTTCATCAATTTTTTCTTCAGCTTTTGTTAGACCTTGCTGGTTGCTTTTGACTTTTGCTTGGTCGCGTATGTAGGCGGCAATATCTTCATTTTTACGATAAGTCACTTCACCGGTTATTGGATCGGTAATTGCGCTAAATGCCCCATCAGCTAAAAACTGCGTTGTTGGCATGTTACGTTTGCGCTCCATATCATCCATTATGGATTGCTTATATTTCCGGTTAAACTCGCTATCCTTGCGGGCATCAGATGCGGCCATGGCTTTTGTTCTGGCATCTTGGTAGGCGCCTAACGCCTTGCCAAATGCGCCGCCTAAAGATTTGGGTGCGCCTACTGATGGGGCGCCGTAATCTAACAACGCGGCCGCTGCTGCCAAGTTAGCTTGCGTTTTTGGATCGTCAAAATCACCACCAAGCAACCCGCCGATGCCTCCACTTGCTGCCGGCTGTTTAGTTACAAGTTTTGGCTGCTGTTGGGGCAGCTTCATCCTAACAAAGTCTGGCACACCCATTTGCGGCGCGGGTGGTCCCTGAACCGGTGGCCGGCTTTGTGGCAAAACTGTTGGCATTGGTGGTTGCGGCGCCGGTGGCATAGTCATCGGCTGAAAAGGCGTTTGAAATGGATTTACACCGGTGTATTGTGGCGGCGAAAATGCATTAGGATTAGCTAACACTTCTGCGCGCGATGGGCCCATACGAGCATGCCCTCTAATTACGTTTTGCATGCGGGGGTCATTATAAGCAGATGGTAATCGGTTTGCCGGCAAATAAGACATGGTGTGTGTCATGTTGCCGCTGCGCACCGGATTGCGGCGGGGCAGAACTCTTGGTGCATATGGGTTGGCTGCTACTGGCAGTCCAGAAAATCCATCAATATCTATTGCCATGCTATGCTCCTAAAACATTCCCAATAAACCGCCGCCGATGGCGCCAAACATGGGGTCAAACCCTGCCGCTTTGCCAAGCTGCGCGCCACCTAAAGCACCGCCTAATGCGCTGGCTGCTGTATTGCGTTGAACTGGCTCTATTGTGTTGCTTCCAACCGTGCCGCCACCAACTAAAGCCATGTAGTCTTTTAAGTTCTGCATCGGTTGGGTTTGCTCAAAATTGAAGCGCTGAATGTTGTCAGCCAGTTCAGCTTGCGCCAAACCTTCGCGGGCTTCGCCAACACCACTTAACAAGCGCTCATCTATCAGCGCGGCTTGTGGCGCTTGTGCAAGCGCGTCCTGTTGCGCTTTGTAAGCCATTGGCGCCAACGCACTTACCATTGCTTGCTGGTTTGCGCCGCTGCCATACCGGCCAGCTTTTGCAAACTGGCTTGTAACTTGGTCGATTGCTGGCTTGAAAGCTGCGCTCATAAGCGGGTTCGTGCCCATTAAATTTTGCTGCACAATGCCTTGCGCTTGCGCAGTCATGCTATTTGGGTCTAAAGCTTCATTTCTTATGCCCTGCAATGCCATTTCTGTTTCTGGCGAAAAGCCAACAACAGTGCTGTCAGGGTAATAATTTGGGTTGCCACTATTATAAAGCTGTTTAGCTTCGCTCAACCCAAACTCAAGAAATGGTTTTGCATATGAAGGTGGTTCAACTTGTGTGTTGACAGTTTGCTGACCACCGCCGCCGCCGCCGCCTTTACTCATGATCGACTTCCTTTGTTAGTATTGTTGACGCTGGCTCATAACCGTTAAGCGCACGATGCCAGCCCCGCCGCCCTATGATCTCAACAGATTGGATATTGTAACCTTTAGCCCATGCAATAATGGATGGCTCTGCCGCAACAAGTGTTTCCAAGTTGCCGCCGGCTAACCAAAAGCGCAGTGCAGATTTACGCGGATACCTAATAATTTCTGTGACGATGGCCGCGTCTGCGAAAGGCCAAAACTGCGCATCGCCGTTTTCCACAAGCGCATAAACATCGTCTAGTTCGTGTGAACCAGCCGCGTACTCCAGTGCATCTTCTATGTATTTTGAACAGCGCGACCATTCAGCCGATAATGATATAGTCAAATGTTCTGTCCGTTTGCGCGTTGTTTGCGTGTGTTATTGTAAATGTTTGCTTGCCTCTTGTGCTGACATACATGCCGCCAGCGGCTTGCTCTGCTGCTGCATTTGCTGTCGTTGGCATAAACAAAATCACGCTTTCGTAACCGGCGCGCTGATCTGTTACGGCAGTGCTAGCCGCGCTGGCTGTCAATGTTACGCTGCCAGTGCAATTAAGCTTGCCGCCCAAAATATTGTTTACAACATTGGCAACTTCGCGCGGGTCATTATCCAGCGGCGATAAGCGCAGAAAGTTTGCGGTTGCCATTAGCGGTGGCCTATAGCGCGGGCTTCCAAGTCAACGCCTTGCGCAAATTGCCAGTTACCGGTCAAGTTGACGCGCACCTTGTGAAAGCGGCCTTGTGCGCGATGCGGGCAAAAACCATCTGTGTTAAGGTTTTGCGCGGTGCTAAATGTTTGCGCCGCGTTTTGCAGATTGCGTGTGCCAATTTGCACGTTTACATCGCCGCCTTCAAAAAATGGCACCGTTCTGGTTATTATGGTGTGCTTGCCTTTATTTATTGATGCTTCCGGCGTTTCGATTAGACCATTTAAAATAGCACCGGTGAAGGTTTGAATTTTTTTATCTTTGCCAGCGCCGAAGAAAAACTCGCCGCCTTGCAGCGCAGGGTCATCAAACTGGATGCTTAGACTATCCAGCGTTGCAGATATATTGTCCAAATCGTCCAGCGTATAGCCGCCAGTGTAAAGCGCAGCCAAAACTTCAATATCGCTATAAATGGCATATGACCAACGGTTAAGCGCGTAGTTGTAATAAAGCACAAAGTCGGCCAAACCGTTTGTGGCATTAATGCTTGTAAATGCCCATGCAACTATCTGCCGGCGGGGGTCAACTGCTGCTGACATATTCTCCAAATATTGGCTGTCAGCGTTATCCCAAAACCATCTATTTACTTTTTCTGCTCCAATAGGTGTGGCTTTGCGGCCATCAAACATATAGAAGCCATCATCGCTCAAGAAAAACGTGTTGCGCCCCATGCTGATAACACTGTTGGGCACCGCACACCCGCGCGCAGTTTCCACCAAATCTATCTGGTAAATTAGCGGGCTGCCAACATACTGTGCCACCGCTATACCGCGCTCCATTAAAATGGTGGCAAACTCGCCGCCAACCAAGCCAGTAATGGCACCGCTATCGCCGCCAAAAATATCTTGAAAGTCAGCTTGATCAGTTCCAACAGTCCAGCTTGTTTCGTCATTAATGCCAGACCAGCGGGTTCTAAACGGTATCTTGCCGGAGCCTTCGTCTATGCTGGCAAGCCAAACTTGGTCACGCACAACGGCAATATAATCAGCTTTTGGCGGGCTGCCGCCTAAATCGCCAAAATTTGTATCGCTGCCAAGTGCAAACTTTTGCAAAGCTTCACCAGTGCCGCCGGCTGCAATCATGGTTTCGCCAAACTGCACAAACCGCCAGCGTTCACCGTCTTGTAAGGTGTGTGTCGTTGCCGCTTGCGTTACATCATCAAGCGCACTGGTGGTTGCGTTAAACTTATAAAGGTTTGACGCATCGCCAGCAAAAAGCGATGTATTCCCATCGTTGTCTTTGCCGGCAACAATACCGCGCAGCTTGTCAGTTGCGGCGCCACTTAATGCAGACAATTCCTTTATAGAACGATAGCCAGCGGCAGCCGGTATGCAGTTTTTAGCAACCGTAACGCCCTTGTTTATTGTCTCTGGCTGATCTGGTAGCCATTCACCAAATTGTATCATGCTGATGCCCAACTTCCTGATGCAGTTGTTTGCACTTGCCAAACCGGCGCGCTAGCTGTTTGCGTTGTCCACGTTGCTGCCGTGTCAGCTATAGTTGACCAATCTTCGCCTAAAATTTTCATGGTAACTGCTGGCGTTATTGCAACACTACCGGCAGAGCCGCCACTAAACACACACGTTGCGGCGCCTGTTATTGTTGCTGCAAACTCAGCAGCGCCAGCGCCTAATGTCACAAAGTTGCTAGCTGATGTTGCGCTAATTGCTGCGCTAGCTGTTGCAGCCATTGGCCTAACTCTTGTGCCAGCAAGTGCAGCAGTGCCAACAGCATTAACAAGCGCCTCAAACGGCCGCACCCGCAAAAACGCTGTTGCAGTTGTAGCCACCGCATTAACAGCCGCGGCAACTGTTCTTATGCGTGTTGCAGCAGACGCTTCAGTAGCAGCAACACTAACAGCAGCCGCAACACCTTTAAGCTTTACAACACTCGCGCTTAATGTAGCAGCAACGCCAGCCGTGCCGGCAGCTACTTTAACTTCTAAATCTACGTTATCAAGTGCGCCATAGTTCCAGCTGTCTAAAGCGCCCCAACCATCCATGTGGTCAAGCGCCGTTGCAGACCAAGCGACTTTGTCCTCTAGCGTGTCTAGTGTAAAGCTGTAGCTATCTAGTGTGCCAGTTAGCCTATCAAGCGGTGCCGGTGTTGCCATATTTAAGCGGCTGTAATGTCCATATCACCGATGGCAATCTTTAAGATGTCACCGGTTTCAATTACTTTACTTGCAGTCAAGGCGCCATGAATTAACAGGTTTCCGGCGCTTGATGCATCGAACAATCCAAAATGGCTCACCGTGCCCCATGAGCCCGTCGCAGCAGAAAACTCAACAGCAGCATCGTTGCTGGCAGTACCGCTAGCGGCTGCACCAAACGAAATAGATTGGCGTGAGTAGTTGTTGCCAGTTAATTCGGTGCCGCTGTTATCGTCACCAAATGTGCCTGTTGAAAGGCCAACATATACGGTTGTGGGCATGGTGTAAGCACCGGTGCCAAGTATGTGGTCAAGGATTTCATTTTCCAAATAGTCTGACATAGCCGACATTGTTTATGCTCCCGCGTTTTGACGCTGATAGATTGATTGTATTTGAAGGGTGCCGGTTCCGTAATGTGAACGAGCTTCGTCTTTGCGAACTTCTTCTATAGCCCGCGAAAATTTTGTGTCATAAATTTGCGCGCGTTGTTCATCAAGCAAATAGGTATAAGCTTCGACAAGCGCACCAGATAAGTAGGCGTCAGGGTGGCGGGTTAAAATATTGTTTGTGGCGTTTGTTGCAGACAAAAAGTCTATATCGCCAATGTAAACTATTTCAGCCTCATAAGTGCTATCCGGCACCGGCCGCATTTTAATTTCATCACCGATAATGCTATAAGCTTGCGGCTTGCCAGTGCCCTGCGATGCATAGGTAGAGTCAAGATTTGTTGGGCTGCTATACTCCAAAACCGTTAGCGGGTCGGTCAGCAGCTTTACTTCTCGCACCTCGCGCAGATCAGTTGGGAGCGCCAGATATTCGCTGTTTGCTGTTAATGTGGCAAGCGCCCGCTTTTCTTGTGAGCGTGTTTCAAGTTCGCGCGACATACGCGCTTCAGCCAACGCTATAAAATCTGGAATTTGTGCCGTTAGGTCAGACCGCGCCAGAAAATTTTCTATAGCGGTTTGGAGTTGCGTATATGTGGTTATTGCCATCTATATATTCCCGCCGCTGGTTCTAAAATACCGGTTGTTGTAATCATTAAGCCACTTGCGCCATGCCTTCGGGTTATCTTTTGGGTCGCCAAACTTTTGCCGTAACTCCAAATAAATGCTGGAAGGTATCTCAGCGACTTGCTGCCAATGGCGTTGCGTGTTGCCTATAAGCTGGCCGCGTTGCCATTCATTAGCTTTTGCGCGGTTAGTTTCCAACACATGCGCCACATGCTGTTTTTGTTCGATGGTAAAGCCGCCTTCGCTGTTATCGTGCATCCACGTTTCAACGCCGCGCTCTTTGTTTTGGCTAATAAGTCTTTTTGCCATCTTATCCCCTAATAAAAATGGGGGGCAGAAGCCCCCCATCTATGGTTTGGTTACAGCTTATGAGCCGTTCAGATCCAAGATCATGCCATGAGCTTTAGGAGCTTTCACCTTCAGCGCCCATTCGCAAATGATCTGTGATTTTTCGGCATCGCCTGTTGGAGCAATTTCGTTTTCAGAGAAGTTGCGTCCATTCAGTGTCGATACTGATACAAAGTTTGGATCAATTACAAACACACGGTCATTCGACAGGAAGCGCGATGGAGCAATATCCAGCGTACCAAAATCTGTCAAATATACAGAGACGGAACCAACAAACGATGGCGCCTTGTTCTGTGTTGTGTTGACTTGGTTTGTCACCAAGTTTGTGCCCGCTTGCGCAAGATCAGAGATGTTTGCACGGTTCGTAGCTGAAGCCACAAGCATAGCTGGCGCTCCGCCATCTTCCCATGCGTCTTGCACGGCATCGTCAAGCAATGCGAGGGTCAAGGCTCTGTCGGTTCCACCTGTCACCGCATCGCTACCATCTCCAGTCGCAAAAGCTCCGCTAGCACCCACACTACCGTTCGTTATCCAACATGAGAGAGATGCAGATTTGCGGGTTGCACCAGCAACGCGCGCCACATCTGTATCGCCAATCATCTTTTCGATGTCTCTGCGAAGTTCCAAGCCCTTCAAAACACGCTGATAAGCGACCTCTTTTGCGCGGCCAGCTTTATCGACTTGCTCTAAAGTCTTTGAAATCACATAACCTTTTTGCGAGATTTGGTGATAGTTGCCAAGCCGCGCCGTTGCTGTAACGCCGGTATCTGACATATCCGCGCCTTCCGCGACAAAATTAGTAGTGTCTGTCGCGGCAAGTTCCTGAATCTGCCACTCAGTAAAAATGCCGTTGCTAGACTCTTTAGCGGCAGATGAAAAGATAGGAGTTTCGTCACTATCAATTTTATAAATAATGTCTGCCAGAGTTTCGCGTTCTCCGACAGCCGTTACGGTGGTATGCGTAGCCATTTAGGCCTCCTTAATTTTCAAGAAGTAGATCAACAGCAGCATTGAAGCTGCGCTCTTTATCAAAACGCTGGCGTAATTGCCGGTTGCGTCTTGTTTGGCCTTCGGCTTTTGTCGTAGGAGTGCCGGCTTTTGCAACTTTAGGCGCTTTACGCACCTTCTTTTTGGCTGTTTCTGCTTTGCTGTTGACTTTGCTTAAAAGCCAGCTATCGCGCAGCATTTTAACAGCCCTATGATCAGCCGCTTGGCTAATTTCTTGCTCAGTAAAACCAAGCTTTTTGGCATGCGCCATTACAAGCGGCCGTTCATTATCGCGTACCGTATCATCGCGCCATTCCGGTATGGCATCAAGCATATGCTGCTTTTCATTCTGCAAATGCACTTGGATGTTGTGCCTTGCCTCATTTTCGCGTTCTGCTTGGATGTGTGCCAGCGATTGCTCTAAATTAGCGCTTTCCGCTTGGCGTTGTTGGTAAATGCGAATTGCATCGGCATATTCCGTTGGACTAAGTTGTGCTTTAAGGCTCTCCCAATCCGGCTCTTGCTGGTTGGCTTGGAGCGCTTGAAGCATTCCTTCGGCCAGTTGCGCATATTGGTCGCGGGCTGCGCGGGCTTCATGCATTTCTGCATCAAGCTTTTTGCGAGTTGCGGCCAACTCTTGTGTGCGCTTGGTGAACGCGCTCTGCATCATAAAACCGCTTTTCAAAGTCTCTAGGTCGACCTCCATTTCCTCACCGTCAACTTTTACGGTGTAAAGTTCAGGCTCCTGATCCTCATCTTCAGCTTCTTCATCTTCAGAGGCTTCCGTGTCCTCATCGTCTTCTAGCTGTTCTTCATCGCTTTCGGCTTCTTCTTCGCCTTCAGCTTCTTCGATTTCAGCTTCTTCCGGTTCGGACTGGTCGGCGGCGTCAATATCTGCCGCCTCTGCTGCTTCATCTACTACTTGATTTTCCTCTTGCGGAGGGTCTTGTAGCAAGGAAGCGACTGCATCATTAAAACTATAATTGTCAGCGCTGGTTTCCGGTGTGGAATTATCAGCCATGTTATTTTCCTTTATTTTTTCTGTTCAAGTTGAAGCTTTGCCATTTTGCCAGTAGTAACAACCGCCGTTAGGTGATTGCGAACCGCTTCTAGCGATTGGCAAAGCATGTAAATGCGCTCGCGGGCTGCCGTATCATCCACGCCAGTTTGCCGCCATGCGCGCAAAAATTCCTCATCCAATGTTGTGAAAGCTTCAACTAATAGCGGGTCTCTTAACAAGGTTTCCGCTTTTAATGCGCGGTCTTGCTGCTCACGAAGTTTGCCTTCGTTCATGACAACAAGCCGTTAATTGGCACAAAGCCGTTTAGGTTCATTTGTTTTTCGTAATTTTGCGGATTATATGCAAACGTGTTTATAAAGCTGTCGTTCATCGCGCCAAAACCATCGCCACCAAATTGCGGCGCCTGATCCAATGCAGTAGGCCGGTAATAGCGTTTATCCATGTCTGGCGCAGTGCCGCCAAATCCACCATCTTCGCCAGCGTCAGGTCGTGTATCAAGCCGGCAAGCTTGCAACTGTTCGTCAAACACATAACCTTCTTCGCAAACGCCGGTTAATGGGTTTGGCGGCACAACTTGCGGCTTATCGTCCGCGCCACCATCTGCCAGCGGGTCAACATAACCGGTTTCCGGCATGCCTTTAACAGGGTTGCCGGTGTAGACTTCACCGCCAAATAAGCCTTTGCCAAAAGCGCCAGCAAGCTCGCCATTTTCATCAAAAACAGGCCGACCGCCAGCGTCTAAAACCTCTTTAATGTTGTTTATGTTTGCGGCACCTAAATAACCAGTTGCTTTGCCAGCCCATCCGGGCAAGCCATAACCTGCCTCTGCCAGCGCCATGCGATCATCAAGCTGGCCTTGCACACCGTCATTGATGGCGCTCAAGACGTCAGGGTCATCAAAATAGTTTGAATATGATGGGATGCCAAGCAACCCTTTAGTGCCTTTGCCAGTCAGCGCATTAATTATATTGCTTAAACTAAATGTGCCGCCGATCCGCCTGTTGCTGAAAACAGATGGAGCAAAAACACCCATGCCGTTCAAATAACTTTCAGCGATACGTTGCGCGGCTGGTATTGTTGTGAAGTTAAAATCTGCGGCAGTCATCTGGCTGTTGGTCAGCGGATTGCGCATGGTGCCGCCACCATGTCGTGCTATACTATCCGCAAGATTTTGCACCGCTTGCGCTTTTGTTGCATCGTCCCTTGCCCTACCCGCATCTCTATCGTCCTTGTCATCACTCATACTAGCCATATCATCGCCAGTTTGATCGCCGCCGGGCCCGCTATAGTCATCACCCTCATCGTAATAGGCCAAAACGCCATGGACAGGCTTTCCGGCACCGCCAAGCGCCATCAGCAAACCTTGTTCTGCGTCATTAATGTAGGCAAGTTGGTGCGGCTGACCTTTAATGGTAGTCTTTTTGGGTGCGGTGATTTTTTTCATGCTACATTCTCGGCAAGTTAGTGCTGATTTCTGCATCGGTTATGGCTTTAGCCGTGCGCAGTTCGCTTTCTAACGCAAGTTCTTCGCGGCGCAGTTGCAAGCGCGCTTCCATTTCAGTGCGTTTAAGTTCGATCTCTGCCTCCATCTTGGCTTTTTTGAGTTCAAACTCTTGCTGCACCTTCAGCATTTCAGGGTTTTGCTGCTGCGCTGCTTGCTTTTGCTGTTGCTGCTGCATAGCCATTTGCTCAACCATATTGGGGTCGTTGAAAAACTTGCCGGCATCCTTAAAGCCGCCAATCTCAACAATTTCGCGCAATGTGGAAGCGTATTGCTGCAAGCTGCAAAGCGGGTTATTGGGGCCAAGCTGTTGCAAAATTTGCTCTTGCTTTTGTGCAATTTGCGTCAAAAACGCAATGCGCTGTTCTTCGTCAGCGGTGCCCAACCCAACATTTACAACAACATCAAACTCGCTATCCCATTCGCGCGGGTCTATTGGCACAAATTTATTGCGCAGCCGCACAATGCGTTCTTGCTGCTGGTAGCTTGTCACCAAGTGCAAGATGCCTTTAAACAAGTCGCGGAAGCCAGTTTCGGCAATGGTGCGGCAGTAGCTTTCAAGCTTTTGGCCAGCACCTTTAACGGTGGCAGCAACGGCGCTTGCAGTTGTGCTTTGTAAAACACCACTATCCAAGCCCTGCGAAGCTTTGCTCATGCCAGTCCGCTGCTCTTTAACTTCATCGATGTAGCGCATAAGTGGTTGCACTTCGCTGCCCACACCCTGCCCGCCTAAAGTGGTAACGGCGCCAGCGTTGCGAACTCTCACGATGCCTCCAGCGGTGCCATCAAGCAGATCATCAAGATTTACTTGGCCTTCAACGGCTACGGTGCGCGGGTTTACGGTTAGGTATGTTGCGTCAAGGTATTGGCGCATCAGTGTAGATTTAACAACTTGCAAATCTTTTGTGAGGTCAAAGATGCTGCGCCCAACCAAACGATGCGGCATCATAATTGGGCTTATAACTGCAAACGGTATAAAATCCGTTACTTCGTTTTCAAGCACATGCTCACCGCTGTCACCAATACTTAAAATGCGGCGGCGCTCACTAATGCCATCGCCATCTGCATCAATTAAAATAACGGTATCGAACACTGCAACTTGGCGCTGGCTGTCATCTGCCGCGGGTATTTCATAACCGCTGCCAATATCGCCAAAACGAACATCGCGTTCTTCTTCAAGTTCAACTTGTGCAGTGCCGGCAAATTCTTCGATCTCGTCAGCATCGTAACCCATGCTCACAAGGTCGCTAACAGACATGGTTGTGCGGTGGCATATAAAGCGCGCATCTTCCAGCGACTTTGCGCGGCGGTTAAAAATAAATTCTTCCGGCGGCACGTTTTCAATTTTTACACGGCCGCTGCGCTTTTTAACTTTAACCTTAATGTTGTAACCTTGCAGAACTTCGCGCTCTACACCGGTATCATCAACATCGAACTTAACAAGGCTCTCGCTGGTTTCGATTACTTCAACATCAGGGTTGTCAAGCAAAACCGCCAATTCAGCATCGTTTAAATCGTTATACTCTGCTTCTTCTACGGTTGTGGTGTCATCATAATAAAATTTAACAACACCTAATTTAAACAGCAAAGAGTCGCGCAGCCATGTGTCGATAATTCTGTATCCATCATTATCGTGCGCAATTATGTAATTTACATATTCGCTTATTTGCTCTGCTAGTTCCGCATCTTCTTCGTTGCGGGGCATAAAACGCACATATTTATCGCTGCCGGTAAACACGCGCATAAGAGATGGCATAATCTGCTCAACAGTGTCAGCAACTTCGGTGCTGATCACTTGGCTTTTGCCTTCTATTTCGTTGCCAATGGGTTCACCAAGATAGTAGTCAAGCGCCTTCAGCCGGTCAGCCGCAAACTCACTATCATAGTGGTTTATGGCATCGTTGATTTCACGCGCAACAATCTGGCCAATTTCTTCGTTATCAAGCTTTGCCATTTTTACGCCTTTTCGGAACTGCTGCCAATTTTGCTACGTCACAAGCCGCATTGCCTTTGCAAAATTTAGGCGTGACGCATGGCTCACAGCATTTAAAATCAGGTTTTTCAGCCACACGCGGCGGCCGGCGAAGGGTGCGAACTGCGAACATTTAGGAGCAATATTTCCCGTTGACGAGTTTCATGCCGCCTTTTTTCTTGCCGCCTTTTTTCTTTCCATAACCCATTAGCTTGCATCCTTCTTTTTTCTGGTTTTAATTTTAGGCGCTGTTTTAGGCGCCTCGCCTGTCATGCCCATGCCGG
>Ga0181566_10003315_pt1 | contig 13187 bp, 14 predicted proteins | sample 101ome_15_FD_133762 | JGI IMG/M metagenome (GOLD analysis project Ga0181566, IMG submission 133762) | Coastal salt marsh microbial communities from the Groves Creek Marsh, Skidaway Island, Georgia - 101402AT metaG (megahit assembly) | ecosystem: Environmental > Aquatic > Marine > Intertidal... | reverse complement strand
GTGATAGATTCACTGCTTTTAATGATGACGGTAAGCAGATCCTGTTTCCCCCATTAAAGGTATGTACCGATAATGGTGTGATGGTGGCTTACGCGGGATTATTGCATGCTATAGAGAAACGCACATTAGAAGCTAAGCAAGTTCGTGTTTATCCTAGATGGCCTTTAGATGAAGCACGTGTAAGTGAATAGTCGTGATTATTTAGAGCCGCCTATACGACTCTCCTGTCCTTGAACTAATTTGCTAATGTTTCTTCGATGGCGCCAGAATACCAGTATGCTAATCATCACCAGTAAGCTCATCACATGCACAGGTAAATCGAGGGCCCAGGCCACCAGTGGCAATAAGGCGGTTGCGGTGAGTGCAGATAAAGAAGAATAACGCGATATTTTTGCCATGATTAGCCACACAGCAGACCAGATTATCGCCAGTGGCCAGTGGATAGCTAATAAAACCCCCAGTGTGGTCGCCACCCCCTTACCCCCTCGAAAGCAATAATAGATGGGGTACATATGTCCTAAGATTGCCGCTCCCCCCATCCAGCAAAGGTTGATCTCATTGATGCCTAGATATTTGGCCACCATCAAAGGCAGCAAGCTTTTTAACAAGTCGCCAGCAAGTGTCAAGGCAGCGGCTTTTTTGCTGCCAGTTCGTAACATATTCGTTGCGCCGGGATTGCCTGAGCCTAATTGTCGCGGGTCGGGCAGTTGCATCCAGGCCGCAAATACAATGGCACAGGAAATTGAACCGATCAGATAGCTTGCAATTACGAGTGTAATAAGGTCGACTGATATATTCATGAGAGACAACAAAGTAATCGAGTAATGGCAAATAAAGAGAATGTGTTACTGCTCACCGGCTGGGGTGCTTCTCATCGTGTATGGGATTCGATTATTCCAGCATTGGAAACAGGTTGCCAGATAAATAATGTTATACCGACTTGGTCTGATGCCGCGCAAGTACAGGGATCTCTATGTGCATTGGATCATTACGTGGATGCTATAGCTAATGCCTATATATACCCTCATCATGTGGTGGCTTGGTCATTGGGAGGGAGTGTGGCTATTCGTCTTGCGGCGCGTCATCCGGATATGGTGAAAGACATAATTTTTATTGCCAGCACCCCAAAATTTGTGAGTGCTGATAATCATCAAGCGGGCATAATTTATGATGAGTATGAGGCGTTGAAAAAGAGTTTTATTGATGCTCCAACGACCACGCTGAAAGCTTTTCAAGCACTACAGGTGGTTGGTGATGAAAATGCTAGAGGGATTCTTAAACAACTCAGAAAGTATGATGATTATGCACACTTTGACATACAGGAGTTGAGGGCAGGTTTGGACATGTTAGAACAAGATTTTTCTGCACAACTCGATGCACTATCATGCCCAACTTATTTTATTCTTGGTCAGGATGATGCGGTGATAAATTCCATGTATGCACAATATTTCGCACGACAAACGCAATCTGAGTATGTGATGTGGCCACGTGTGGGGCATGTCCCTCAATTGTCTTGTCCCGAGAGAGTGGTAGACCAAATAGCTATATTTCTTAATCTTTCCTGATATGAATAAATTCAAAATACAGTCTCGCTTCTCGGGTGCAGTGGAGAGCTATAATGCTGCGGCGAAAGTGCAATTGCAGGCCATTGATCTGACAATGCAGTGTATGCATCAATTATCGATAGATACGGATGCCAGGAAGCGAGTGTTAGATTTGGGTAGTGGCACTGGTTTGGCTGCTCATAAAATTCATCAGCAATTTGCTGGTTGTGAATATTTTGCATTGGATTTGAGTTTATCTATGTTGAAGTATGCTAGGCAGTCATGTGAAAACACCTATGCTTCGATATGTGCTGATGCGACCAGACTGCCGCTAAAAAATCAAACATTTGATCTCATATTAAGTAATTCCATGTTTCAGTGGTGTGAAGATTTATCCGTGGCCTTTTCGGAGTGTCGACGTATCTTGTGTGAGAGTGGCACATTGGTGTTCTCCACTTTTGGTCCCGCCACGCTTAAGGAATTACGCGAAGCTTTCTCAATGGTAGATGAGCAATCTCATGTGGGTCAGTTTGCATCGATCAATGAAGTGCAAAAAGCGCTCGATTGTGCAGGATTTGATCAAGTTGAGTGTCATTCCGTGTTATTGGAACAAAATTACCAAAAACCCATTGATTTATTGAGGGATTTAAAGGCAGTGGGCGCTAATTACCACCAGAATTCACTCAATAACTTGTATGGAAAAACCAAATTCTTGAATATGTTGGCACATTATCCAGCCTCCTCGGACCATCAAGAGATATACCCAGCCACCTATGAAGTGATATGTGGCACGGCCAAGTAGCTCAAAAGACTTATAAAATAGCTGTAAATCACCCTATGTACTGGGCTTTATTACCTATTTCTAAGTTTGTACATGGAAAATAGGATCACTTTTGTGTCGTAAGGGTGTGTTTAATGACCTAAAAGTGATAAACAAAAGCACTCAAATACTCTAATATCCGTTATGACAATTGCCTCGCGATGCGGCATAATGCCGCACACAGGACTGCTGGATAGAAGAGTACGTAAAACCCGAAGCGACGTTTGCTTTGGTAACCAGAAGTTTGTGAGGATGAAATTGAGTTCGGATAAAGAAATCGAGTCGTCGCGATTCGTCATAAGACCCAACTGTTCTATCAGTTGGCGTGACACTAAAATTTTCGTTATCAGTCTCGCTATTTTATCCATAGGTATCGCGATTGTGTTTGCGATCCAAGGTCTGTGGGTGATTCTTCCATTTGCAGGCGCAGAAGTTTTATCACTGGCCGGTGTCTTATACTGGATCAGTATCAAAACAAGGGAATGTGAAGTGATTTCAATCGACCATGAATGTGTTCGTATTGAGTCAGGGCGAGATCATGCAACTCAGTTGCATGAATTACAGACGGCATGGACCAGCGTTCAGCTGTACCCCCCTGCTCCACCAACACAGCACGGCAGATTAGTAATGAAATCCAAAGGAAAAGAATACGAGGTCGGCGCGTTTTTAAACGAGGATGAACGCAAGAGTTTAGCGACATCGATAAACAATGCACTGGCAGAAAAATTAATTTATAGAAATTGAAATGGAGTTACACAGATGAAGGTTAATACCTGGATTAAAAAGATGTTTGTTGCAGTAAGCACTCTTCTTATGGTGGGTTCAGCACACGCAGTTCAACCTTATAACATGACGCGCGGCGTGTCAGACATTAGTGGAGATGTTTACGACATGCATATGATCGCATTTTGGTTATGTGTGGTTATTGCCGTCGCTGTATTTGCCGTGATGTTTTACTCAATCTACGCACATCGTCAATCAAAAGGTGTAACCCCTGCAACGTTTCACGAGAGCACCACGGCTGAAGCCATATGGACATTCATTCCGTTTGTTATCCTGATTGGTCTTGCTATCCCTGCTACCAAAACACTTATTGCCATGGAAGATACCAGTGATTACGACTTAACAGTAAAAATCACAGGATACCAATGGCTCTGGCACTATGAGTACATTGATGAAGGTGTCGATTTTTACAGTGTGCTGGATACACCACGAACACAAATCAATAATGCAGAAAACAAGAATCAAAACTACTTATTAGAAGTTGATAATGAACTCATCTTACCTGTGGGTAAGAAGGTAAGATTTTTGATTACCTCAAATGACGTCATCCATGCGTGGTGGGTACCTGCCGTTGCTGTTAAGAAAGATGCCATTCCTGGTTTCATTAACGAAGCATGGACACGCATCAATGAACCTGGCGTGTACCGTGGTCAATGTGCCGAATTGTGTGGGCGTGATCATGGCTTTATGCCTATAGTCGTTCGAGCGGTTCCGGAGGCTGAGTTTGATCAGTTCCTGGCGGCAAATACAACGCTTGAGCAAAATACTGAATATGCCATGGCTGACTGAGTATTGTCAGACATTAAAATTTTAAATTTTTAGTTTTTAAACCTAAGGAGTAAATCATGAGTACGGCTGCTACTGACGATCATCACGACGATCATCCTGAGAGTCCATATTCAATTAAACGCTGGTTGTTCACAACTAACCATAAAGACATCGGTACTTTATACCTATGGTTCTCGTTTATCATGTTCTTAATTGGTGGTGTGATGGCTCTAGTCATCAGAACCGAGTTGTTCCAACCTGGTCTTCAATTCGTTGATCCACAATTCTTTAATTCAATGACGACCATGCACGCCATCATGATGATTTTTGGTGTGGTGATGCCAGCATTTACAGGTCTAGCTAACTGGTTAATTCCAATGATGGTGGGTGCTACCGATATGGCGCTACCAAGAATGAATAACTGGAGTTTCTGGATTCTTCCATTTGCTTTTGCCATGATGCTATCAACACTGTTCATGGATGGCGGTGGTCCCGCTGGTGGTTGGACGCTTTATCCACCACTCACACTGCAAACGGGTGATGCACTTCCGTTCGTGATTTTATCTATGCACTTTATGGGCCTCTCGTCCATCATGGGTGCGATTAACGTGATTGCAACCATCCTGAATATGCGTGCCCCAGGCATGACACTGATGAAGATGCCTTTGTTCGTATGGACATGGCTAATCACAGCGTACTTGCTTATTGCAGTAATGCCAGTACTCGCGGGTGGTATTACCATGTTGTTGACTGATAAGTTCTTTGGAACCAGCTTCTTCAATGCGGCAGGTGGTGGTGACCCGGTCATGTTCCAGCATATCTTCTGGTTCTTCGGACACCCTGAGGTATATATCTTGATCTTGCCGTCATTCGGTGTGGTCTCGAGTATTATTCCTACTTTTGCTAGAAAGCCACTGTTTGGCTACGCCTCCATGGTGTACGCCACTGGCTCAATTGCGTTTTTGTCATTCATCGTGTGGGCGCATCACATGTTTACTGTCGGTATGCCGTTAGCAGGGGAGCTGTTCTTTATGTTCGCAACCATGTTGATCGCGGTGCCTACCGGTGTGAAGGTATTCAACTGGGTCGCAACTATGTGGCGTGGAGCGATGACATTTGAAACACCGATGCTATTCGCACTAGGCTTCATCGTAATGTTTTCTATTGGTGGTTTCTCAGGCCTAATGCTTGCACTAGCGCCAGTTGACTTCCAATATCACGACACCTACTTCGTGGTTGCTCACTTCCACTATGTGTTAGTTCCAGGATCAATCTTTGCAATTATTGCAGCGGTTTATTACTGGCTACCGAAGTGGTGTGGCAACATGTACAGTGAAGGTCTTGGTAAAGCTCACTTCTGGTTATCTACCATTTTTGTGAACTTAACTTTCTTCCCTATGCATTTTGTCGGACTAGCAGGAATGCCACGACGAATTCCGGACTATGCATTGCAGTTCTCTGACTACAATATGATAGCTACAGTCGGTGCATTTGGATTTGGATTGTCTCAGTTGCTATTCTTATATGTCGTCATCGCTGCGATTCGCGGCGGTAAGAAGGCTACTAGTCAAGTATGGGACGATGCTGAAGGGTTAGAGTGGACGATAGCTTCACCTGCGCCTTACCATAGTTTTGTTACACCACCTACAATTAAGTAGACTGGTCAAAATCCAATATTATGGTAGATAAAAATAAGCAACAGAAAGCCGCTAACACCACAGTTATGCTGTTGGTGTTATTGGCTGTTGCGATTTATGTGGGGTTCTACATTTTGGTTGCTAACACCTAGTTACTTGTTAACTGTTTGTCGTTATTAGCTAAGAGATTCAATGAAGGAAACGATAGTCATTAAAAAGTTGGTCACCAAGCTGGCAATTGTATGTGTTGCAATGTTTGGCTTTGGTTACTTATTAGTTCCTTTATATGATGTATTTTGTGATTTGACTGGACTTCGCTTTACAGATGATGAAGCTCAGTTGGTATCCCAAGAAATAGTAGAAGATAGGTCACGCTGGGTAATTGTTGAATTTGACGCTTCGCTCAATCAGCAAATGCCATGGCAGGTTAAACCACAAGTTAGCCAATTAAAGGTGAGGCCAGGGAAAGTTTATACGACTAATTTTTTGGCGAAAAATGAAACAAGCACCCGCATGGTAGGGCAAGCAGTACCGAGTGTGACGCCTTATAAAGCGAATAAGCACCTTATAAAAACAGAGTGTTTTTGTTTTGAGAGTCAAGAGGTTTTAGCTGGGCAAGAGGTGGCAATGCCACTTAGCTTTATGATAAATCCGAAGCTGCCACCCGATGTAGGGGTGGTGACACTCTCGTATACATTTTTTGATATAACAGCAGATAATCCACAAGTAAGCGTGTCTATGCAGAACGATTTACAGGTGGTAATAAATTAATAAATAGAGGAAAAATCATGGCACATGCTGAAAATTCATATTACATACCACACGGAAGTCATTGGCCTATTGTTGGTTCGGTGGGTGTGTGTGCACTGTTAGTTGGTTTTGCAAACTTCCTGAATGGCGTCTCATGGGGATCGTCAACTATGTTGGTAGGTTTCGCGATCTTATTGTTTATGTTATTCGGCTGGTTCGGCACTGTCATCAAAGAAAGTGAAAAAGGGACATACAACAAACAAGTGGGCATATCGTTCAGATGGGGAATGTTCTGGTTTATATTTTCAGAGGTTATGTTCTTCGCGGCCTTTTTCGGCGCGCTTTATTATGCGCGGGTTTACTCACTGCCGTGGTTAAGTGGTGAAGGTAATGGTGTGTCTACCAATGAATTTTTATATCAGGGCTTTGAGAGCTCATGGCCTGATAATGCTAACGGACCAGGTAACATAGGTGGTGATTATCAAACCATGGGAGCATGGGGTCTGCCAGCGGTTAATACGGCTTTACTTTTGACTTCTGGTGTTACTTTGACTTGGGCGCATCACGCACTTAAAGCGGGGCATCGAGCTCAACTCATTATTGGTTTATTCCTGACTGTACTGCTTGGAGCAATTTTCATGTACTGCCAAGGCTTGGAGTACGTTGAAGCTTACCAGCATCTAGGTTTGACTTTGGGTTCTGGCGTATATGGATCTACCTTCTTTTTACTCACCGGCTTCCACGGATTTCACGTGACCATAGGTGCGATCATATTATCTGTGATACTAATACGTTGTATCAGAGGACATTTCACAGCAGACAATCATTTTGGTTTTGAGGCCGCGGCATGGTATTGGCACTTTGTTGATGTGGTCTGGCTGGGTTTGTTTGTATTTGTATATATACTGTAAATTGAAATTAGCTCGGATACACAAAAAGGCGCCAACATGGCGCCTTTTTTTGGTTATGCTCAGCCACCGATACCATGAGGCTGTATCCAACCTAGCATCACACTGACTATCAATATGACGAACGCTAACACAGATAAGCCTATCCTGAATTTCAATGCACGTAAGGTCTTATTATTATTCTCTGTGCTAGTCAGAAGATGGAACATTGCTGAAATTAGGCTGCCAACAACTAGGATAAACAGTACGACGATGATGAATTTTATGAGCATTAATTTGATTTTATAGTTTAGTTGTAAACGAGATTATAGCCACCATACAGCAATAATGCTTTCGGAGAATAAGATGAGCACACGATTTTGGCTTGTACAAGTGAGTTCGCTAGCCACTTTGGCTTTATTTTTGAGCCTAGGGACATGGCAATTGGAGCGCGGTAACATTAAACATCAAATCGAATCTAAGCAAGCTTCACAGAGCGATGATGTTGTTAGCACTATCCCTGTCGCCCCATACGAACAGTGGCGTTATCAACAAGTTGAGCTAATGGGTCAATATCTTCCTGAACATCAATTTCTTCTTGATAATCAGATACGTGATAAGCAAGTAGGGTATTCAGTATTGACGCCATTTTACAGTCCGAGGGATAAACAATGGTTTTTAGTGGATAGAGGATGGATTGCTCAAGGAGACTCTCGACAACAAATACCTGAACTTGTACTAGACGCTGATATGAGGACTATCTCGGGAAGTGTATATGTTCCTTATGATGATTCATTTACTCTGGGAGAAATAGCGGAAGGCGAAGATTTTGGTTGGCCCCGAAGAATACAATATGTTGATTATCCAGCACTTAGCGAGAGACTGAACTTACCCTTATTACCATTTACACTGCGTCTGAATGCAGGACTAGAAGATGGTTATCGACGCGATTGGGCCGCTAATCAAATGCGCTCTCAGAAACATTATGGTTATGCGTTTCAATGGTATGCAATGGCGCTGGCGATTGTGGTGCTGTGGTGGTTTTATAGCATCAGGCCGCTCATAAAAAGAGGTTAAATATGGAAACAAATAAAAATGAACGAGCAGGTTACTATTTAATTGCGGTTTTTGTCGTGCCCTTACTGATTGCGATAATCATGTATACATATCGTGAGCATTTACCCGACATAGGCTCAGTTTCAAACGGTGAACTTATACATCCCGCGCAGCCGATAGAAATGCTGCAAGTACAGATGAGCAATGACGCAGTGTTTGATAATCAGCAATTAGCATCAAAGTGGACCTACTTAGTCTTTCAAGCACACTCTTGTGATCTTAATTGTGAGGCGTCTTTGTTCAAGTTGCGCCAAGCACGCGTTGCAACGGGTCGAGATTCTAACCGAGTGCAGACTATATTAGTGCATCCCTATGAACAGACGTTTGATTTAGAACAAGCAATACATAATCGCCATCAGTATTTAAAAATTGGTGGCCTGAAAACATTGCAAATTGAGAGACAAGTGCAACAACCTGAGCAACTTGAATCTGGCTATATTTATTTGATAGATCCGAATGGAAATTTGATGATGAAGTATGATCACAATGCATCATCTAAAGGACTACTAAAAGATATTAAGAAATTACTTAAAATCTCTAACATAGGTTAATTGTTTATGAGTACAACACTTAGAAATGTAATTTTAGGCGCCATGATCTTGGCATTCGTGGTGATTGTCTTGGGCGCTTGGGTGCGTCTCACTGATGCGGGTTTAGGTTGTCCTGACTGGCCGGGTTGTTATGGAATCTTGTTAGGTGTGCCAACAACAGAAGTCGATATTGTTCTAGCTAATTCAGATTTTGAGCGACCTGTAGAGGTGGGTAAGGCATGGCGGGAGATGATTCATCGTTATGTTGCCGGCGCATTAGGTAGTCTAATATTAATAATTTCAGTGTTTTTAATTAGAAAAGACCGCCACGGTGAGAGACATATATTTTCTGGAATCGCGTTAGCTTCTCTGCTGTTGTTTCAAGCGGCACTAGGTATGTGGACAGTTACCTTGCAATTAAAGCCATTAATTGTCATGGGGCACTTGTTAGGAGGTTTCACATTATTCAATTTTCTCGGTTGGCAATACCTAAGAGGAATGCAAAGTGTTCCTATGATGGATGGCTCAGTGGCCAATAAATTGTTTAATTTTTCAGTTGTTGCAATTATCGTTCTCGTAGGTCAAATCGCACTAGGGGGTTGGGTGAGTTCTAATTATGCGGCTCTAGCTTGCACGGACTTTCCTACCTGCCAACAACAATGGTGGCCGCCAATGGATTTCGCCAATGGTTTTATTATGTGGCGTGGGCTGGGCGTTGATTATGAGTATGGCGTGCTGGAGCATCCTGCGAGAGTGGCCATACACTATACACACAGAATCGGTGCAGTCGTTGTGCTTTTGGTGCTCGGGCGGTACTTACATTTACTGGCTAAAAACACCAAACAGGTGCCTGCGCTAAGAAATGTGGCCAGAATAGGCTCAATCTTATTACTGGTGCAGATTATCTTGGGGATTTCTAACGTGGTTTATAAGTTACCTTTAAGCGTAGCGGTAGCACATAATGGCGTTGCTTTATTGTTATTATTCAGCATTGTGTCCAGTGCATATATGTTAAAATCTGCGAAAAATTAACAAGCCAGAGTTTTTCATGACCATTAAGTCTTCTACTAACCGACCTATGCAGGCGATAGTTCAGTGGCGAGATTATCTCGAGCTGTGCAAGCCTAAAGTTGTTGCACTGATGGTGTTCACAGCGATTGTAGGTATGTTGTTGGCAGATCCTGCGAATGTTGACTTACTGACATTGTTTTACGCCACTGTTGGAATTGCCTTGGTTGCAAGTTCAGCGGCGGCTATTAATCATGTGGCTGATAGTCGTATTGATGCAGCTATGGATAGAACAAAGCTGCGTCCACTTCCAAGTGGCTCATTAGATAAAACTTCGGTATTGATGTTTGCATTTCTAATAGGCGCCATAGGCATGGTGTTATTGATTATGCAGATCAATGTGCTAACTGCTGTGCTCACTTTCCTGTCGTTGGTCGGTTATGCTGTGGTTTATACCATGTATTTGAAACGCGCCACTCCACAGAATATTGTGATCGGTGGAGCCGCCGGCGCTACCCCGCCTTTGCTGGGCTGGACGGCAATCACAGGCACCGTTGATGCCGATGCATTGGTATTGTTTTTGATCATTTTCACTTGGACGCCACCGCATTTTTGGGCGTTGGCAATTTATCGTAAGGATGAATATGCAAAAGTCGATATACCTATGCTGCCTGTGACGCACGGTGAAGACTATACACGATTGCAGATTACGCTTTACACGGTATTAATGAGTCTAGTCACCGTACTACCCTATTTCACAGGTATGTCAGGATTACTGTATCTGGTCACTGCGCTATTGTTAAATGCAGGGTTTTTATATTATTCAATCAGTCTGCAAATTACCAAAAGTCGCACCAAGGCGATAAACACATTCGTTTATTCGATTGTGTATCTTATGGCGTTATTCGCTGTGTTGTTACTGGATAGATTCCTACCTTATATTAATATGCTATAAGGGGATTGAAAGACAACATCACACTATGCTGCTCGCAATCGGTGTTCAGTAGCCAAACATATATTCATATTTAATCGAGATTGAAATTATCCACCTTCTTATATTTAGTCACATGGGTGATGAACGGGTGAATTTGATGGTACTTTCACAGGCCGGAGCAAGCGGTGCTTGGTTAGCGAAAGTTTTTAACTAGGCGACAATACTGCCTTTCAACTTCTTCAAAGCGTTTGATTCTAACTGACGGATGCGTTCAGCAGATACTTTATATCTGTGTGCTAACTGGTGAAGTGTTGATTTTTCTTCATCTAACCAACGCGCTTGCACGATTTCACGGCTGCGTTGATCTAAGCAGTCTAAACCGGCTGACAGTTGTTGTAGTTGGTGTTTCATGAAATCAGTTTCTTCGGTAAAACTCGCAGGGTCTTGATCGTTAGAGAGATAAGCCTCAGGTGCACTGAGGGGTTGTTCGCTATCATTATCATTACTGGGGGCATCAAAACCGATGTCCTGACCACTTAAACGAGATTCCATTTCCAACACTTCGCTGGGTTTGACTCCAAGATCAGAGGCAATATTCTCGAGTTCTGCTTGGTTCAACCAGGCTAAACGAGTTTTTTTGCTGCGTAGATTAAAGAATAATTTACGTTGGGCTTTAGTCGTGGCAACTTTGACTATGCGCCAATTGCGCAGAATGAATTCATGCATTTCAGCGCGAATCCAATGCACAGCGAATGAAACAAGACGGACATTAAGATCAGGATCGAAACGTTTGACAGCTTTCATCAGCCCGATATTGCCTTCTTGGATTAAATCAGCCATGGCGAGTCCATAACCATTATACCCACGTGCCACTTGCACCACGAAGCGAAGGTGATGTGTGATCAATCGTCTCGCAGCCTCAAGATCTTGTTCATTCTTAAGTTTATATGCGAGGGTTTTTTCTTCTTCCGCAGTTAACACAGGCAGCTGGTAGGCCGCATTGATGTAGGCATCTAGCGAACCTGCGGTAAGCGTCAAGTTGTGATCTGTGATAGTGGATAAAGAATTAGTCATAATAATTTTGGCAATAATTTATAAGTTATTTTAGCACTCATATTCTGAGAGTGCTAATTAGCTGCAAAGTTCCCTGTACAACATCGGGTGGCGAGCCGAAAAACCTGTTCAAATCAGAATTAATTTAATATAAGCAACTGATAAATAATGAATTATTTGCACATGCTAGGCTATGTGCAATAGCTAAGCACGATATCAAGTGATGGCGACTATCTTAACGCGGGATGCAATTGCAGCTGAAGACAAGCCAATGATGATGCCTATAAACAATAATATCATGGCTTGAGACAGATCGAGGCCAATCAAGCGAAACTCACTGTTAAATAGTGTCATTAGAGGTGACAGTGATTGGTTAATGAGCCAACAACTCAGTGAGGTTAGGCCGATGGCCAACAGTGCTCCAATCATACCCAGTAAACCGCCATAGTATAAAAAAGGTCGTTGCACGTAGCTATCACTGGCACCCACTAATTTGATGATTTCAATTTCGGCCATACGGCTGGCAATCTCCCAGCGCACGACATTAACGATAATAAGTGCCACGGTGAGCATCAGCATGACGCTCATCACCCATTGTATAGTCAAAATAAGTTGACTTATGGCTTCTAGACGTTGGAACCATAACCAATCGAACTGCGTTTGATCGACATCTGGGTGGGTGGCAAAAAGTCCTGCGAGTTGCTCCAGATCAGCCTGCTCAGAGGGGGCAAGCTCGATAATATGCGGAAGTGGATTATTATCGCTCCCGCTTTCGCCCAAAAGTGCGTATTGAGTATCTTGAGTAAATGAAGAGAGCACTTGTTGTTTGTCAATGGCTCTAGCCTTGCTTATGGCAAGTTGTTGCTGCAATGAGGCTGCTAGCGCGTGTGCTTGCGGGAGGTCGATATCTGCATGCAGAAATAAGGTGATTTGTTTGTCTTGATCCCACTGTGCAGTGACAGAATTAACTGCATGGAAGGCGATATGAATTGCAATAGGTACAACAAAAGCGATAGCAATTAGTAGCAACACAGAAATTGATGACATTGGCGCCTGGCGTAACCTAGAAAGACTACTTGCAAGACTTTCACCATGATGATGCAACCAGTGACTGAGACGGGTTTTGCGTGAATTTAGAGATGTCGTCATCATGCTAATTCACACCGACATCAGATTGACGTGGAAGCTCACTTAAATATCCGTCAGTTAAGGTGATGATGCGTTTGTTATAACGCTGAATTAAATCAACATCATGGCTAGCAATGAGTGTCGCTACACCGACCTGACTGAACTGTAGAAATAGGCTCATGATGTCACTGGACAGCTCTGGGTCGAGATTGCCAGTCGGTTCATCCGC
>Ga0181566_10003306_pt1 | contig 13199 bp, 10 predicted proteins | sample 101ome_15_FD_133762 | JGI IMG/M metagenome (GOLD analysis project Ga0181566, IMG submission 133762) | Coastal salt marsh microbial communities from the Groves Creek Marsh, Skidaway Island, Georgia - 101402AT metaG (megahit assembly) | ecosystem: Environmental > Aquatic > Marine > Intertidal... | reverse complement strand
TTGGACAAAATCTTGAGTCGTTCTTCTGTGAGTGATTGGTCTGCGCTCTTTCCTCCGCCTGAGTTTCCACTAAATGGCCATGCCATCGTGATTCCTCCTCCAGGTTTCGAGACGAATCTCGAATCCCGGAACAATCAGACAATGGGTGTACCCTCAGTGGTGGTTCCGTCGTACTGCAGAATTTCAAGCGTGGTACCGCCGTTGGCCACGTGAAGGAACAAGGTGTGGTCCTCAGCGGTGGTTGGAACGGCGCAGTTGTTCAGGTTAATCCGGAAGATGTAGGCTTGACCGGCCTCGAGAGGCGTGGTTGCACCGGAGCGCGTTCCCATGTCGAGAACGGCGTTGACGGAGCCCTCGTCGGAGTTACCACCGGAACAGAAGATCTGGAAACCGATGTCAGCGACAGCAGCAACACCGTCGCTACCGGGCGACAAGCGCCCGTACAGCTCGAGGTTGTTACCACCTGCACCGATGTAAACGGCATTCAGCATGACCTTTCCACTCATTTGCTCAGCGGTGTCGTCACCGGTGGCTTGAGCGTTCTGCTGGAGTTTTTCTGCGGTTTGGATGATCACGGCTGCGGCAACGGCTGCAACGAGGATCAAAGCGATGAAGACGATCATGGCCCCGATACCGATAGCACCGAGGGTGTCGTCTTTACGAGCGTTGGTTCCGTTGGTCTTCATGCAACCACCTCACCGACTGTTGCGCTTCCGCTGTACTGGAGGACTTCGTAAGTCCAACCGCCTGAGCCTGCTTGGATCAGTAGCGTGTCTTCGTCGTTCGCTGATGGCTGGCATTCTGCAGTACCCGTGTTGATGGTCACAGAGTAGGTTGCTCCGGGCTCCATCGGGCTCACACCAGCGGTACCGAACACGGCTGATGCGGTTCCACCAGACCCGGTACCACCGAAACTGCCAGACAGCACAGCAGGTGTTGCGCCGGGGCAGTGCACGTTGAAGTCCACATCACCAGCGGCAATACCGTCGGATCCGGGTGCCAATTCAAAGGTCACCGTCAGTTCCGAGGTTGCGCTGATGACCACGCTCAACACCGAAATCTTCGATGCCATGAGGTCCGTGGTTTCTTCACCCGTGCTTTGTGCGTTTTGTTGCAGCTTCTCTGCTGTCTGGATAATGACAGCAGCAGCCACCGCTGCGACCAAGATCAATGCAATGAACACAATCATTGCACCAATACCGATGGCCGCAACGTTGTCGCGGTTTTCGTTCTTCATTTCGTTTTTCATGTTTTTCACCATTTTTTGTTTTGTATCCTCCCGCCTCTGCGGGTGGAATCGGATGGGGTCAAAGAACGCCTCCTTGACCGAGGTTGATGCGAAGGGGCATGCGGACAACAGCCACTTCGTCTGGAGCGAGGGTGCGGATGAACGGAACTTCTTCCGCAGCGAATCCAGCAGGAATCCAGGGCGTCAAGAGAACCTCTGATAGCGGTTCCATGGAACGGTTTTGGACGCGCATGGTCACGGTAATTTCACCTGAGCGCATTTCGTAGGCAGTCGCCACCGAAAGTTTGCGTGTGAGCGGGATATCTTCGGAACTCAAACGGAAGTCTGGCCGAATCTCGAACCGAAGAGGAATGTTTCCACCCGGTGCGATGATGGGTAGGTCAACGTTGGCAGGTGTAGCCGTCCACCCCTCCGGAACCGGCGGCTTCAATCGGAGCATCGGCATAGGAATGGGGCCGTCGTTGATGATGCGAACGAGCAGCACACCGGACTCACCACCGGCTGGCCATCGGGTGTCAACGCCCATCCAGAAGTGTCGGAACAAGAAGGGATTCAACGTTGAGGTGTTGCCTCCGATCATGTCCTCAAGGAGGTCCTCAACTTCACTGGTTGAGGCACGAATGTCACCCATTTCGGCCGCTGCTGTGGCTTCGCGGAGTTTGTAGAGGATACGTTCTGCCTCCTCGAGTGTGATGTGCTTGTGAACCAACAAACGGTGGAGCATGGCGATGCTACGGCGTAGGGTGAGGACATCCTCCTCCAGTTCCTCAAGGGTCCGCTCAGCCCGCTTGATGCTCTTCTTTGCCTTTGAGAGCTGGTGAATGTTGAGGTAGACCTTTGCTTCGGAAAGGTCGATCTCCGTCTCTGCCAACGAAGGATTCTCTCGGCGTGCGGCCTGTCGGGCGATTCGCTCAAGCGTTTGGGAGGCTTCCAAGATGCCGCGCTCTCGTTCAGCACGGTCCTGGGCGATCATGTCCTCCGGCATGTCCATCACCATCGTCTCGTCATCAGGCATCGCTTTCCACCTCCGTTGCCGTACCGAACTCAATGTCTGCAACAGGTTGCTTGTCAGAGTCCTGTCCGTCGGTTGCTCCGCCTGTGGATGCACCCGTAGCCGCACCAGTACTTGAGCCGCCAAACAGGGCCCCGAAGTCAAGGCCGTCCTCGGCGAGGTCATTGAGCAGGCGCGCTGGGTCGTTGAGGTCACGCTCGATTCTGATGGACTTCACTTCAGCATCCGTCATTCGGCCGTAGAGGTTGCCGTACAACTTGTCCGAACGCTTGAGTAAATACCAAACGCCCAACATGATGGCAAAGAAATACGCAGCCATCACCACGAGGTTGTCTTGATTGGTGTCCAATTGTGGAGGAAGACCGAGCACAATCGCAAGCATACCGAGAACAGGAATGGAGAGAATAATGGTCAACTGGCGGCGACTGTCCGTGAGGGCTGCGAAGTGGTCAGAATAAACGGTTGAAATGCCTTTTCGGGCTCGCTGATAATCTTCGTGAATCAATCGGAACTCTTCGCTGGACTTCCATGTCATTCTCCAAATCCAAAGGGCTCCGGCCAACAAAACGATCGGACCCCAATAGGTGACTTGGAACAGGTGGAAGGCAAAGCCAAAGCCGAGAACACCAGCATACACGCCACCAAGTTGCCACTTTTCAGATTGTGAAGAAAGACGGACGAAGACGAAGGAAAGCAGGAAGGCGACGATACACGCAATGAACGCTACCGAGAGGTCAGGGGACCAAGAGCGCACAGTTTCCTCGCCAAGTTCCACACCTTGTGAGACGTCGTTCGCCTCGTTGTTCCCATCGCCGACGTAGAGGTAGGTCAGGGATGCATCACACCGAATGTCCTTTGAAACAGACCACCAGTCGATGGTGGCTGGTCGCACCTCCCAAGTGAAGGTGTGTTCTGCTTTGTCACCGAGAATTGGGAGCATCTCTGGGTTGGACAAGATTTCCACATCACCATGGCAATCAAGAGCGGCGGTAATGCCGAGTGCTTGTGCGGTGCCCTGGTTCTCAACGACGACGGAATAGGTCGTTTCTTGACCCTCAAAGAAGGCGTCAGGGTCGGTCGGGCCTTGAGCGACGATGGCGGGGTCGGAGAACACAGCGAGTTTGTAGGTGAACGTTTCTTCATCGTAGTTCGTGTAACCGTTGTTCTCATCGGGGTTGTACAATCTGAAGGTCAAGTCCCATCCGTCGCCGGCAAGAATGTACGGTGACTCAGGGGATTTGACCACCAACTGTATTGGATCGGTTGTGACCCAGGGTTGACGGGTCGGGAGCGTTATCCTTGATTCGGCGCCAAGAGAGGAGGAGCCACAAGCCTGTTCCAAATCAAGCGGGAAATCGGTGTTGTCAACGCGGATGGCAAAGGTCCACTCGAAAAGCGATTCGTTTTGCTCCAATTCGTCGAGGTCGATCAACCGCTCCGCCCCACACAATTCAAGTTCATACGCAACGGCACTTTCGAGACCCGTTGGAATGTGAGAGTATTCTATCGCATAGACCGTTTCACCGGGCGGAGGAGATGCCACGGCTTCTTGGTGGAACCGGTCCATGCGCAAATCGGTGTAGTATTCTGCGCTACCTTGCACGTTCTCGTCAACGGGGTCAAGGCGTAGGATAAGGTTCGCCGCAAGGGTGAGTGGAGGCTGAGTAGCCACGCTCTCCACTTCAAAGGTGAGCGATGTCGGCACGTTTCGAGGCAACATGAGGGTGCGCACAGTGTCGTTGGGATTTCGCAATTGCCAATCGGTGCTTGGCAAAGTCAATCCACCCTGAAGAATGGTGTAGTTGACGTTCACCTCAACATCCTTGTTTCCAGTGTTGGTGAACACGACTTCCCAGGTCCTGCTGTATCCACGGTGGTAGTACTTCTCGCTGGGCCAATCTTCAACTTCCACGATAAACAACGGAGCGACGATGAAATTGAATCGGTGGACCTCAAGTTCATCCTGTGTTGTAGCGTTCAAGACACGCATGGTCACTGGATAGATGGCACCGTTGAGCATCTCGTTTTCCCCGCCGAGGGCGGGCACATCAAACTCAAGCGTACCGGATTGTGTCTCGTCAACGTCAAGGGTGAGACTTTGGGTTGCAGGAACAACAGGCCAGTCACCGCTCACCGATGTTTCAATGATGATATTTTCAACCAGATTGCCGTTGTTGGTGATGTTGTAGGCCACCGTCTGCGACACACCGGGAATCACACCGATTTCGTCAAACGTTTCAATGGAGATACCGTGTTGTTCGCTGATGTTTCCGAGGATGTCTGCTGAGAGGTTCAGTCCAGAATCAACGTTGGAGACCCAAACCGTCGCCTTGTAATCGGTCGCAGCCAGTGCGTCTGCTGTTGGCGTAAGCCTCACGCGAACCGTGGATTCGTAACCTGCTCCGATAGCGATGACGGATGGCGTTTCGAGCACGTAGTCCACCTCACCTGCTTGCGAGGTGTCAAGCCAGACGCCGAAGGTGGCAGGGGTGTTGCCGTCGTTGCTGACCACAACGCTCGTGGTGATGGAGTCGCCGATAGAGAGGTTCACTTCTTGGCTGGTTGGTGAGAGCGAAGCATTCACCTTCTCACCGACGCGAATCGGGACATCGAAGCTGGTGATGTAGACGCCCGAGTTCATCTCCTGAACCTCAATGGTGAGCGTCTCAATGCTGTTTGCAGGTGCCATCGGATCGGTGGTGATAACGAGTGGGAAGGTCTGGATGTGGTCGGTGGCGTTGGAAGGATAATCCGCCACATCCGCCGGCACCGAGGTCACGGTCGTAGACGGCATGAGGGCCGTGGTGGAAAACGAAGCAACCCAGCCTTGTGGCAGACTGTCGGTCATGATCAAACGATACGAGGTCATGTTGTTGCCCGTGTTTGCAAGGTCAATGTCGAACGACGTTTCCTCGCCCACCATGGCATCCAACGTCGAACCGTTGTGACCCTCGGCTCCAAGAACGGGCGGGATGTTGATGTCGAGCGATTGCGTCACGGAGGCGGGAATCACGCCGGAGCCGATGTGAACGCTCCCGAGCGTTGGCGTGGCTGTAACGAGAACAGAGAGGGTGCCGGACACGGGATAGTCGTCTGCAGGCCCTTGCACAGTCATCACGGCTTGAGCCGAGTCACCGAGATTCATGCCGGTAAACAACGAGGGCGTCAGACCAATTGCCCAACGAGAAGCTTCGTCAAAGCCACCGGACGAATCCGAGGTGAATACGGGTGTCCCGAGAGTGATGGTGGTGTTCACCGTTTCCGTGAGGTCGGAGACAAGGTTGTGCCGCACCTCAACATCGAGGTCGAGAATTTCCTCGAGACCCATGCCTTGTCGTGCTTGAAGGACCTGTTCAACCGTCATGTCGATGGATTCCGTTGGCAAACCGGGATCGACGAGAATGACTGGGCGGATGGTAACAGGCGTCGCATTCAGGCTTGGCACGCCACCGTTGAGGGAGGCCGCTTGGACCCAAACGGACATCGCATCGCCCGCTCTGTTGTACTCGGAGGGGACGAGTGGATTTTTGATCACGGGAGGCGTAACCGATAGCGACACGTTGACCGAAGCACCTGGAGCCAGCGTCCCCGTGCTGACACTGGAGAGATCCAGTATCCAATTATCAGGATTGGTTGAGATGCCCGCATTTAGCATGAAAGCAGACGGTGCGTTCCCCGTGTTTTCCACTTTGACTTGGAGCGTTGAGCTCTGTCCGGGAGTCAATTGTTTGGTATCGGCATCCATCTCCACTTTTCCTTCGTAAAGTTCGCTGGCGAGAATGGTGGTCGAGACGATCTTGGTGGCCGAGCCTCCGTTGGATTGAACGCTCAGCGTCACGATTTCGGAATCGGTACGAAGAGCGTCAGCAGGGACCGTTACTTGAATGAAAACCGAGGTCGTAACGTTCGGTGAAATTGAACCGGTTTGGGTTGAAGGCGTCATGCTGGTGACCCACCCTGAAACATCGCTCTGGGACAAATCGTAGAAATCCGCCGCTATGCCCGTATTTTTCAAAATAAAGGTCAAGATTGTCGTTTGGCCGGGTTCAACGCTGCGATCGTGAGCCGCTGTAAGCGAGAAGTCGTAATTGGAGAACACCACGCGTTGGGAAAGGAATTCAACGTCCTCGGTCCAGTCAAACCCGTTTGCGACCATGGTGCCCACGACATCCCACTCGCCGGTAATCGATGTGGCGTCAAAGGACATCGAAACCGTAGAAGGCGTTGCACCACCGTCGTAAAGCGACCCAGGTCGAACAACGGGGACAATGTTGGATTGCACGGACATTGTTGTGCCGGTGCCAACTTGAGTGAGATTGAGGAAGAACATAGCGGAATGATTCTTCACGCCAGCATTGAGCACATCGATGGAGAAGTCATGAACAGTTTGTGACCAAACAACGCTTGTTCCGCCACCGGATGGCTGTGGAATGTTCACAGACGGAACACTTGCGTCTTGGTATCGGCTCACGTTGATAATCTTCTGCTCTTCGTTGTTGCCCGTAGTCACGTCGGTAGGACTAGAGACGCGGGCCTTCAAAATCTGGTTATTTCCGATGGTGGCCGCCCACGAGAAAACGGTCACGGAACTGGTTGCACCGGCTGAAATCACCCCGAGGTCGGTGCTGTCAATGACCACATCGCCCGACGAAGAGGTCCCTTGCAGCAACAACTGGAGAGAGGCTTGCCCTGCGGCCAGCCCTATGTTTTGAACTTGAATTCTGACGATGTGAGTCGCATCCTCCGCTTCAATGCCGCCACCGAATACAATGGAGCCTGCATCATCCAGCGTGAAGGAGGAAATCACAAAGTCGGGTGTGGAGCGACCTTGGCTTCCCGAGGCCAACGGAGCGAGGCTGGTAACCATCAGCAAAGCGACCAAAGCAAACGGTAGGATACGTTTAGACAGAGTCTGCACCCCCGGGTTTTTCAAAGCGATCAATCGTGACGTTCTTTCCTTGACGCTTCCATTGAGCAAGGAGTTGGTTTAGCAGTGTCTCGTGCTCACTGTCGGAGATACCAAGACGACGGCGCTCCTCCCAAAGCAGGAGTTGTTCGGTTCGTGTTAGCAACGCGTCCCGGAGATACAACTCAAGCGTACGTCGGTATGCATCCCTGTCGGAAATGGCGTACACGATGGCATCACCAGGGACTTGGTCTGCCCTGTTTTGGATCATGTTGCCCAGCGTCAGTGCTTCATCGTAGCTCACATGACGCTTGTCGAGGTCAGTTTGAATGGCGCTGGCGATTTCCTGAAGGGCGTATTTCGTCGCAGCACGCTGTATCTTCTTGAAGTGACGGCGCGCTCTACGAGACATACGTGCGCCGACCATGACTTTGTCTGTGCCCTGCCAGTTATTCAAAGAATCGGTTGGTATTGCTCATTTGACCCACTACGCTTAACTAATCATTCAAATTGCATAAATGAGGCACGGGAGACCATATTGTTTTGCCCCAAAGCCTCCTTGTATCGTTTCCACAAGCAATCTCTTTAGTGGAGGGCCTCAAACCGCGACTCATGAGTGAAACCGTCCAATTGGAACCTGGAAACCAATCACCCCAATTCTCCGCCGTTGACCAAAACGGCACGACCCACACGCTTAGCGACTACATGGCAAAGGGAAAATCAGTGATCCTGTACTTTTACCCGAAGGACTCCACGCCGGGTTGCACCACACAGGCCTGTGATTTCAGAGACAACATGGGCCAACTGAATCAGGGCGATTACGTGGTCTTGGGTGTTTCCAAAGATTCCAGCGCCTCACACCAGCGCTTTGTGGACAAACAAGAACTCAACTTCCCCCTCCTCGTTGACGAAGACCTCAGCCTCCACCGTGCCTTTGGGACCTGGCGGTTGAAGATGAATTACGGCCGAGAATACATGGGTTGTGCACGTTCAACCTTCGTCATCCAACCCGACGGTAACATTGGTTGGTGCCGCTACAATGTCAAGGCCAAAGGTCACGTTGGCATGTTGATGCGAGAACTTGGACTTGGCGAATGAGGAAGCCACATGTCCGAACGGCCGCTTTCAGGTGAACGGGTTGACTTGGGCAACCACTCTGTTGCATGGTGGCCCTGTCACATTGGCAACGACACCACCATCGGACAACGCGTTTCGATTGGCGCCCTTGCACACATCGGGCAACGTGTCGTCGTTGGTGATGCTTGCAAAATTCAAGGCGCAGCGTACATCGCTGATGAATGCGTCCTTGAGAGCGGCGTCTTCATTGGCCCGTCGGCCGTGCTGTTGAACGATAAATTTCCACCATCCAACGACCGTGGAAAATGGAAACCCGTGACCGTCGAGCAAGGTGCTGTCATCGGCGGGCATGCAACGGTGGTCCCCGGATGCACCGTAGGCATGAACAGCGTGCTCGCTGCAGGAGCCGTGCTGACCAAGGATCTGCCCCCAAACGAAGTGTGGGCCGGAAATCCGGCCACATTCCTCATGAGCAGGGAAGCGTACGAACAGCGAAGGGAGGAGGACGCATGACCGACGAGCGAGCCGTTGTGGCAGCGTTTTTGAAAAAATGCAACGCATACGCTCGTGCTTCCATTGCCAGAAAGGAGGAACGTGACGACCTTGATGAGGTTTCCAAATGGGAGGCTTACATTGAATTCAATGAACACGCCCTCGAGGAAATCGCCAACGGCACGCTGGACAAGTGGTTTGAGGGGGACGACGATGCTAACACAACCCCTGCCCTACACCGTCTCGACGTGGACAACATGGAACACGTTGAGCGGAGCACATGGCTCAACAATGTCCTCTCACCTCGGCCTGTGGTCGTGGCCGGCACCGTCAACGAAAAGGGTGAGCGAAACTTTGCTCCGTTATCTTCCGTGATGCAAGTCTCAACCGCTCCTCCCTACCTCACCGCCTCGTTTTCAACGCACAAGGGTGGACGTCCCCGTGACACCTTAGCCAACTTGCGGACCACCGGCCGCGTGCTGCTCAACCTCATCCCAGCCACACCCAGGGGCGCGAGTATCGTTGACGAAACGGCGACACCGCTTGCAGCAGGCGACGATGAAAGTGGTCTGCTCGCCCTTCAGACCCTTGAAGACAACCCACTGATTTTCTCGGAAGCGGTAGCTGCCATCGAAGCGACTTATGTCGAAGAGCATGCCCTACCGGACGCAGTGGCCAAAGTTGTGGTTCTCCGCGTGAATGCCGTCTGGTTCTCTTCGCTGAACATCCCAGCATCAGGGCTCCATGTGTTGTGCCAGCACGGTAGGGACAACATGACACCTGCTCCGCAGGGTTGGACACAGCGTGTGGAGAAACACTACGGCGTTGATTGAAGGTTGGCCCACATCAACGCTAGACCCTCGCTAAGTGTCAACCGAGATGACCACCCCAAGCGCTCGCAGGCGCTCTTGCAATCGGGAACTCGGCGTTGTGAGTCGCCCGGATAGCCCCCGCCGAGTACGATGTCCACGGCCTGCGACCCCACGGTGTCGTTAATGGCGTTGGCTAGCGACAGCACCGTGGTTTCCTCCTCGCTTCCAAGATTGAATTCGACTCCGGAGAGGTTGGTACCGTCCAAGCCTTTGTCCATCTTTCCTGCGAGGTAAAAACCCTCCACGATGTCACTGATGTGGGTGAAACATCGCGTCTGTTCGCCCGTTCCATGAACCAACATTGGTTGCTGTTGCTGGACAGCGCTGAACATCATACCGACGACCTGTCCGTACGCATCGCCCACCATGCGGTGGCCGTAGGCGTTGAACGGTCGTACGATACGGGCATCGAGGCCGCTCCGAACAGCGTGATGCACCGCAACCTCGTCGAGGTATTTGCTCGCTCCGTACGAAAACCGCTGATGAGCGGAGGCTGGAGGGAACACGCTGGAGGACGTTTCCATAAGAGGCATCGAGACTTCGTCCCCGAAAGCCTCGGGAGAGGACGCCAACACGAACCGTGCACCCCACTCCTCCGCTTTGGTCAAGGCACAAAGAGTCCCGTTGATGTTGACATCAATGACCTGCCGTGCCTCTTCGTGAAACCACTTCGTACCGTTGATGGCTGCAAGGTGATGAACCAGGTCAACACTTCCCAAGACCTCGTGACAGGCTTGCAAATCTGCGGGTGACGTCACGTCCCCTTCGACGAAGGTGAAGTGTTCGTGAGGGACAAGATGCTCAACGTGAGCCTTGCGACCGCGAAACAAGTTGTCGATGGCCACCACGCGATGACCCTCATTCAGCAAGCGCTCAACGAGACTCACGCCAATGAAACCTGCACCGCCCGTCACCACCACGCGCTGCGTCATGACGATGCACGCTCCACCACCTTCAGCGAAACGCCTTCGGATGTGCGCATCAATTCCACCGTGTCGCCAGTGTTGACGGTCAGGCAAGGATCATCATCAAATCCATGAGCGTACGGCAAACCCAACAAAGAGCAAGCTGGGAGAGTGAGCGGGCAGACATCCCTGTTAACGACCGCAAGCGGTCCTTTTCCGGTGTAGATGAGGCCCATCAGTACATAGGGAGCGACCGTGGACCCCGACCCCTTTGGATAGATGAGAACCGTGTCCTCAATCGCCACGCCGTCGAGAGGATGACCGGGCTCCTCGATGACGCCCGTGTCTCGATTCACATAGCCCAAGTAGGTGATGGGGACATCGGTCACCAGCGCCTTGCCACGAACCTGATACTCGGTTTGAGAGCGCAAGCCAGCACCATAAAGTTGCAATTCCCCTTCCTGTCGCGTCTTCCCGCTTGCGTGTTGTGGTTGGGCTTTGGGCTGAAGGGCGGGTACGTTTCCGTCGACCAGCGAAGCGTCCATGGCATGGGCCACGCAATCAAAGATTGGCATCACGCTGGTCGGCAAACGATTCAATCCGCTGGTCAGATAGTGCTCAGCCTTGAGCGAATTGGTGAGCAAATGGTTGTACTTGTCCCGGTTGTAAGGCGTTACTTCAGGACAGGTGTCCTTGAGAAGAAGGGCCCCTGCTTCTTCAAGGAGGTCAATCGTGCCGTCCATTTCAGCGAGGGCATAATTCTCACCGCTGGTGAAAACCCAAAGCCGTTGGTCTGGAATACGCTGACCCATTTCCATGTATGATCGGACCGCTGAAGCCGTGATGCGCAATTCCTCAAGACTCGCTTGGGGGCAACCGATGACCACCAAATCCACTCGCCCCTTGGGAGCCAGTTCGTCGTAGCGTTGGGCCAAGTCAGCCTGGGTGAAGGTCAGTTCGCCTTCCCAACCCCCTTTCGGAGGCAGGTAGGCACCGTGTTCGTCTTTCTTGAGTGGCGGTGCGACGGTATGGCCCTCTGCCCACAACAGCGCACATCCATAATTGGCAGCCGCAGCGGTCAAGGCTTTCTTGGATGCAAACGACATCCATTCGGGCAAACCCGTGATGTAAGGCATGGGGCCGAAGGGCGTGTTCCAGTCCGGCCGTACTTGCTTGCCAATCCAATCGCCCAATACCGAATAGTCGGCAAGGTGCTTGAGTTGACAATCCACATGAACGTGGAGGTTGGGCACGCGATGTTCCTCGAGGTGGAGGCCCCAACGAGGTGCGTAACCCGTCAACGCCGTGGCCAAGGCTGAGAGCCCAGATTCACGGTTGGTAACAAGCGAAGTCCATGTATTGGAGAAGCAGACAGCGTTGGATTCGGCCCAAGAAGCGAGACCCACCTCGTCTTCAATTCCCCGGTCGTAAGGCGTGCACGAGAGGGTGGCCTCAATGCCCAGTTGCTCATAGGCGTGAACAATCTCAAATTGTTGTTCGAGAAAATCGGGCCATTGAATGTCCATTTCTTCCATCTTTTCCCGGTCACATCCGGCTGAATTGAGGGTCGTGGGGATGGCAACACGCCCGTCACCGTCCTTCGAGAGGTCGGCCAAAAATCGGCGCAGACCATGACCTCCCGTGATGACTGAAACGCCTGAGACGTGGGCGTGAACGACCTCAACATAACCGTCGGCCTTCGTCGTATCGGCGAGGTCGAGCACGAGGCGGGCGGCTTTTTGTCGGGTCTTGCCCTCCTTCCCGTTGAGTTGACCCAACAACCGCTCAGGAGGCTCCATATGCTTTCCAGCGGTTGAAACTTCATCAACCCACCCCTTGAGTTGAACGTCCGTTTGGGATAATGAATGGCGGTAGTTTAAGGAGGATTGAAGGCATTTCATCCGTTTATGCCACGAACTCCGGCAAACCAACCCGACCACCTCCATCTCCGTGAGGAGCAGGAGAGAGAACAGCAAGAGGAGGCGCCTGTCCAAGAACCCAAAGGGCGTTTGATGACGGTGCTACAGGTGTTGGCGATTGTAATCGCCATGACCCTGGCCGTGTACAACAACGCCCTGATCGGCGACCTCCCCACCCAGAAAGCCACACCTTACGCCCTGCTGGTTGAAAGCGAACCTTTTGACCCCGTTCCGCCCTGCAACGAGGGAGGCACACGCATCTCATCGGGCACCGACATCAACCAAAACGGACAATTGGATGCTGGGGAGATCACCGACGCCTTGACCCTCTGCCACGGTCTTCGGGGGCTTTCAGGACCTCAAGGCCAACCGGGCCTTGACGGCGTGGACGCCATTCCCCAACTTCTCGTATCGCAGGCCTTGCCGATTGGCAACGCGACCTGCCCCACCGGCGGGACAAACCTCTCTAGCGGCATGGACTTCGACGCTGACGGTGAGCTCAGTGCGTTAGAAATCACCTCCACGGCGAATCTGTGCAACGGCGCCGTCGGTCAGACCGGCGTGAACGGCACCAACGGAATGGACGGGACAGTTGGTGCCTCCGCCCTCGTGGAGAAGGTCATCGCACCCTCCTACATATGTCTCGACGGTTTTCAAATCCTGTTCGGCGTTGACGATGGCGGGCTTCAAGGCGTTCCAAACAACGGGATGCTGGAAGACGACGAAGTACGAGAATCCCTCAACTTCTGCTTTGAGCCCCTGCGCTC
>Ga0181566_10003303_pt1 | contig 13204 bp, 7 predicted proteins | sample 101ome_15_FD_133762 | JGI IMG/M metagenome (GOLD analysis project Ga0181566, IMG submission 133762) | Coastal salt marsh microbial communities from the Groves Creek Marsh, Skidaway Island, Georgia - 101402AT metaG (megahit assembly) | ecosystem: Environmental > Aquatic > Marine > Intertidal zone... | reverse complement strand
TCGGCGCCGCCATCGGTGAAGAAGAGTCGTACGTGCCGTGTGGAGACTTCTTGGAACCGGCCGGAGCGCTCACATCAGTCGCGTCGGCCGAGGCTCGTGGTGTGTACACGGGACCGACCGAAAACGATATCGTATGACCATTCCGAGACGAGTGAGATATTTCGACACAGGATGTTGATACTACGACTTGTTAGTTTTTTCCCCTCGTCGGGTCGCCACAATCTGCGCGCCAAATCGACACACGTTCCCGTACGACACACCCGACAACATGCCGAGGAGCGGAACGAACAGCCAGGTGCGCCTCCACATCGCCCCACCATCGTCGCATCTCTCCCTCGGAGGTCCTTTGTCGAGGCATGTGGAAAGTACGAAAGTATCTCGGATCTCGTTTATCGACTGAAGAGACAAGACGTTCCGAAAAAACAGGGCAACCACTACAACACGCCCGGCGGTACGAACAGCAGCCAGGGCAACTCCTATCACTACAGCAACACCAACGGCTCCTACTACTACAGCAACGACAACGGATCCACCTACTACTCCAACCCCGGCGGAAAGGGGACGTACACCGCCCCGAAGAAGTAGGCGTGCACAATCCGAGAAAGACGTCCGGTCCGATGACGATCTGCTCGTTTCACTCTACCTAATGCTAGACTGATGGCCGGCGGTGAAATTTCGTCTCAGACCTGATGACCGACGCGCGTCAGTAAAACAGCGAAGCAGGGAAAGCAAGTCAACCGGCGAACGCGACGCGACGCGAACGTGCCTTTCCGCGCGCGGTGACGCGACGTGAAATGAAAGACCGAGTGAAAAATAATAGGGCGCGCGCGGATCGTGTCGGTCGTTCGATCGGTCCCGCACCCCCGCCGGTACCGCGTTCGCCTCACGCCCTCGCCGGGGCGGCGTCCTCCACCGCCGCGGCGGCATTTTCGACGAAAAGCTCCGGCGCGACGGTTCTCAGCTCGTGTACCCGATCCACAGCGTCGTCCGCCTCGGCGCACTCGATGAGCGCGCCCCCGTCCCTGGCGTATCTCCCCACGAGAACGGTGCGCCACCCGACCTTTTTCGCGGCCCGCATGTTGCTCACGCTGTCATCGAGGAAGAGGCACGCGGATGGGTCGTCGCACCCCGCGATGCGCATGGCGGCGGCGTACGCGCGCGCGTCGTGCTTGGTGACCCAATCGACGGCGCGGACGTCGATGACGCCCTGGAACATGTCATCGACGCCCAATAGCTCGAGACACCGCATCGCGTGTGGGCGCGTGCTCGCGGTGAAGACCCACCTCGGGATGCTCGGGTCAAGGCTCTGAAGCATCGCGCGGAGCTCCGGGTCCGGGCCGATGTGCTCGTGCAGAGGGACGTCGTGGCTGTACGCGAGGTACTCCTCGAGCAAAGCCTCGTCGAGCAAACCCTCCAGCTGCATCCCGCGCAAACACGTCCCGTGCTTCTTGTACAGCTCGTACGCGTACCCCTCGCGCATCGACAGGCGCTCGCTGCAGAAGGACTCGATCTTCGCCGTGAGCATGTTCGCCACCTTCCAGTCGTTCTTGTACAGGCAGTCGTCGCAGTCGAAGAAGATCACGGAGGGCTTCTTCGTAGCGGCGTCGCCCGAGGTCATAGCGACGCCGCGGCGAGCGAACGCGCGCGAAAAAGGGGCGGGGGGGGAGGGACGCCTACTCCCCGAAGCGACGATCGAACGCGAAGACGGAAGCGCGTGGTGGTCGGCGCCCCGAAACATGAGACACAAGAGGCGCAAATCAGCGCCACTCTTCCGCGAAATATGGCACGAGCAGAACTTTCCGCTCGCTCGTCGCCGCCGCGGCGTACGTCTCAGCGAGCAGACGACTCTTCCTCGATAACTCTGTATAAATATGAATACTTTTATCATATGATGATGAGAGATGAATATGATAATTCTAACTGGTTGCTCTGTCACGTGGAACCTCTCCCGGCGGATTTCCATTTTGGGACGAGCCTGCAGCAAAAGAAAGAGTAGCCGCGGGAGACCCTCTCGGGCAACCCTCGTCCCTAAGCCGCCACAAGTCTGTGGCGCGCACACCGGGTCTCGCGACGCGAGCACACCCACGGTACTCGAGCGACTGCCTCGCGTACGGACGTCGAGATCCGTATCGTCGCTCGTCTAGCGCGTGCATCGCACAATCGCGGTCGCGAACCGACTTTTTCGAGCCGTTAGGCGCGCGATTCCGTCGGAAGAGACGCCACCGCGATGGGAGCGGGCGCGTCGACCGAGTTCAACGCCGAGGCGGTCCTCGCGGATGAGGGCGACCCGACTGAGCCTGTGGCGGACGAGGGGTACGACTCGGACCTCGCCGGGGACATCCGCGCGCTGGCGTACCACCGCCCGCGCCCCGCCCCGGTGAAACCCGAGCTCGACACCACCCGCGGCCGCCTGAGCCTCTACCCCGAGGTGGGCGGCAAGGCGGCGGTGCTGCCATGCGCGGAGCACATCCACAAGCCCGCGGCGTTCCCGTACGACCACGCCCGCGACGCGCTCGAGCGCCCCGAGGACACGCTCAAGCTCGAGTTCGTCCACGGCTACCGCTCGCACGACGCACGAAGCAACATCGGCTACGACGCGCGGGGCGATCTCGTGTTTCCCGCCGCCGCCGTCGGCGTCGTCATGAACTCCGCCACGCGCAAGCAGACCTTCTTCAACAAGCACGCCGACGACGTCCTCTGCCTGGCGATGCACCCCACCGGGCAGGTGGCTGCGACCGGCCAGATCGGCTCAAAGGCGCCCATTCACGTGTGGAAGACGGTGGATGGTGAGCGCGTCGCCACCATCTTCCCGCCCCACGGCGCGGCGACGCTCGGCCTCGCCTTCTCCGCTGACGGGCGCTACCTCGCCTCCGTGGGCGCGGACGAGGAACACACCGTGTGCGTCCACGAGTGGGAGACCAACCCGCAGACCACGAGCGTGGTGGACTATCTGAACGGCCCCCACTTCGCCGGGTCGCTCGTCGCGAGCGACTTTTTCGGTAAAAACGTCCCGTACGTCATCAAGTTCGACCCCGCGGACGGGCGTCTGGTGATCGGCGGGAGGCTCTCGCTGAAGTTCTACCAGATCGACGGCGACGCTCTGCGGGTCACTCCCGCGGTGTACTCGCACGGCGCCCGCAAAGGCTACGCGCAGTGTTCGGTGCTATCGCTGGCGTTTCTCCCTGACGTCTCGGCGTTTGGCGGCACAGCAAAGGGCGACGTGTACAAATACGAGGAGGGCGGCAGCCGTGCGGTGCGCAAGTTCTCGCACCTGCACCACGGCCCGATCCACGACATGTGCTTCACCGGCAAGAGCCTCGTGACCGCGGGGAAAGACGGGAAGGTGAAGCTGTGGAGCGTCTTCATGAAGCCCGACTTTTCGATTCAGATTTCGCGCGTTGCCGAGACGATCCTCGATGAGCGCTGGGCGCCGCTGACGTACGCCTCCGGGAAGTCGCCGAGCGTAAAGGCGGTGGCGGCCTCCTCCGACGGCCGCAAGCTCGCCGTCGGTCTATCCACGTCCGAGATCATGGAGTTCAGCATCGACGTCGTGGGCGACGCGGCGCAGAAGGAGGAGGCGGCGACCAAGACGGCGAAGCTGACGGTGCAGGGCCACTGCGGAACGATCGACCCGAAGACTGGCCGAGACGAGGGCGACGTCTGGGACCTCGCCATGCACCCCACGTTACCTCTATTCGCCACGGTGGGAGAGGACCGGAGCGTTCGTTTCTGGTCGTTGAAGCAGAGGAAGATGCTCAACCAGGCGCGCCTGCCCGCTCGAGGCCGCAGCGTGGCGTGGCACCCGATGCAAGGGTGTGACCATGTCGCGGTGGGCACCTTCTCCGGGAAGGTCATCGTGCGGGATTACCTCAAGGGCGCGACCGTCGCCGTCGGGCAGTTCGCGCCGGAAGGCGCGCCCGTCACCGCGCTCAAATACTCGCCGTGCGGCAAGTTCCTCGGTTTGGCGTGCCAGGACGGGCGGTTTCGCGTCCTGGACGTGCACTGCGGGTACAAGCTCGTCGACCAGACGGACGTCGTCGAGAACCCCGACGCCGACGTCTTGGGGAGGAAGGCCAAAAGGCACGACGCCGGGAAGAACGCGATGACGCACCTGGACTGGTCCTCGGACTCGAAGTACGTCCAGATCAACACCGCGGGCGCGGACCTGGCCTTCTACACCGCCCCACAGTGCGACCAGGTCCCGAGCGCCTCGCCCGAGATTCTGGCGTGCGACTGGGCGACGTGGACGCTGCCGTACGGGTGGGCGAGCCAGGGCGCGTGGAAACCCGAGTCCCAGCCCGGGGACCTCAACGCCGTCGCGCGGTGCAACCGTGGGGACTGGCTCGAGGGCGAGCGCGTCCTCGCCACCGCGGACGACTTCGGGTGCGTGCGCCTGGCGCGGTACCCAGCCAACGTCGGCGTCTCGGCGGAGCGCGTGTACTTCGGCCACTCGGCGAGGGTCACCTCGTGCTCGTTCAGCGCGTCGGATAAGTGGCTCGTCACGTGCGGCGGCGGCGACCGGTGCGTTTTCGTGTGGCGACACAAGGACCCGGACGGCCCCGCGGACGGGCCGGACGGGCCGAACCCGCCGATGCACGCGCTGGACGCGGTCAAGAAGGCGAACGAGACGTCCCCGCCGAGCCCTACGGGCGTGGGCTCCGGCGTCGGTGACTCTGACACGGTCACGGACGAGGAGGACACGGTGGAATACGAGACGGGCAAATCGCTCGACCCGAAGATCATGGTGCAGAGCGGGATGGAGCACGGCCTCGGCGTGTACACGCCCTTGAACGCGGATGAGGGCGTGCCGAACCCGTACAAGAACCACTCGCTCGCGGAGCTCGGGTGCCGGCGCGGGTACCGCTCGCCGATGACGGGGCGGCCCGTGCTTCAGCAGACGCACGTCCCGAGCTGGTGGAGAAAGGAGAGCACGAGCTACGACCCGCCCAAGTCGCGGCTGCAGCTGACGTGGGCGTACGGCTACCGCGGCCACGACACGAGGCAGAATGCCTTCTACAACTCCTCGGGGGAGCTGGTGTACCACACCGCCGCGCTCGGCGTGGTGTACAACCCCATCTACGAGACGCAGAAGCACATCACGGACAACCCCGAGAGCGACGACATCGCCGAGGGGAACACTGACGACGTACTGTGCATGGCGAGGCACCCGGACAAGACGACGTTCGCGACGGGCGAGATTGGGCGGAAGCCCAAGATCATCGTGTGGTCCAGCGACGACATGAAGGCCAGGGCCGTGCTGCAGGGGTTCCACAAGAAAGCCGTGCTCGCGGTGTGCTTCAGCCCGTGCGGGACATACGTCGCCTCCGTCGGGCAGGACTACCACCACTCGGTGGCCATCTACGACTGGGCCAAGGAAGAGCTCCTGGCGACGTACAAGGGCGACCGGGAGAAGATCCTCGACATCAACTGGAACCCGTTCGACGGCACGCTCGTGACCACGGGCGTGAAGCACGTCAAGTTCGTGGAGAAGGCGTGGACCGAGGGGAAGAAGATCGACAAGGCGACGGTGTTCAAGCCCAAGAAGGCGTCCTTCGGCGCGCTCGGAAAGTGGCAAAACTTTTACGCCGCCGCGTTCACGGGCGGGGACACCACCGTGGTCGGCACGCAGAAGGGTCAGTTGTACGTCTTCAAGGGCACGAAGCTCGCCAAGGTGGTGCCCACCGCGCACGCCGGGAAGGTGAATGCGGTGTTTTGCTTGCAGGAGCACAACGTCCTGTTGTCCGGCGGCGACGACGGCGTCGTGCGATTTTGGAAAGCGGACGACTTGTCCCCGCTGCACCAGATCCGCATCAACAGCGCCATGTCCGGCGACGCCGCGCCCATCAACTCCATCACCACCGACGTCAAGAGTAAGGCCTTGGTCGGGACGAAGTGCGGAGAGATTTGGGAGATCAGCGACGAGGCCCGGCTGATGGTCGAGGCGCACGGCAAGGGTGAGCTCTGGGGCGTCGCGCTGCACCCCTCGGACGAGAACAAGATGGCGACGTGCTCCGACGACGGCACGCTGCGTCTGTGGAACATCACCCCGGGCAAGGGCCGCACGGTGTACGCGCGCGCGTGGCCCCGCCGCGAGGACTCCAAGCGCATTCCGAACAGCAGCTTCAACACCGGGTGCGTGCGCTCGGTGGCGTGGCACCCCGACGGGCGCAGCCTCAGCGTCGGCACCATCGCCGGGAAGGTGCACGTGTACGAGTACTACGAGTACAAGGGCGAACCCCGGCTGACGTGCATCAAGGAGCTCGACCTCAGGCACGAGTGGATCAGCGACATCAAGTACTCCCCGTGCACGCCGGACGACCCGAGCGGCGGCCGGTACTTGGCCGTGGGGAGCCACGACAACGTCGTCGACATTTACGACACAAAAAAACCCAACGCCGAGTATGAGCTCGCGGGGACGTGCAAAGGCCACTCGAGCTTCATCACCCACCTCGGGTGGTCGAAGGACGGGCAGACGCTCTACACGAACAGCGGCGACTACGAGCTGCTGTACTGGTACGCCCCCAAGGGCGTGCAGATCGTCAACGGCATCGACGTGAAGGACGTGACGTGGGCGGACACCACCGGGGTTTTGGGGTTTGAGACGACGGGGGTGTGGTTCCGCGGCAGCGACGGCACGGACGTCAACTCCGCGGACATCACCGTCGTGCACGGCGATCACGGGTACCAGGAGAGGATTCTGGCCACCGGAGATGATCGCGGGATCGTCAGCCTGTTCCGATCCCCGGCGCTGGGGGGGAAGCCCAAGACGTACGGAGGGCACAGCAGCCACGTCACGACGGTGCGCTTCTCGAGGGACGGGTCCAAGATGTTCTCGTGCGGCGGCGGGGACGGATCCGTGCTGCAGTGGGAGGTCATCCCGGAGGGGAGGGACGTGACCCCGGCGGGGGGGGCAGACCATGACGCCGTGCCCAAACAGACCATGGAGCACGAGGGTGAGGACATCGCCGCGGCGTAGGAGACGCTGAGGCGACGAACACGGAGCGAGCTGTTGCGCAGACTTGATTTTTATTGCACCGCCGTGAATCTGGCGGCCGACCCCGGCGCAAGTGTTCGACGCGCGCGAGAATCTCTGATGAGCCGCTTGACGAAACCCTCTCGCCCGACTCTCGTTCTCGTTCGTCGACGGGGCGGCGGCTCCTTCACTGTCGCGCGCGCGTCGTCGTCGGACTTGGCGCTTCGCGCCCGCGGCGTCACTCCCCCTGCTGTTCTCGTCACCCCCACCTCGGTCGCATGTTTCGCAAGCTCGACGTCGCGAAGGTGGAGCAGACCAAGTCTTCGGTGGCGCGCGGGATCCGCGGGAAGATCGCGGAGCAGTTCCCGCAGCTCGAGGATGAGGAGGTGCTGGACGAGCTCATCCCGAAGAAGTGTCAGATGACGATTGCGAAGACGGATCAGCGCGTGAGCGTCATCGTCGTGGACGGCGTCCCGCTCTTCTTCCAGCTCGAGAAGGGCCCGTATTTCCCCACCCTCAAGCTCCTGCACAAGTTCCCCGACTGCATGCCCAAGCTCCGGGTAGACCGCGGTGCCATCAAGTTCGTCTTCGGCGGCGCGAACATCATGTGCCCAGGCCTCACCTCCCCGGGGGCGGTGATGCACGACGACGTCCCCGAGGACACTCCGGTGGCAATCTACGCTGAGGGGAAGGAACATGCGCTCGCCGTCGGCATCACGAAGATGTCCACCGCGGACATCGCCAGCGTCAACAAGGGAATCGGCGTGGACACCGTCCACCACCTCAACGATGGACTGTGGGCGTGCGAGAAACTCGATTCGTGACGAGAGAGGAAGGGGGGGGTAAGGAATGCGAAGGATGAGGAATGCGAATGGTGAGATGGCAGCGGGAGTGATCGGGCGTGAGATCGCGGCGCTGAGGCGTCCGCGGGGCAACGCACTAGACGTGCGACGACGAGGCGAATTCTTTTTTTTTTTTTGAGTCTCTTCACCTGTCGCTCCACAAATCCGTCCTCAACACTCAGACCACGACACCCCCGCGACCCTTCACCCCGCGTTCTGTCGCGCTCGACCGCCTCATGCCCTCCTTTTTCGTCTCGTTCACTTCCGCCCGCACCCCTGGAGGTCGTAGTCGCAGAACTGCGCGGCGATGAAGTACGCGACAAGGAGGAGGAAGGCGACGACGGCTACAGCGACAAGGACAACCTGCCTCGCCGATCGCTTTCGGACACTCCGGGCCGCGGTTCGGAACTTGAGCGCGTCCGCGCGCAGGTGCTCGGTCTTATCCACGAGGTGTTCGAGGGCGTCGCCGCGGTCGAGCGCGCGCTCGATGTTGGAGACCATGACGCGCTTCACCTCGGAGAGCTCCCCACGCACGCGGGAGATGACATCCACCTCGGGCGGATCCGACTCGAAGCGCGTCATCTTCGCCTCCAACACGGGCCCGAACGAGGCGTCGAACGCGCCGGGTGAAGCGAGGGGGGCCTCGAGGACGTGTGCGGAGGTGAACGCCTCCATGACGGCCTCGAGGAAGGCGAGGGGCACGCGTGTGCGACTGAACCCCGCGTCGCACACGCACAGGTACGCGAGGCCGCCCGCCTCGGGGCTGACGAGGACGTGCACTGTCTTGTCACCGCGTTCGAACCGGAGGTAGGACGCGCGCCCGTCGTCCTCGTCTTCCTCATCCTCATCAGATCGCTCGGCGAGCACCGCGAGGACCTCGCGGGCGATCTCACCCCCTTGTTCAGCATCCGAAACCGCGCGCTCCGCCAGAACCGCCGTGCCCCTCGCCACGAGGGCGAGGACGAACGCCATATCAGATCTGTTTTCGTTTCCAAGCCGAAGAGCGGACGGACGGACCGCGGGGAGGCTCACGGCAGCTGAGTGGTATTCGTTCTGCGAGAGCGGATGGCTAGACGCGCGCGAGTCCGGCGCCCTCGCGCGCGTCACGTGCGCGGTGCGGTGTCTCTCCGGTTTCACAAGGCTACGTCGCTCCGGTCTATAGGAGACGCCTATTTTCGCGCCACTCACTTCTGAACATCTCGTCAGTCGGCCTGGAGTCCCTGAAGTTCTTATCATTTGTCCATCTTCACCGGCGCCGAGGCAGCGTCGATCCCCCCCTTCCCCTTCCCGCCGCCGTACTGCTTCTTCCCGAACGTGATGGGCACGTACTTATACTTGATCATGTGCTTAATCTGGTTCTTCATCGTCATGTAGAAAAGCATGCACCAGTAGAAGAGCAGGATGGGCCAGAACACCGGAACGTCAAAGAATCTGAAGAAGGTCATGCAGAAGGCGATGACGAAGCTCTTGGTGCTGCGGTACCAGAACTTGAACTCCGGCAACCGACGCACGAAGGGCCTGAACTCCTCGTTCCCCTTCGTCGGGAGCGTCGGTCCTTCCTTCGAGGGATCCACCTGGGGGGAGAGGAAGCCGATGATGAGATTGAGGTTGTAGATGCCGAGGCCGTACGTCACGATGTACCAGCCGTGGAGGAACGAGATGCGGATCAAGTACACCAGCGCGGCGAAGCCCCAGCCCGCCCATCGCTCCTTGATGTGCGGCACGGATTTGTCCAGATAATGCTGAAACTTGCGGTTGAACTGCGCGACGAGCTGCGCGCCGCGGGAGTTATCTGCCACCTCGGGGGCGCCGTACGCCATCGCCGCGTTCATGGATGGTGCCTCTTCTCGCCGAGCCCGGGATCTCTCCGCGGGTGATGAACACGCCGCCTCGGGCGGTCGATCGAACGCGCACGCGACGGCTCTCGCTCGCGAAGTGCACGGGTGACGCGAGCGTGTGGCGCGCGCGGCGTTCGGACCCGGAGACCAGGTGCGAGCGCGTGTGACCGCGCGTCGTGGCGGAGCCGCCGGTTCGCTCTCCCCCTCTCGATCGGATCCCCGCGGCTCGCAAATTTCCATCTGCACTCGGGTCGAGACTAATGTCGGGCCACCCCGCGCCGAGACCAGGCAGTCAAGCACACTGATCTGCCGCGCCCAGCAATGTCAGCGGGTTTATTCCCAGTGCGGTCGGTCCGAGTCCAGCAGACGGCCGGGCGCAGCAGTCCCCGCGCTCGCGTCGACGGACGCGAACGTCCGAGGGCGTATCGCGCGGCGGATCTCGCCCGCCTCGCCCTCCCCGTCGCCTCCGCGCGTCCCAGGTCGCGCGCGTCCCGGTACAGATATCGTTCACGGAACGGGGCAGGGAGTCGCGCGCGCGTCACGGGAGACGGCACCTCCGCGAGACGATCTCGTCCCATGAAGGGCTTCTACCAAGCCGGGCGCTCCGCGATGAGCGCGGCCGCGCAGGCTGCGAACGGCACCCTTCCCGCAGGGTGCAAGTTCGAGCATCACGACGCGATGGATTCGGGGTCAGCGACCGCGTCTCGCGTCCCATCCCCTGGCGACGACGCGTTCTCGGCAGAGCCCGGGGCGCATCTGATCGTGCGCGTGCTGAGCGCGCGCGGGCTCGACGCGCACCCCGCGTTCGTGTCCTTGCGCGTCGCGAGCGCTCTGGGCGAGGTACGCGGCGCCCGCGCGCGCACGCTCGCCGCGCGTCCCGCCCCGGGCGTTCGTGCGCACGTCTGGCGCACCGCGCGTGATCTCCGGTGCGAGCCGAGGGAAGGGGACGTGCTTCTCGCGGAGGTGACCTCCGGGAGCCCGGACGCGGTCGATCGACATGCGATCGAGAGCGGCGTCGTCGCGCGCGCGTGCGTCGCGCTCGCCGCGCTCCCGCCTGACGGCGCGTCCGTGCGCGTGCCCCTCCACAGAAACCTGCGCGCGATCACGGACGTGAGCGCGGAACCCGGCGGGGGGCCGCCGGCGACGCTCACCCTCGCTCGAGTTCCCCGCGAACGCCTCTCTCCGGGTCTCGACCTCTTCGCCGCCGCCGCCGCCGGCCCCTCCGTCCTTCCCCGGCGTCGCAAGCGTATCTTTTTCGTGCGGCACGGCGAGAGCGCGTGGAACGAGGCCACGCGCGAGTACAGACTGTCGAAGATGATTCGCTTCGACCACCCGCTCAACGCCGAGGGCGCCGCGCAGGCGAGGCGGCTCGGACGCGCCGCGGCGAAAGCCGCCGCCGCCGCCGCCGCCGCGCCGAGCCGCGCCGACGCGGGAAGCGCGTCGGCGTCCTCCTCCTCGTTCACCCCGACCTCGTTCACGCCAACGAGTGGTCGAGGCGTCGGCGCGGATCCCTTCGCGTCTCTCGCGCCGCTCGCCGAGGGGCTGGCGGAGTTCACCGCGCCGGCGAGCGCTCCCGTCTCCTCCCCCGCGCCGTCGGCGCGGATCGACCGCCCCGCCCCCGCGTCGGCGGCGTCGGTCGCCGACGCCGAGTGGACGCGTTCGTACGCGGACGCCGGTCGTTGTTTCGTCTCGCCCCTCACGCGGGCGGTGCAGACGGCGGCGCTGCTCCTCGAGGCGCACCCGGGGCGGCTCGGCGACGCGCGCGGCGCCGCGCCGTTGCCTCCGACGCCGGACGCCCGCGGTCGGGTCTGGGGCGGTCCGGGGTTTCGGGAGTCCTCCGCCGCCGCCGCCGCCGCCCCGCCGCGGCGATACGAGTCGCTCGTCGCGGCAGACGCGGCGCGTGGCGTCGCGCGGGACGCCGGCGCGGCCTCGCCCGGAGACGGCCGCGTCGTGTTCCTCCGCGGCGCGCGCGAGATCAAGAGCACGGTCGGAAGCTTCGACACGATCGGCATCGAGAGCGGCGGCGGCGCGCTCGATCGCGCGGCGAAGAAGCTTGGCGAGGTCATCCCGGAGGCGGAGGCGGACGCAGCCGTGGAGTCCCTCGCGGCCGCGACGGACGTGAACGACGCCGTCGGGCAGTGGTGGACGCCGAAGGATGACGCCGACGGCGCCGCGGACGTCGCCGCGAGAATCGACGACGTCTTCGAGACGCTCCGATTCGACCCGGAGGACGTCGTCGTCGTCGTCGGGCACAGCCTCTTCCTGCGCGCCGTCGCGAGGCGATGCGTCGCGCCGGCGCTCGCGGCGACCGCGCCGGACCTCGTCGAAAACTTGCGGCAGAATAAACTCGAAAACTGCGGGTGCGTCGGGATGGACGTCGAATTCGAGGGGGACGGGGGCGCGCCGGTGATCGTCGACGCGAGGCTCATGTTCGGCTCGGGGTTCGGGCGCGCAAATCGCAGAGACGAGTGATGGACGCCGGCTCGACGCCGACTCGGCGTCGTGGAGTGCGCAGTAGACATTCATTCATGTAGCCTTTTCTATGATGTCGTGCTCGCATCATCCAGAGCTCGATGAAGTCTGCGCGTGGGCGCGGGATTGGTTTTATCCGGTCAGCCGAGAGCGACGAGCGCGGCGCGGGCGCGGACGGGGAAAGCCAGCCGCGTCGTCAGGGAAAAACGTGCGTCTTTGCGAAGAAACAAAAACCCGCGGCGCCGCGCCATCTCTCGGGTGCTGTTGTGCTTGTAAGGCACGTGCTGGACGATCATCATCCGGGTATCAAGCCGGTTCAGTCCGCCCGTCACAGAGGTGTCGTCACCGAGACGGCGGGCACGCGGGTGGGGGTCCTTCGCGACGTGACGCGAAACGTTTCGTTTCGACGCACCTCCTTCCTCCTTCCCTATGCGTCGTCGCCCGGCGCGCGCGGCGACGTCGGTCACGTTTCCCCCCAGCCGATGCCGTGCTGCGGGTGTCGTATCATCCCCCCTCCCGCCTCGTCTTCACTTCACATCACCTCGTGTATCGTCTCGAGGTCCACGTGTTTGTCCGTCCCGAGCGTCTCGTCCAGCTCCGCCCACCACGTGTCCAGGAACTTCTCCGCGATGATGCGGAACCACGGGGACCAGCGCAAGCCGCTCGCGGGGTCCATCATCTCGCGAAGCTCCTCGCGCGTCACCCACTTCGCGTCGTCGATCTCCTCCGGGTTCGGCTGGAACGTCACGTCCGCGTCGGGCTTGATGAACAAGATGTAGTCCATCTCGTGCTCTCCCCACGGGCCGCCGCTCATCGCCTGGTCCTCCGCGAACTCGTCCGCCGCGCAGTAGTGCAGCCTCGTCAGGTACTTGAACTTAGAGATGGGCACCTGCTCCGGAGCGATGCCGAGCTCGTGCTGCAGCTTGCGGACGGCCGCGCGTTTCGCGCCGGGAACCGTCCCGGCGGCGATGTCCTCGTCTGTGTCCACCTCGGTGGGCTCGTATCCGTACAGAGGGTGAGAGCAGCACGTGTTCGTCCACAGCGACGGGAACGTGATCTTCGACGCCGCGCGCTGCTGC
>Ga0181566_10003296_pt1 | contig 13214 bp, 6 predicted proteins | sample 101ome_15_FD_133762 | JGI IMG/M metagenome (GOLD analysis project Ga0181566, IMG submission 133762) | Coastal salt marsh microbial communities from the Groves Creek Marsh, Skidaway Island, Georgia - 101402AT metaG (megahit assembly) | ecosystem: Environmental > Aquatic > Marine > Intertidal zone... | reverse complement strand
TCAGCGTGATCTCGGGGTCCTCCCCGGGAACCAACGACGGTACGATCTTGAGCACCGCGTCCGAGTGGCACGGGAGGCCGTAGATGGCGCCCGAGACGGGGCACGTCACGCTGCGGAGCCACTTAAACGCGCCCTCGAACGAGGGACCGACGAGGTCCGCGACGCCCGTCGAGGGGTCGATGCGCAACACCCGACGCGCGTGACCGGGGATGGCGTAGATCTTACCGTCGCGACCGAGCGCACCGCCGAGGTACTTTTCTCTTCCCATCAGCGGAGGGCCGCCGAGGAGCGCGAGGCGAGCGTCCCGCGCGTCGCGACGTCGAACGTAATATGGAGACGAGCCCGGATGATGAGCACCCACGTTCGCGTTCGCATTAAGGTTCGGTTCGGGTTCGGGTTCGGGTTCGGGTTCGGGTTTGGGTTTGGGTTTGGGTTTGGGTTTCGCGTGCGACTGGTACCGTTTCGCCACGCGCGCTGACCACGTCTTGAACATCATCTGCTTGAACTTCGGGGGTCCCGTCCCCGCGCCCGCGCCCGCGGGTGATGAGTCTTGAAAAAACGTCGGGCTCGGCGGCGCTCTGAGCGTCGCCTCGGGCGCGGGTCTCCAGAAGAACGTCGCCGCGGTTCTCGGGTTCCGCTTCATCGCCTCCACGTCCTCCACCGCGACCCTGTGCCTCGCCGCGGGGAAGCGTCCGCCGGTGATTCGGTCCAGGACGCTCCCGACGAAGACGACGGCGACGCCGTGGCCGTGCGCGGGGGCCTCGGTCCACCGCCCGCGCCCCCCCGCGGCGAGCGTCTGCAAGCCCGCCGCGCCGTCGGCGACGCCCGGGGCGTCGTGAAGGACGACGCTGATCAGGCTCGGGTCCGTGTGCACGGGGAGGAGGACGTGCCGGGGCTTCTCGTCCGAAGTCGGGGAGAGCGCGGAGGCGCCCGGGAGGGAGACGGCGTGCGGGGAGACGGTCTCGGGGCGGTAGCGCTTCACGTGCCACTGCGAGTGAAGGTCGAGACGCGGGCCGAACGCGCGGTCGAACCACCCGGGCTCGAGCGCGAGACGGCGCTCGAGCGCGGCGAAGACGATTAGCGCGATGGCGTACGCGGAGGCGTGCATGTCGCGCATCGCGCGCTCGAACCGGGCGGCGGCCTCGGGGTCGTCGGGGGGGACGCCGAAACACGCGCCGTCGCTGAAGACGAATCCCTCGCGCGAGGCGTTGTACGCGCTGCCCCAGCCCGCGGCGTGCACGCCCGTGGCGTGCGCCGAGTCCGCGTCGGGGCGGAGCGCGTGCGGCGACGGAGCCTGGGAGGACGCGAGACGCGAGCAGTGCGACATCCCGAGGGACGCCGCCGCGAAGCACCGCGCGTGGAGCGCCTCCGCGGCCGCGTCGAGGCGGACGCACGCCATGCCGCACGCGATGAGGCGCTCGACGATCGCGTCCGCGTCCGAGTCGAGGCGGAGGAGCGGGGAAGCTTCCCCGGGAGGGGGGTCGCGCGACGGCGGGGGGGGCGACGACGGGCGGGGCGACGACGGGGAGGGCGACGGCGGGGGTCCCGACGCCGTCCCCGACGAGTTGCCCATGACGAGCCTCGACGGCGAGACGGCCCCCCGAGGGCGCCGAGGAGTGACGGAAACGAAGACGTCGGCGGCGGCGGTGAAAGTGCGACGACAGCACGCGAGCAGCGCAGCACTGCAAAATGCTCGCGCGGCGCGATTCTCGCGATTCTCCCGGCACTTGACGAAAATAAAAAACCTCGGAGGTTCGTGGCGTTCCGAGGCGCTGACTCTCGTGACTCTCGTCCCGCGCCTCTCGTCGTTCGCCTCGGCCGCTTCCCCCCGCGCGAAACGTCGACGCGCGCTCGCGCTCTCCACGCCTCGCCCCTCGACGCTCTCCATGCCGCGCCTCGCCCCGCTCGCGCTCCTCCTCCTCGCCTGGGGCGTCGCCGCGGAGCCCCCGACCCTGGAGATAAAAAACGCGCGCAAACCCGCGGAGGCGTTCACGGGCCGAGGCCTGGAGGTCCGCGCGGACGTGGGCTTCAAACGCCGCGACGGGACCGGGCGTTGGGTCTGGTCCCGCGGACTCTTCCCGAGCGCCGGCGGCGACGGCGGCGGCTCGCGCGACGTCACCTCGGACGTCACCGTGCGCGTCAAGTACCGCGCGATGTGGGGGGACGTGCGCGAGGTGCGCGCGCGCGCGGTGTCGGACCCGACCCTCGCCCCGGTGACGTACGCCGCCGTCGTCCCCGCGAAAGACCTCCCCGGGTACGGCATGATGCTTCGCTACTGGATCGAGGCGAGCGCCCCGGGCGACGCCTCCCTGGCGTGGACCCGCAAACCCCGGCGCGAGGGCGATTTCTACGGCGCGGTCGTGGACGCGTCCGCGGTCCGCCGCGAGACCTCCCTCCCCACGCTGCACTGGTTCACCGAGGACGAGGAGCGCGCCAAGTGGGACTATCCGGTCCCGTCGTTCGTCGCGTTCGACGCGCGGGTCGAGCGCGACGACCCGTCCGAGCTGCGGTTCTACGGCAAGGGCGTCACCGCGCGCAGGCGCGGGTCCGGGCGGCGCGGGGACCCGAACATGTGGGGCAAGTCCGGGACGAAGGACTGGCCGAAGCGCAAGTTCAAGCTCGATTTCCGCGGCCGCGACTTCGCGATTCGCTGGGGCGACGACGCGGACGGAGCCTCCTCCGGCGACGGACGCGTGGACAGGGTCGAGGAACTCAACCTGCACAGCTCGTACGAGGAGCCCGGCCCGGAGAGCTACCTGCGGGAGGCGCTCGCGTCCGCGACGATGCGAAAGCTCGGCGTGGACGCCTCCGCGACGAAGCACGTCGCGCTGCGGTTGAACGGCCGGTTTTACGGGTTGTACGTCCTGGTGGAGCAGGTGGACTCGGCGTTCCTCGAGCGCCGGGGCAGGGACCCGGACGGGCCCCTCTTTAAGGCCGTGCACTGGAAGTACTCGAACCTGAGGCCGCGCGCGCCGGCGTGGCGACCGTGCGCGTACGCCGCGGAGTGGGAGATCCCGGGGTGGGGGAAGGAGTGCCCCGAGGTGTACCGGTACTCGACCGGGGGCCTCTCGAAGAAGGACGACCCCGACGCGAGAAAAAAGCGCGAACTCGACGCGCGCCGAAGCCTCGATTCCCTCATCGACGTCCTCGCCGAGATCAACTCGGCCGCGCCCGGGGACACCGCCGCGACGTCGAAGATCTGGTGGCGCGTGGACGTCCCGAGCGTCGCGAGGGAGATGGCGGCGCAGACGGTGATGCTGCACCAGGACCGGTGCGCGAAGAACTTTTACGCGTACCAGGACGAGAAGAACAGCCCGGGCAAGTGGAAGACCGTCCCGTGGGACCTCGAGGACGCGTTCGGGACGGATTACCGCTCGCGGGCCGGTCGGTGCGACGACGGCGGCCGGAAGGCGTGTCGGCTCGACGCCGGGACGTACTGCGTCCAGTCGTGCGAGTGGTGGAACTCGCCCTTCTTCTGCGACCGCGACCACCCGCAGGACGTCTTCACCGAGAGCGGAGGCCGAGAGACGTGGAACCATCTCGTCGACGCGATGCTCAAGGACCCGGGCGCCAAGACGGCGTACTTCCGCGAAATCAAGCGCGCGATGGCGCTCCTGCACGGCCCGGACGAGTGGCTCGCGAACCGCGCGAAGGAATTGGCCCGGAGGGTCGAGGAGGACGCGAAGAGGGACGCCGCCGTCTGGGGAAGGAACGCGCCGAGCGAGGGAACCGACGCGCTCCTGACGCAAATCCGGGAGAGGCGAGAGACGCTCGAGAACGAGTACGGACACTTATGGGCCGAGCTCTAGCTAGTAGGGCGACGCGGAGCGCGAGGGGGGGACCCCGAACGGTTGATGCGCGTGTAGTTCGCGACGCGAGCGGAAGACATACGTGGAATAGCACACCCCCGGCGTTTCGAATCCGCGTCGATCGGCGGTCACGTCAGGACGAGCCCGATGTCGCTCGGCGCGAGCTGCTCCGAGAGCCTCCAGTTGTAGAGGTAGTACCTCAGGTTCCCGTCCCCGATGCCGAACTTCAGGTCCTTGAAGCACGGCCCGTTCTCCATCAGATCCAGCGCGTTGAACACGTCGAAGTCTCTCTGCTTCGCGAGGATCAGCGCGTCCCCCATCAGCTTCGCCGCGGAGTGCTTCCCCGGGACGTTGTAGTAGCTGTACGCCGCCCGGAGCGTCTCGTGCCCGCCCCGCCTCTGGATCACCGTCGACGGGAGGGAGTAGAAGGAGACCAAATCGGTGATCGCGCCGGGTTTCTCCGGGTCCTCCACGACGAACGCGTACACCACGCCCTCGCGCGTGGAGAGGGTGTGCCTGATCTCCGCCTCGTCGAACTTCGGAGCCACCGCGAACTTCCGGAGGTAGGCGTTGAGAAGCTTCGCCACCGCGGGGACGTCGGCGTCCGTCATGGGCCGGATGCCGGGCGTGGAAGGTTTGGGGTCGAGCTTGAAGAGCTTGATCGACCGCGACATCGTCGTGCGCGCGTGCAGGTGCGTGAACCCGATCTCCACGAGCTTCTTGATGTTCAGCGAGCGGTGCCAGTAACGCGCCGTGCCGATGGGCTTGGGGAGGACCACGCCCGCGGTGTACGCCGCCTGCCACACGCCCGTGAGGTTGACCCGCCGCGTGATCTCGCGAATGAGCATGGGCGCCAGGCGCTTCGCGCGGAGCTTCTTGTGGATGCACAGGAAGTTGATCTCCGCCATCTGGATCTCCTTGCCCTTGACGACCATCGTCGCGGGGACGCCGGTGATGAACGCCACGAGCTTGCCCGTGCCTTTCACGCGCACGCCGAGGTGCCAGTCGACCCGGTACCCGGGCGGCATGAGCGCCCACTTGATGAACTCCTTCGAGTACTGGAACCGGAACATCGCGTCGTCGTCCTCGACGTAATTGTTGTCGAGGAGGTCGTACACCTCCTGGTTCGTCTTCGCGTCCGCGAGGTCGCACGAGCTCCACTCGAAGCTCTCCGGGAGGGGGTACGCCTCCTGCTTGACGTCCGCGATCGTCATCGGATCGTCGATGGGGCCCTCGGGACCGGCGCGGTCGAGCTCGGGCTTGAGCTGCGCCACCGGTTGCGTCTCCCAGAACGCGTGGTCCTTGACGTCGCCGACCGTCATGGACGCCATCGCCCTGTCGACGTCCGCCATCGGGGGGGGGCGCTCGTCGTCACCCATGACACGCGAGGGTTCGGTCGGCCGATCGCGCGCCGATCGCACTGGAAACGACGGCGGAGATCGGCGATCGAATGAGTCGCGAATCTGATGCCGTCAATGAATGCTCCTCCACGACGTCCGCTCCGAGAGACGTTGGCGCGTCATTCGCGCGAGGTCCGCGGCACGCTCGCGGAGCGCGCGTGAGCCCGCCGCGACGCGCTTCGAGCGCGGCACTCATCGGCGCGCCTTCTGGATCGTCTCGACTCGCGCGCTCGCTCGCGCGTCCGACTCGGGAGCGCGGGAGGGAGGCGACGCGCGGGGGTGCCTTCATTCCGTGCGGTCCGCTTTTCGCCTCGGTCGGGAGGTCTCCCGCGTTCGACACCTCCCCCTCCGTAGCTTCGACTTTCGCGTTCGGTCGCCATGTTCGACGACACGAAAACCTTCGTGTGGACGGGGGTCATCTGCCTCCTCGCCACGGTCGCGTCTCTGCACCAGGTGCGCGCGTTCGCGCCCTCCCCGCGCGCTGGCGTCCATCGCGTCGTCAGCGCGAAAAAAAAGCGCCAGCCAACGACTTTTCCCCCCCCCCGATCTCGGCCCCCCGATCTCGGCTCTCGAGCGCCTCGCGCTCCCCCGAACCCCCACGCCTTTCGCGCCGCCCTCACCCCAAAACCTTCTCCCTTCCCTCGTTCCTCGCGCTCGCAGATCGTGATGCACCTGTATCACTACACGCAGCCCGCGCACCAGCGGTACATCATCCGCATCCTCTTCATGGTGCCCATCTACGCCATCTGCAGCTGGATCTCGCTCGCGGACCGCCACTTCGGCCTGTACCTGGAGACGTTCCGCGACTGCTACGAGTCCTGGGTCGTGTACAACTTCCTCTCCCTGTGCCTGGCGTACGTCGGCGGCCCCGGGAACGTCATCAACCGCATGGCCGGGAAGGAGATCGCCCCGAGCTGGCTCGCCATGACGTGCTGCCTCCCCCATCTCCCCGTGGACGGCGCGTACATCCGCGCGTGCAAACAGGGCGCGTTACAGTTCGTCTTTCTCAAGCCCGTCATCGCGGTCCTCACCCTGCTCCTGACCTGGGCCGGGGTCTACGGCGACCAGGAGATCAAGGCGGACAAGGCGTACCCGTACATCGCGTTCGTGTACAACATGAGCTACTCCGTGGCGTTGTACTCGCTGTTGCTCTTTTACCTCGGCGCGCACGACCTGCTCAAGCCGCACAGCCCCCTGCTCAAGTTCGTCCTCGTCAAGAGCGTCATCTTCCTCACCTTCTGGCAGAGCATCCTGTGCGCGACGCTCGTGAGCAACGGCACGCTGGAGGACGGCGAGGACGGGCGGGCGCTGCAGAACGTGTTGATCTGCGTCGAGATGATCGTGGCCGCGTGCATGATGCGGTGGGCGTTTCCCCACGACGTGTATCGCGACGACGGCGGCGCGGCGATGGGGAGAGACGCCTACTCGTACCGCGGCGGCGGCGGCGGGTTCATGACCAACGTCGGGCACGCCATCTCCCTCGACGACGTCGTCAGCGATACCGTGCACCAGTTCGCGCCGACGTACCAGGAGTACGTCCTGCACGGCAACGAGGGGGGCGCGCCGAGGAAGGTGAGGCTCAAGACGCACGTCATGATGGGCGCGGAGATGATCGCCGCGAACAACCGGGGGAGGGCCTCCGTGCCCCCGCGTCGAGCCTCCGACGGCCGGTCGAGCCTGAGCCGGGAGGGCGGCCCGCCGAGCGGACGCCGGTCGAGCGGCGGGGTTGGGCGCGGGGGGAAGTGCGAGGCGGACGGGGCGGGGATGCTCGCGAACGCGGGGTTCGAGAACTCGTACGGGACGCGGGACGTGGAGGACGACCTCGAGGACGACTTCGGGGCGTGGTCCGACGACGACGACGAGAAGCGAGAACAACAGACCGGGACGCCGGTCCGAGGCGCGAGCGCGGGCGCGGGGCGAGACCGCGCGAGGGCGAACGGCGGCGCCGCCGCGAGGGCGAGCGCGTTCGCGCCGGGGGGCGCGATGGCGCCGCTCGGGGCGGAGAGCCGCGTCGGGGCGGGGAACGTCTTCGACATGGTCGCCGAGCTCGCCGCGCCGGACGACAGCCCCGCGAAGCCGCCGCCGCCGCCGCCGCCGCCGCCGACGACGACGACGACGACGACCGCGACGGAGCGGGGTGGAGGCGGGTTGGGCGCGGCGGCGGGGGGAGGGGGGTTGTTCCAGGGCGCGGGGGGCGGGGACCAGGCGCGAAGATACGCCGCGACGAGCATCGCGCCGCTCGCGCCGCCGCCGTCGTTTCGGGTCGCGCCGCCGCCCGGGGGGCCGCGCGCGGAGGGACCGACGTCGCCGGAATTCTCGTCGTTCGTCCGGGCGCCCAGCCGTGAGCACGGGGAACCGTGAGGAGGGGGGTGGGTGTGCGCGCGAGGCGCCGCCAAGTATCGTACTTTTGAAAGTACCGATTATACGCTTTTATAAAAAGAGTTACACTCGCGAGCCGCGACCCGACCCTCCGCGGCTTTCCCTCCGCGGCTTTCCCTCCGCATCTTGACTCGTCAGTCGAGGAAGAAGAGGCAGACGATTTTTCTGAGCATCTTCGCCTCGTGGCACGTGTCGAGCAGGAGGTTGGAGTCGTGGAAGGCGAAGCAGATGACCTGCTGCACCCTGGAGATGATGTCGTCGTTGCACTTCCTGCTCGCCTCCCCGAGCGGGAGGGCGTCGTACTTGAGCGAGACGACATTCTCCACCTGTTCCAGGAGCTCCCGGCTCTCCTCCGGCTGCTTCTCCACGCTCTGCGGCAGGATCACGGTGAGCAGGTCGGGGCGCTCCGCCCTGAGCGCGCCGCGAATCACAGCCGCGTTCGTGCCCGTGGCGCCGGAGGTGAAGATGTGGTTCTCCGTCAGCACCAGCGCGTACGACAGAATCTCCACGAGCTGCTGGTGGAGAAAGCCCATGTTGCGCGTGCCGAAAAACCCGATGTTCTTCGGGCCCCCAGCCTGAATCGCGATGAGCTCCTGGAGGTAGTCCAGGTCCGCCGCCCCGCCGTCGGGGTTGAGCGACCTCTCCAGCACCGCCGCGGTGTTGCCCTTCACCACGGCCTCGCCCTGCGTGCCGATCGAGTCGTCGTCGCCACCGCCCGTGAGGAACTCCTTGTCGATTTTGATGAACTCGTCCGGGGTGGGCCCCGCCTCCGCCGGGCGATCGCCCGAGCCCGAGGCGAGAGAACGAACGGAGGAGGCCGATCGACCCCGCGAGCGCGCCCCGCCGCCGACCGGACGGCGCGCGATCGCGCTACCGACGCGCGACGCGCCGCCCGGGCGCGCGCGGCTCGCCCTCCCGCCCACGTTCGCGAACCTTCCGCCCAACCCCGCCCCGCCAGAAAACGGCGACGCCCGCATCGCCATCGATTAACCCCCGCGCGCTACCTCGCGCCCGCCAGCGTCGCCTGCCCCCGCGCGTCGATGCGAAGAGACGACGAGCGCGACCGAACGAATCGCGAAACGCTCGCGACGTGCGAGAGCGCGCGCGGACGTGTGAGAGCGTGCGGAGGCCCGGGGCAGATCGCCCCGCGGCGCGGTGTTTTCCGCCCGACGACAGCCGCCTTTTGGAGGAAACTGGCGCAACTTGTTCAAGTCCCGCGGACGGACGACGATCGATTGGCGACGGCGCCACGCGGCGAAAGTTTTCCCGGGATCGCCGACGTTTCCCGAGTCCAGTGCACTGGGCGCCATGAAGAAGGGCGCGGGTGAGGCGCCCGCCGCGGAACCTCGGCGATTCCTGCCGGAGAGGCGTTGGCTCGGCGAGCGCCCGGGGTACGTGTTCAAGACGGGCGCCGAGGGCTTGGGGTATTACCGCGACGCGTCGACGACCTTGCCCGCCGACGCTTGGAGGGAAACGTTCGCGTCGCTCCAGCGCGAGGAGGCGAGCGCGCGCGAGAGGAAGCGCGAGGAGGCGCGCCGGGGTCGCCAAGACCGCGTGGATCGCTCGGGGATCGATCCGCACGACTACCGCCGCGGCCGCGACGATCGCAAGCGCGACCGGAGCCGAAGCCGCGACGACGCGCGCGATCGCGAGCGGGCCGAAGACGCCGACGCGAGGGCGGCGACATCGACCGCCCGCGACGCGAAGCAGCCGCCGCCGGCGACGCGGATGGAGAAGGAAGCCGCCGCGTTGGCGCGCCTCGCCGCGCGACGCGCGGAGGCAGCGCGCGGTGACGGCGCGAGAGGGACCTTCGGCCGCGGGAGAGGGGGTGGGAGAGGGGACGGGGGAAGAGACGCGAGGAGAGGAGACCGCGGCGGCGGCGGCGGAGGCGATCGCTTCCGACGCGTCAGACGGTGAAGACCCAAAAAACGCGCTCGTCGCGCTCCGTCTCCTCGACTCCGCTCCTACGCTCCGTTTCTGCTCCCACCCATATCCCGCGATATGATATCCCGCGCGCGTCGCGTTCTCTTCTTCACAGCGGGAACGCCTTCTCGAGCGCCTCTAGATTTTTCGCGTCCACCGCCTCCATGAGTTCGATTCTCCCCGCGCACCCCAGGGAGATGCGCAGGTACCCCCACACGCTCTCGGCGTTCGGGTTGAGGCTCAGCGCCCTGACGTAGTACGCGCAGCTCTCCGCGTACTTCCCCTGGTTCGCGAACCCTATCCCCATGTTCGCCCACGCCCTGACGTAGTTCGGCTTCAGGTCCAGCGCTCTCTGGTACGCCCGCATCGCCTCCGCGGACCTCGCGCTGTTCGCCTGCGTCGCGCCGAGTTTGTTCCAGAGCGAGTAGTCGCTCGGGTTAATCTCCAGCGCGGCTTCGAACGCGGCGATGGCCTCGTCGTACGCCCGGTTGAGGTGCGCGAGCACCCCGAGCACCGCGCGCACGTCCGCGTCCCCGGGCGCGAGCTCGGCGGCGCGCCTGAAGAGCTCCAGGCACGCCGCGGGCGTCTCCGGGTGTCTCTCGTTCGCCGCGTACTCCGCCTCCAGCGCGGCGAACCGCGGCTGCTCCCTCAGCCACCGCCGCATGTGCGCCGTCGCCTCCGCCTGGTCCAGCTCGTTCGTGTGCGACACGCCGAGCGAAAGCAACACCTCGGGGTCCCCGGGGTCCGCCTCGTTCGCCCGGGTCATCGCCGCGATCGCGCGCACGTCGTCGTCGTTCTCCGCGTGCACGGTGCCGAGAAGACGCCAACCCTCGCACGACGCGGGATCCGCGCGAACCGCCGCCTCCAGCGCGAGCGCCGCCTCGGACAACACGCCGCGCCGAAACAAATCGCGACCGATCGCCAACGCGTCCGCCCGACCGAGGTACGGGTTCGGATCCACGAAGCGATACTGGCTCCGCTCCGCGGCGCGCAGAGCCGCGCCCTCCTCCGCCACGCGGTCCCACACGTTCTCCAGCGCGAAGTCGGGGTTCCCCGCGCGCATCGCCTCAAACTCCGCGGCCCATTCCTCGGGAACCGAAGCGAACTCGTCCGCCCACCGATGCGCCGCGTCCGCCCCGGAGGAGGACCCGGGATCCGCCGCAGCCGCCGCCGCCGTCGCCCCCGGGCCCACCGGGCCCACCGGGCGTGTTTGGTTCGCGAACTCGGAGGCCCACCCGTTCGTTCCACCGCTCGCGAACTCGGAGGCCCACCCGTTGGTTCCGTCGCGCGCGCGCTCGCTCGCAAACTCCCCGGCCCACGCGTCGCCCGTCGCTCTTGCCTCGGCGCCGACGCGTCCCGTCTCCGCGAGCCCGTCCTCGTCCACGACGATCTCCCCCCGGGACATCCGCGAGACGAAGTTCAAAAACTGGCTGTTCTGGAACTTCGGGTCCGGGTTCGCGCGGAGCGTCTCCGCGAGCCGCGCGGACTGCGACGCCGTCTCCGCCTGGGCGGCGGTGAGCCCGACGTCCCCGGCGGCGCGTTCGCTCGTCGCCCCCCGCTCCCGCGCGAACTCGGAGGCCCACCCGTCGGCTCCGTCGCGCGCGCGCTCGCCCGCGAACTCCCCGGCCCACGCCTCCGGGGTCCCGGAGGATTGCTTCACGCCGCTGAACTCCTCCGCCCACGGCGTCGCGCCCGCGCTCGGGGGCGGGAGGCGGGCTCGACCCCGAAACTCGTTCGCCCACGCCGCCGCCGTCGGCGGCGCGGCGGCGGCGGCGGCGGCGTGGGCGCCTCCCCGGGCCGCGGCGGCGAACTCGCGCGCCCACCCCAGCCTCGAGTTCGCCGCCGCCTCCGGGCCGGTCGGCACGACCACGGGGGGACCCCGCGCGCCGGCGTGCGTCCGCGGGCCGTCCATCGCGCCCTCCGGCGCGGGGTCGACGCCGAGGTCGGCGAGCGCCGCGGCGAGCCGAGCGGTGGTCTCCGCCTCGCCCGCCTCCGCCCTCAGGTGCCGCGCCATGATCGCGCTGCGGTTTCGAATCACCGTCTTCTCCGTCGGAGACAGCGCGGGTAAGGGCGGGTGTGCGCCGGGCTGCGCCGCGGGTCCCATCCCGCGCGCGTCCGCCACCGCCGAGCGCAGCGCCGCGCGAACCGCCGGGTGCGCGGAGACGAGGGGGGAGGTTCCCGGGGGCTGCGCGAACCCCGCGAGGGAGGCGGGTCCCGCCGCGGCGGCGTTTTGGTTTTGGTGCTGCGCCTCTCGGAACCGCATGAACTCGGCGACGTCGGCGGCGCCCGGGGCGAGGCCCGGGGCGAGGCCCGGGGCGGGGTTGCCCGGGAGGGCGGAGAACCCGGCGTCGGCGGCGAGGCCGTCGCCGCCGCCGAGGAGATTCTCGCGGAGGCGCTGCTGCGAGAGGAACTGGTCCGCGAACGCCCCGCCGGGGTCGCCGCCGCCGACGCGGCGCGCCGCCATCTCCGGGTGCTTGCCCTTGCGGTCGCCGAGGACCGCGTCCGCGAACCGGGCCATCGGGTTCGACGACCCCGCGCGCTCGTCGGGCGCCGCGCACGCGCCCCCGCCCGCGCCCACGAGATCGCGCAGCGCGGACATGGTGGCGGACGGACGAGACCGCGGGGGGGCGACGCGCCACCGCCGCCCGGGGAGCCGCGCGGTCCTCCTTCGCCGAGACGCGGAGAGAGAAGGCGCGACGCCGGAGACGCGCGGAAGGCGCGAACGAGAAGCGCGAGGTGGACGCGAGAGCGAACCCTGGGACCGCCGGACGCCGACGCGCTCCCTCCGTGTGGCGCCGCGCGATCGACGAGGGTTGAGACGACCGCCCGAGGCTCTCGTCCAGGCGGCGACGCGCGCGATCAGAGAAATTCGTCGCGCCGGCGTGACTCGTCGATTTCGAACGACCTGCCAGGATCGACGACTTTCTCCGCCGGACAGATCTCACGACGCGATCGGCACTTCGCGCGGCGCGCCTCGAGCTCGACGGGCGCGCCTCCTCGCGATGGGCGCCGGGCGGAGCCGGCCGTTGGACACGGATCCTCGGTGCGCGACCCTGGCGCCGGTGTGGTCGCCGTTCGTCGACGCGTTCGTGGACACCCTGCACGCCGGGGGCGCGGCCGTCCACCCTCCCCCGCCCCGCTCCGGGGGCCGAGGCTCGGCCGCGTCCTCCTCCTCTCCCTCGGCGTCTCGCCTCGCGGCCGCGCACGCGTCGCGCTCCCCCGGCGCCCCCGGCCCGGTCTCGCGCCCCGCGGTCGCGCGCTTGGTGGCGATTGGGGACCTCCACGGCGACCTGGGCAAGGCGCGCGACGCTTTCCGCGCGGGCGGCCTCGTGGACGAGCGCGGGCGGTGGTGCGGCGGATCGACCGTCGCCGTGCAGGTGGGCGACCAGCTCGACCGCGGCGGCGACGAGATCGCCATACTGTACATGCTCGAGCGCCTGCGAAAAGAAGCGCGCGACGCGGGCGGCGAGTTGATCGTGATGAACGGCAACCACGAGACGCTCAACGCGGCGGGGAGGTTCCGGTACGCGACGAGCGAGGGCGGGGAGGATTTTCGCCGCTGGCGCGGCCGCCAGCTCCTCGGCGCGGCGATGAAACGCGCGTGCGGCGAGAAACCGGGCCAGTGCACCATCCTCGGCGCCGACGCCGCCGCCGACGCCGTCGAGCGCGGGAGGCGAGGGTACCCGATCGCACCGCCCCCGAG
>Ga0181566_10003294_pt1 | contig 13215 bp, 13 predicted proteins | sample 101ome_15_FD_133762 | JGI IMG/M metagenome (GOLD analysis project Ga0181566, IMG submission 133762) | Coastal salt marsh microbial communities from the Groves Creek Marsh, Skidaway Island, Georgia - 101402AT metaG (megahit assembly) | ecosystem: Environmental > Aquatic > Marine > Intertidal... | reverse complement strand
TTAATCCAATCTGGAGAAATGCTCAATCGTTTTGGGGGGTTAATGAGTTCTCCTGTTCTAGCAAATTACATTACAAATATAGTAATTGCAATTCTAACTTCGGAATACATTTACAGACTTAGAACCGGTCATAGATTCATGAATCTATCAAATGGTTTTCTGCATTTGGCATTGATTTCATGCATTTTTTCTGCTTTCGTAGAATCTTTGAGATTGGGAGATATTTCTTTGGTGCTGCTAGGCATAAGTGCAGCTATTCTATTTGCTTACAGGAATTCTTCTTTTACAGTCGGTAAAAAGACTATCATTACTTCTGCAATAGTTGTCATTCTTACCGTTCCTCTTGCATATAATATCTCAACTGACCCCAGGTGGGGCAAACTCAAAGAGACAATTCCTCTTGCCATAAACACGTCTTCTAGCAGACACTGGGTTAATGAAAACTTAGATGCGCCAAAAACTAAAAGCGGGTATGAAGTCAAAGGCTCAAACTATGAGAGGGTTGCATGGGCAAAGAAAGGATTAGATTTTGTAATTGAGAATCCATGGGGTATTGGATTTGGAAGAAATTCATTTGGACACTCTCTCTATATTAACATGCCCGAAGAAAGAGAATTTATTCATGTTGGTCAAACTTCACATAGCTCAATTATTGATTTAACAATTGGGATTGGATTACTAGGTACTTCTTTATGGGTTATGTTTATTTTTTATGTTGCTTACTCTTCAGCAAAGATTTTTTTTAATAACCATAACTATTTTGCGATATTAGCAATATTTTTGTCAGTAGGTTTTTTCTCACGGGGGCTAGTTGATGCGAATATGCGAGACCATATGTTAGTGCAATTTATGATTTTGTTGGGTATAACGCTTTTCTTTTTATTTTCAGATGAGGATTATTTTGAAAAAGATATACCTAATTAGAGCAAACAAAACAAGATTTGGTGGAGCTGAAAAGTATCTTTCTCGGATGTCAAGTTCGATGAATGCAATGAATATTGATCATAAAGTTGTCAATTCCCCCTTTCCCAAATTTTTTCCATCCTGGCTAAGACTTGTTTTATTTAATGTATTTATTTGCTTTTTGAAAAGAAAAAAACTTTACTTTTCCTTAGATCGTATTGTATGTCCAGATATATATAGGGCAGGAGATGGTGTTCATAAAGTTTTTCTTACTAAAGTAAAAAAATCGAGACTGAATCCGCTTCATTTTTTCTATTTATATATAGAAAAAAAATGTTTCCAAAATGCCAAACATATTATTGCAAACTCTAATATGGTGAAGAAAGAAATAATCGATGCTGTAGGTATTAATGAGAACAAAATATCAGTTATTTATAATGGTATTGAGTTAAATATTTTAAAAAATAACAACTCTCAAAAAATATTAAGAAGAGAGTTTAATCTTGATGAGAAAAAAGTTTTTTTATTTGTTGGTTCAGGTTTCGAAAGAAAAGGCGCAAAAGAATTTATTACAATTATTGGATCAATTGAAGAGACAGTTAATGCATTTATAGTTGGTTATGATAAAAATATCAAGCAATATGAAAACCTAGCTAAATTAATTGCGCCTCATCAAAATATTATTTTTACTGGAGCAAGAGAAGATGTTGATGATTTTTACCAATTAAGCGATTTCTATATTTTGCCAACTTATTATGAGCCTTTTAGTAATACGGTTCTTGAGGCAATGAATAATAAATGTGCAGTTTTTACAACTAATGCAAATGGCGCTTCAGAAATACTCGATGAGAAATTTATTATGAAAACACCTACTGATTTTGGCATTTTAGAATTTATCTCTTATCTATTATCTAGCCCTGAAGAACTTTGTAAAATCAAGGAAAAAAACTACAATTCAGTTAAAAATTTTTCTATAGAAAACAATCTAAATAAAACTCTAGAGGTCATTAATGAATATTCTTGTTGAGCTCCCTACTTGGCTTGGAGATTCCATTATGGCCATTCCATCAATTGAGAATTTAAAAAGAAACTTTCCTAAATCAAACTTTATATTCTTGGGTTCTGTTGTTGCAATAGATTTGATTAAAAATATTTATTCTTTGGATAAGGCTTATTTTTTGCCAAAAAAGATCCTTTTAACGAAGAAATTATCATACAAAATTAAAAACGTTGATTATTTTATTTCTTATAGAAGCTCTCTTAGATCTAGAATTTTTTCTTTATTTGTTCATCCTCAAAAAAAATCTTATTTTTACAGCAAAAAAAAATTTTCAAATACACATCAGGTTGAAAAATATAATGAGTTTATAAATAGATCTTTTTGCATAAATTTTTTACCTGGTGAAATTCGCTTAAGATCATCCTATTCAGAATATGTAGAGCCAAATCAAATCAATATTGCTATCAATCCTGGAGCATCTTATGGCGCTGCAAAATGTTGGCCTCCTGAATACTACTGTATGTTGATTGAATCATTGTCATCTTTTGCCCAAATTGTGTTGCTAGGTGGAACAAAAGAGTATCAACTTACAGAAAAAATTAAGGCATGTTTAAGCAAAAAAAAAGTTTACAAATATAATGATCTAACTGGAAAAACATCAATATCAGATCTAATAAACATTATTTCTAATATCGATCTTTTGATAACTGGAGACTCTGGTCCAATGCATATTGCATCAGCATTTCAAACAAAAACAATTTCAATATTTGGACCAACTAACTCAGATGATACCGCTCAATGGAAAAATCCAAATGATTTTGTATTAAAAAAAACTTTATCATGTCAGCCATGTTTGAAAAGAAATTGCCCACTAGGCCATCATAATTGCATGAAATTAATCTCGCCTGAGGAGGTATATAATAAAGCTAGGATTTTGATAAATTTATAGAGAATTCATCATCAATTATTTGACAAATTGTATGACCTATAAGAATATGCATCTCTTGAATTCTGGGAGTTTCATTACTAGGAATAACAATATTTATATCGCATAGATCATTCATAGTTCCGCCACAACCACCAGATAGTCCAATTGACTTGACCCCAATGGAATTACAGTAATTTAAAGCATTTATAACATTAGTACTGTTGCCACTTGTAGAAATAGCAATAACTATGTCATTTGGGCTAAGTATTGCCTCTAGTTGTCTGGCAAAAACAAATTCATAGCCAAAATCATTTGCTATAGAAGTAAGTGCAGAAGAGTCAGTTGTGATTGCTATGGCAGGAAGACCGGTCCTTTCATTCTTGAACCTTCCAACTAACTCAGCGGCAATATGTTGAGAGTCAGCAGCAGATCCTCCGTTACCGAAAATAACAATCTTTCCTGAATTTCTCAGTATTTTTATACATTCTTTTGATGCGTATTCAATATGATCTCTAAGAGATAAGATATTTTTTACAACTTCAAGATGCGCATTAAATTCTGACTCAATGATTTTTTTAAAATTCATTTATTTTTTCAATAATATTGGATGTGCTTTTACCGTCCACGAATGTTATAAGTTGAACGTCATCGACTATATCTGAACCAACAATTTCTTTATTTGCATAGTCCGCGCCTTTCGCAAGAACATCTGGTGTAATTAACTTAATTAGATTATATGGTGTATCTTCGTTAAATGGAACCACGTAGTCGACAGATTCAAGAGCAGCTACAATACAGGCTCTGTCTTCAAGGGGGTTGATGGGGCGTTTTACACCTTTTATTGACTTAATCGATTCATCAGAATTTAAACCAACGATAAGGATATCACCAAGTTTTTTTGCTTTTTCTAGATACTTCACATGCCCAATATGGAGAATGTCAAAACAACCATTGGTGAATACAATTTTTTTATTTTTTAACTTTAATTCTTTAACCAATTGGTCAATTTCATTATCTGTTTTTATATGCTCCTCGCATTCAGACAAATGAAGACTTGACTCATAATCAATTATCTCTTCAAAAGAAGCTGTTGAAGAGCCTATTTTACTTACCACAACACCTGCTGCAAGATTGGCAAATTGTACAGCATCATCAATATCTACTTTGTTTGCCAAGGCAAAGCCTAATGATGATATAACTGTGTCACCAGCACCAGTAACATCAAATACCTCTTTCGCAACAGTAGGATGAATTCTTAAATCTTTTCCTAGAAATGCTATTCCTTCTTCGCTCAGTGTAATTAATGAAATTTCCAGATTGCATATTTCTTTGAGCCTTGATAAACAACTATGCAATGAATTATGATCTTTAATTTCTATATTTGTAGCGAGAGAGGCTTCTTTTCGATTTGGAGTAAGTAGAAAAGCCCCTCTGTATTTTTTATAATCAGATCCTTTGGGATCGACAATAACACGTATGTTATTTTTCTTTGCAGTAGCAATAATATTTCTTGTTAATTCCTCAGTGAAAATTCCTTTTCCATAGTCAGATAGAATAATCAAATCGAAAATTTCAATCATTTCAGAGAGCTTTGATAGCATTAATTTCTGAGATTTCAAAGATATATCATGATTGCTTTCAATATCATATCTAATCACTTGGTGATTTGAGGCAATTAGTCTCGTTTTTTTACTTCTATAGCTGCCTTTTTCAATAATTAAATGGTTTGACTGAACTCCAATTTTTTTTAGCAAGTCTTTTAATTCTAAAGATATATTGCAGTCTCCAATTACACTTAACACACTCACGTCAGCATCAAAAGCTTTTAGATTATTCACAACATTGCCAGCACCGCCAAGAACACTTGTTTCATCAGAAACATTTACAATTTGAACAGGAGCCTCTGGAGAGATTCTTTCACATCCTCCCCAAAGATAGTTATCAATCATTAAGTCACCAATAACTAATATTTTAGGCTTCGAACTTCTAATTTGGTCAATCATAAGACTCTAAGAACTTGTCCTTGATATATGGGATGTAAAGTTTAATACCATCTTCAAGACTATATTTTGGTGCATAGTTAAAGTTTTTAATAGTTAAAGAAATGTCTGCCTTAGTGTCCATTTGGTAACCAGTATATGGGTTTGGAAAGTAATCTATTTCAAAATCTGTATTTAATTGATTTTGCAGAATATCTACAATATCCTTAAAGCTTCTAGATATTCCAGAACCAACATTAAAAACACCATTCACACTTGCTGTACATGCTTTTATATTCGCTTGGACAACATCATCTATGTAAACAAAATCACGTAAAATTTTTTCTGAGCCTTCAAATAATCTGGGCGAACTTTCAGAAAGAATCTGATGGGCCAACTGAATAACCATAGAGGAAGTTTTTTCTTTGTAATATTCACCTGGTCCATAAACATTAAAAAACCTCAACCCAAGAATTTTAGCATTAGGGTGCTTTATGGTAAATTTAACAGCAATCTCATCCATGGCAAGTTTACTAAAACCATAGGGGTTATCAGGTGACTCCCTACCAACCACTTGGGGAGATTTTGAATTACCGTATGTTGCAGCTGAGCTAGCATAAACTAACACAGCTGAATCATTTAGGGCTTTATTCAAGAACCAATGAAAAGAATTTAAATTTGTTCTTAAAACTAACTCTTGATCATAAACTCGCGTGTCAGAAATAGCAGCCTGATGAAAGATATAGTCAAATGAAAAATTATTTAGATAATCCAAATCAACAGAGCTATTAATATTTCCGGTAATGATAGTACCCTTAAAGCCTATGAGATTCTTATAATGACCAAAACTCTTTAAGTTGCCATTATCAAATCTTTCTCCATTTCTAAAGCAATCAAAAACTACTATATTTGCATCAGGAAAATTATTTTGGATATAGAAAACTATATTGCTGCCAATAAATCCACCTCCACCAGTAATTAGAATATTTTTTTTATTAAAATTTAATATTTCACACATACTAAAAAACGCTATTTTTAAAAATAATTATACCTGCCATGTACAGGTATCATTGAACTATGGTTATGAATATTTATGAGAACAATTCTATGAAATATGAAAGAAATTTTTATGAAATTAAATCTAATGATGAAATTTTTGAACAACTAAACAAAGAACAGAAAAGTATTGGATATTACAAACTCCCTTTTCAAGATGTTGAAGAGATTATTAATTATTCTAAAACTATTAAACAAACAAATATTTTTATTGTAGGGATTGGCGGCTCTTCATTAGGAACTAAAGCAATTCACAAGTTTTTAAATACAAGAAGAAGATTTGAAAAGAGGCTTTTTTTTCTAGACACAAGCGATCCACTTGAAATAAATTTCTTGCTATCAAATATAGATATTGATGATTCTCATTTTATTATTATCTCAAAATCTGGAAATACCATCGAGACCATAAGTATTTTTAAATATCTTTATCACAAGGTCAATATTTCAAATAAGACTTGTACTGTCATAACTGAAAATAACAACCCTCTCTATGATTTCTCAACCCAAAAAAATATTAAAACTTTTGAAATTAAAAAAAATGTTGGCGGAAGATTTTCTGTTTTTAGTCCTGTAGGTTTGTTGCCTCTGGCAATAATAGGGGTGGATATATTAAAACTTCTTGATGGATGCAAAACAGTTCACAATAGCTTTTTCGAGAAATCCTATTATTATGATCACATTATAAACAAGGCACGTTTTCTAGTTGAGAATAAAAGTAGGTTTGTTAATAATATTATCTTTTCTTACTCTACTGTTTTCAGTGAATTTAATAAATGGTATGTCCAATTATGGGCTGAATCTTTGGGCAAGATAAATATTAATGGAACCAGACAAGGTCTTACACCTATTGCATTACTTGGTCCTGATGACCAACATAGTTTTCTTCAATTAATAATTGATGGAGTGAGAAACAAAACAGTTACTATTTTAAAAATTGATAACTTAATGGATAATTCTAAAATTCCAGCAAATTCTGATTTATCTATTTTGAATGCAGACTTTCTTGACAACAAGAGTTTTAATGAGCTTATCAATTTCCAGGCTGATGCGACATATGAATCTATAATTAATGAAAGAGATATACCATGTGACATTATTACAATTTCATCCGTTGATGAGGAGTGTATTGCTAAGTTAATGTACAGATTTCAATTGATAGTATCATGCATTGGTTGTTTCCTTCAAATTAACACTTATGACCAACCTGGAGTTGAGTCTGGTAAGTCGCTACTAATAAAAAAACTATCTTGCAATGATTAAGAAATGCCTTCTCCCGGTTGCAGGTTTTGGAACTAGGTTCTTGCCTGTAACAAAAACAGTTCCTAAGGAATTGTTGCCAATACTTTCAAAGCCTTTAATAGAGTACTCACTTGAAGAGGCAATAGAGTCAAATATAAGAGAAATAGTTCTGGTAACCAATAAATTTAAAACTGGTATAAAGCAACATTTTGAGCCTCATTCAGCACTAGAAAATCTAATTCAAGGAACTAATAAAGATTCGTTACTAAACAGCACTAGAAATATTATGAATAACTGTGAGCTCAATTATGTCTATCAAGAAAAAATGCTAGGATTGGGTCATGCCATTCTTCAGGGGAGAGAGTTAATTGGTAATGAGCCTTTTGCAGTTATTCTTCCTGACGACTTATGTTATACAAGTGAGCTTTCTGTTATAGGCCAAATGATGAAAATTTTCGAAAGCCATCAAGATAAATGCGTTGTTGCAATTGAAGAAGTGTCTTTAAATGAAGTTGAGAATTATGGTGTGATTGATGGGGATGAGGAGGGCGACTCAGGTAATTTATTTAACGTAAATATTATGGTTGAAAAACCAAAGCCTTCAAATGCCCCATCAAATTTAGCAATAATTGGAAGATATATTTTTACAAGAGATATATTTGAAGCTATAGAAAAAGTTAAACCTGACCTCAAAGGGGAAATTCAAATTACTGATGCATTAATGTATCTTGCCCAAGAAGGAAAGGTTCTTGCGTATAAATTTGCAGGGAAAAGAATGGACTGTGGATCAGTAGATGGGTATCTGGAAGCAAATAATTTCTTTTACGGTCTTTCTTAAGAAGAATTGAAGTTAAATAAAGAAATTATTATTACTGCTAATAGGTCTTGGAATATTCTAAATTTTAGGATGGGCTTAGTAAAAACATTATTACAAAAAGGCTATATGGTTACCATTGTTGCAGAAGAAGATAGATATTCAAATATATTTAAAAAGATTGGCTGCAGATTTATAAATCTATCTATCAATAATTCTAATAAAAACCCGTTTCAAGATCTTTTTTTGATAATAAAGTATTTTATTATTTTATTCAAAACTAAACCTAGCATTGTTCTAGCTTTTACTATAAAACCTAATCTTTATTGCTCATTTTCTGCAAGAATTTTGTCTGTTCCCATTGTTAATAATATTTCTGGTCTGGGAACATCATTCATTACAGACCAGCTTACAAAAATTATTGTTACTTTCTTATACAGAGGAGCTCTAAAAAAATCAAAATGTGTATTTTTTCAAAATCAAGATGATATGAAGTATTTTAAAAATCTTGATATAGTTAAAAATGTTAAATGTAGATTAATACCTGGGTCAGGAATTAATGTTGACCACTATACTGAATATACTCGACAAAAAAAGATAAAAGAAAATTTCACTTTTATTATGATTGCAAGAGTCAAGGTGGATAAGGGAGTTTTAGATTTTATCGAGGCAGCAAAAAAAGTTCTTGAAAAATACAATAGCTGTAAATTTATTCTTTTAGGTGATATTGATAAAAACAACAAAACCTCTATTAGTCGTAGTGAGGTCGATAATTGGGTAAGAGATGCTCTTATTGAATATCACGATTTTACAGATGATGTTAGGCCCTTTATAAACGCATCAGATTGTCTAGTTCTTCCTTCTTACAGGGAGGGACTTCCAAAATCTTTACTAGAGGCTTCTTTAATGGAAAAACCTATAATTGCATCTGATACCCCAGGTTGCAGGGATGTTGTGGATGCTCCTAGGACAGGGCTTCTATGCAAAGTTAATGATCCCACCTCTCTTTTTATCTCTATGTGTAATATATTAGAAATGTCTCCCCAAGATAGAAAAAAAATGGGCGTGAATGGCAGGAAATTTGTTGAAAGTAAATTTCATGAAAATATTGTTATTGATGCTTATTTGGATGAAATAGGTGAATTGTGATATTAGATTATTTTGAATTATTGCTTATCCTTCTCCTGACTATCTTTTTGATTAAAGTTTTTTCCTATTTTTCTTATTCTGTAAATTTAATCGACAGACCATGTAACAGAAAAATTCATGATGGAGATGTTCCAAATATAGGAGGAGTCTCAATTTTTCTAGGCTTGATTTCTGCCCTTATGTGGACTTCCTTAATAAGCGATAATTTAGCGTTGATCTCAGCTATGGGGATTATTATTATTATTGGTATTGCCGATGATTATAGGGGGCTATCAACAACTATAAGAATATTCTCCCAAATAATTGCTGTCTTGATTATTTCTCTTGATGGTTATCTTATTGAAAATTTGGGATACATTTTATATTTCTTTGAATTTAAGCTGGGTCTGTTAGCTCTCTTTTTTACAATATTTGGTGTTATAGGAATTATAAATGCAGTCAATATGTCAGATGGAATTGATGGCCTTGCTTCAATAAATTCCTTGATCATATTGGGTTTTATTAGCTTCTTTGCACTCAAGGCTGGAAACTACAATATTTTGAATTTTTCAATCATAATCATGGTTAATTTGGTAGGGTTTCTCTTGTTTAATCTTGGCTTTTTTGGAAAAGCAAATAAAATTTTTCTCGGTGATGCTGGATCTACTTTTTTGGGTTTCGTAATTTCAGTTTTTCTTATTGGTTTAACTCAGAGTTCAGCTGAGCATTTACCCCCTATCACCGCTCTTTGGCTTGTAGCATTTCCTGTAATAGAAACTTTGTCGATAATTCTTATGAGAATAAAAAAGGGTATTTCACCTTTCCAAGCCGGAAGAGATCACTTGCATCACATTTTATTGGACCGAAATTTTTCAAAGTATAAGACCTTGTCAATAATATTAGCTCTTTCATTAATTCTAAATATTATGGGAATAGTTCTATCAAATTTAAATACACCGCATGCTTTAATGTTCATGTTATTTGTTTTGGCATTCACCTTGTACCATAAATTTATAATGAACTATGCCAATGATCAATAAACATTAAATTTGTCTTCTAGAAATTTTAATTCTCAAGGAGATAGAAAGATTCTGTCCAACCTAAGTTGAGAATATTCAATAGAGTTTCAAAATTGGTTATATAGATTTCTTTGTTTAACTAATGATTCAAATGGAAAAAATTAATCTTTTTCCCCGCATGAGGTTGCGATTTAAATTTTCTTATAGCGGTGATTAATTTGAATTTTTCCTATAGTTATTCTTTTAGGAGTCATGTGAGTTTGCAATTTTTTATCAAGAAATTCCTTAAGGGGCTCTTCTCTAAATTTTTCATGATTAGGCTCTATGAAAAGTTCTATATGTTGCCCAGTTATAGGATTTTTTCTAACAAAAACTTTAGCAAAACGAATATTTGGAAATTCTAAAGCAATACTTTCGACTTCGCTTGCCATAAATTTTAATCCACCAACATTTATCAACTCATTTGTTCGCCCGATAACTTTAATAAACTCATTGTCTGTTTCAACAATATCATTTGTATTGTACCAACCATCGCTATCGAAAGGTGACTCTGCATTAAGATATCCAAGCATACTCGACTTAGACTTGATAAATAGAACATTGTCAACAACTTTTGTATTAATTCCTTCACCTCCAATTTTCATAAAGAGACTATTACGATTTTTTGACTTAACCCTCAAAATACCGATTTCACTCATACCATAAGTTTGTCTAAAATCAACATTGGGTAATTGTTGACATAATTCATCTAAGGTGAATTGATCCATTAGTTCGGTACCATAAGTAATCAACTTTAAAGATTTAGGAAATTTTTTTGTAATTAAACCACTCATTAGAAGCATTCTTAAGAAGGTTGGAGTTGTTGGTAGTGCCTCAACTTCATAATCATCACATAACTTGATAATTGATTCGACATCTCTTTTCTTGGGCACAATTACAACACCCGTATTAAATAAAATATGGAAAAGAGTGTTGATTCCTCCAATGTGATCAAATAGGAGAAAACTAATTGATCTTAAAGGAGGTCTTGGTGTATCAAATTTTGCAAGAAAACTTGACAAATCGTGCAATATTGCTTTCGGTGAACCTGATGTTCCACTAGTAAAAAGAATTAATCCGGGTTTTGATTTCTCTTTAAGGTGTGAGATTAAATTATTTCTAGCTCTAGAGTTTCGGTGTAATTTTTTTAGAACACCATTTTTAAAAATATAATCTGGCTCAGTAACTTCGAAAAAATAAGCATGTTGCTCCTCGTTTTGGTTAGTCAGAGGAACCACAATCGATCCTATATCTATAAGCTTAATTAGTATATAAATAGATAACGGGTTAAAATCTCCAATCAGTACTACAACATCGCCACTTTGAATTGAAGATGTGTCAATTGTAAATGAATTGAATATTTCATCAAAATATATCTCTTTATTTTCATAAACAATACATGGGTGATTAATATCCTTCCATATATTTTTAATTTTTGGTATTAAGTGCATTAAGATCCTCCTATGTGGAGAACCTCGCCAGAAATAGATTTAAACTTTTTATTTAAGAGTAATTCAACAATATCAGCTATATCAAATTTAGTAAATTGTTTTTGAATAACTTGACGGGAAATTAAATTATTAATCTCAGTTTTTGAAACTCCCTTGATAAGACTTGTGTCGATTGGGCCTGGCGCAATACAATTTACATTAATATTAAAGCTTGATAATTCTCTTGCTAAAACTTTTGAAAAGGTCTCAACTCCTGCCTTTGATGCTGCGTATATAGATTCTCCTTTCAATGCCAAGTTAACAGCAATAGTAGAAAAATTAATTATTACTCCATTTTTCTCTCTTATCATGAGGGGTGAAATTAATTGACAACAGTATATTGTCCCAAGAAGATTTGTCTCAATTATTTTTTTTGAAATATCACTAGGAGTAAGAAGGGCTAAATTCATTGAAGCAGTGCCAGCTGCATTAATAAGACCTTGAATACTTTTTGAATTTTTTTTTATTTTTCTTACTGTATTTTCAATATCTTTGAAAGAACTGACATCACAATCATAGGATTCGAAATCAAGTTTGCTTGTATCCCTTGCAAGACCAATTACCGCTTGGTTATTAGACAACAATCTCTCGCAAATTGTTTTGCCAATCCCCTTGCTTGCCCCAGTAACAATAATCACTATTTAGATTCCATTTGTTCGAAGAACTCAATGGTTAATGATCCAGCAGTTTTAAAAATACTCCTAGATCTCGACATTGCTGATTCAGAAGTCCAGTCGAAATCAAAGCCAATTTCACTGGCCATGTCTTCTAAGTATATACATAGCTCAACAAGTTTCATTGAGTCAAGTGTACTATCTGAGCCAATTAATGAATGATCATCATCAATAATCACATTAGGTCTCTCAGAAAGGTTTGATATTTTGAGGTAAATATCTTTCTTTAGGTTTAATTTATTACGCACAATTTTTTGTTTTTTTTAGATTATATAGATTGATTGTTGACCAAATACTTCGAATATTTTTTTTTGAAAAGGTTTTGTCCAATCAAAACCTCATATTTTACAAAATATATGCTTAAGATTATTTTGATGTCAATATATTAAATATCTAGAACTTTAGATTGATTTATTATTTTGCTATAGCTAGGTAAGAATTAGAGAATGCATCTACTTTATCTTCAATGCCTTTGATTCTATACAGACCCTAAATTTTGAGAAATTTAGGGTCTAATTCTGCTTATTACTTAATACCAATCATCATCACTTTCATAACCATAATCTTTTTCATCGTTATCATCTTCAAATTCATCATAATCATAATCATCTGTATTCATTTTTGTCTCCACAAAAAAAAGAAATTAACCAAAAAAATTTTATTGGTTAATTATGAAATATACTCTTTTTATAAAAATTGTAAAGAAAATAAATAATAATTAAATTAATTAAATATCAATAACTTAAAAATATTGTTATTCAACTGTGATGTGGGTGTGGGGTTTGGGGGTAAGTTGGTTCATTTCTTTTTTTTAGCAACTTCTTGTTTTCTACCTAACCGTCTTGCATCAACACTCATAGTTTTAACCAGTTCGTGACTGACGGTGGTAGTCGTGGTCGTGTCACCGTCAACCAGTTCATAACCAGCAGATTTATTGTTCTTATCT
>Ga0181566_10003287_pt1 | contig 13230 bp, 9 predicted proteins | sample 101ome_15_FD_133762 | JGI IMG/M metagenome (GOLD analysis project Ga0181566, IMG submission 133762) | Coastal salt marsh microbial communities from the Groves Creek Marsh, Skidaway Island, Georgia - 101402AT metaG (megahit assembly) | ecosystem: Environmental > Aquatic > Marine > Intertidal zone... | reverse complement strand
GCTGCTCTTTCTCATCGAAGTGCAGCTTTTTTGTGCTCAGGGGGCTCATCCCAGGATAGAAAGCTCCCTCAGATCGTTGCCTTGTCGCTGGACCTCTTAGAAATGCTTACGCAAAAGCTCGAGGCTCTTGGGGACTGCGCTAAGAGGATCGGCTTTCCCCTCAAACTCGAGAGAAATATAACCACGGTAGTTGACCTTTTTCATCAAGGTGGCGATGCGAGCGTAGTCGAGATCTAGGGTGTACCAGCGTCCTCCACCGTAATAAGTCTTGGCCTGAAGGAGTACGGTTCTTGGTGCTAGTTTTGCGAGGCGGTCATAGGGGTCCTCAAGGAAGTTTCCAGTATCGAGCGTGACTTGTAGCCATGGTGAGTTCACGGCTTCAACAACTCGTAACACTCCTTCGGGTGTTAAGCCTAATCCCCAATGATTTTCTAACCCCAAAACAACGCCACACTTTTCTGCGATCGGAACGAGTTGCTCCATTGACTGAATAACCCACTCAAAGCCCTCCTCTTCAGTATGACCTGGAAGAACTTCTTCGATTCCCCGGTGAGCCATCAGATCATCAAAATCTTTTCTGGTTCCCCAGCCGCCGGTGTTAATCCGAATGGTAGGGATGCCTAAAGCATAAGCTTGTTCGAGGTAGCAAATGGTCTGTTCGACATTTCGCCTTCTAACCCGTTCGGACGGATCGACGAAGTCTTGGTGGGTGGAGAGACCCATGAGATCAATGCCGGCAAGAAACGCGTGGCGTTTGATCTTCTGGAGCGCTGCAGGGGAGAAATCTTCCATCTGAACTTGGAGGATTTCCACGCCATCGAATCCAGTTTTCGCGGCAAGATCGATACATTTTCCGATATCGCGAAATTCATCTCTTTGAAACCCCCAATAGCTATAGGTCGAGACCCCGATTGGATTGTGACCTCTTTCACGGGCTAAAGACGTCATGGGAGCGAGAGCGGCAAGAGAGGCCAAAGAGCTGAAACGTCGACGAGAAATGTTCATTCTTCGAGTCTGCCCTAGTGCTCCCGCAATCGGCGATGGAAAAATGACGATTTTAGTAGAGATCTCAAACGAGCAGGATGAATGCCCAGATGGTGAGGTATGGGCCCACTCTAAGAGCTTGCGCCAACTGCTTCTTCGAGAGCCTGGAGAGCTTCTGCCGGCCCAAAGAGCTCTGGCATGATGATGACGGGAGCTTCGGGGTTCGATGGGGCGATAATGTTGACTGGAAGATTAGCACGGTTGTAACGCTTAAGGTCGTCGTTAATTGATTGGAGTCGCTGAGTATTGTCGGCTCGGATTAACATGACATTGAGCTCTTTGAGCTTATCGAGAACTTTTTGATCTGAGAACACACGGGCCTCATTGACTTTACAGGTCGCTCACCAATCGGCGGTGTAGTCGAGCCAGATGGTTCGCTTTTTGGAGCGATTCAACTCCATAATGCCAGGGTACCACTCATGCCAAACGAGGCCATAATTGGCTTCGGGTTTGGAGACAGAATAGGCCCAGCTGATACCACTTAAGCTCAGAAGCCCAGCGACTCCCAAGCCAACGCCGAAGCGCTTTGCTTTGGAAACCATCGGAGTAAAGAAGCGTCCGTAGGTATAAATCCCGAGGCCGATGAGGCACAAAGCAAAGAGGAACGAATTGAAGTGGTTCTCGCCGACAAGCTTGAGAAACCCCTTCATAAAGAAGACCGCTGTTGCCATGACGAAAAATGCCATCACTTGTTTGAAGGTTTCCATCCAAGCACCAGGTCGCGGAAGCTTTTTGATCAGCGAAGGAAAGAAGGAAAGAACGAGATAAGGCGCCGAGATTCCGAAAGCGAAAACGGTAAAGACCGTAAACTGGACAAGCTTGTTTTCTTGAGAAAGAGCAAATGCCATGACCGCTCCAAGGAAGGGTCCGGAGCATGGAGTCGCGACTAAGGTGGTCAGTGCTCCGGAGAAAAAGGAACCTGAGAATCCCTTTTTTGCTTGGAGTTCGCCTCCCACGCTCGTCAGGCTCGTCCCAATCTCAAAAAGACCAAAGAGGTTGAGGCCCATGAGAAAAAAGATGATGATCATCGTTCCCAAGAAGATTGGGTTGGTCAGTTGTTGACCCCAATCGAGTTTGAGCGAGATGATAATGGCAGCTAGAATCCACATGGCCACGAGGAGCCCGATCGTAAAGACCAAGCCATGGATTTTGATTTTTTTGTCGTCCTCCCCAGCCTGAGAGACGAAGCCCATGATTTTGAGACCAAGGACGGGAAAGACACAGGGCATCAAATTGAGAATTAACCCACCAAGAAAGACCAATCCGAGCGAAGAGAGAAAGGTCACTTTCTTTTCCTTTGCTCCGCCAAGAAGCACAAATTCTGGTCGCGCATCGACATTGTAGAGCTTCTTGCCGAGTTCTCGTTCTTCTCCAGATGCGTCAACAACATGCGCTTCGGTATTCGTTGCTCCTGCGAGCGAACTCGAATGACCAATGAGCTCTGCCTGAAGCTCTAAGCTAGTTGGGCCATACTCGGAGTTGTAAGTAAAGAGGCCAGGGAGTTTGTTAGAAGCTTCAGCAGCAGCAATCGCCAGCTCTTTGTTTCCCTGATTTCTGACGAGGGTTAGAGTCGCGCCACTCGGGGTGATCTCGACTCTTTGAGGAGCTTGCGAATCGATCTGTTGATCATGCGAGAAATAATAGACAGGCTCTTCGATCATGGTGCCTTCTGGCGCGATGATCTCTAGAAGAATCTTCTCGGAGTCTTCTCGGGCAATCGCGCCCCAGGCTGAACCATCTCTTGGAAGTTGTTCCTGGGCGGCTTCAATCACCTTTTGATCATCAGATTGGAAAATGGTTTCTTCTCCAACGGTAAGCTTGAATGAAAATTCAAGGCTTCCGGGAATACACATCGATTCATTGCATTCCTGCCAAAGAAACTTCCCTGAGAGAAGAAGCTCTTGGCCTACTTCAAGCTCATCAGAGGCTTCGACTTCAGCGATGAAAGTCACCGAGCCCTCATATCCATAGAGAAGCGCATCGAGGTCCGCAAATTTTGAATGGATGACGGAAGGACGAGGGAATTTTAACTTGCTAGCCGTCAAGCCTTCGGGAAGCTCCCATTTTACCGAGGGAGCCGCTCCGACGATCCCGGGGTTTTTGTAATAGGAATGAAAATGTTCTTGGTGGTGGATTGTAAAGGCCACTCGGAAGTAGTCTCCTGGCTCAACGGAGGATGCCTCGGCAATGACTTTCGCAGTGGTTTTTTGCTCAAGGGAAAATCCGTCTTCAAAGGGATTGGTTTGTGCGAATGCGCCAGGGAGTGCTGCGATGACGAGGAGACTGAAAAACGCGCGAATGGAACTCATCTTTTAATCGATCGGTAGTAAGGAGGAAGCGTCACGACTTCCTTTTCCTGTTTTTAAAACGACGAGCATTGGGATGGAACGTCGGGCAGGAGATTACCTCATAATAAGAAATCCGCAGCCTTAAAGTTCGGGACCTTTCTCTTCAGTTCGTGTCGAGTAAGGCGCGCGTGATCTTAATTTTTACGACTCAAGTTGATTTCGTGACACCTCCGAGGCATGGAAGTCCTAGCGAAGGATGCTACTGAGTTTAAAACAGAGTTCTTACTCCTAAGAGCTCTTTGCGCGGTAGAAGGCGGCGTAGGCGACACTACCGATCAAAACTGTCATGATGGTCCCAATGGCATTGAGGGGATTTTCAATGACTAGGAAGATTGCGTTGATCAAAGTGGCAGTGACGAAGATCAGAGGCGCAATGATTTGAAGTCCTGTGATGGGCTTTGATTTGTTCTTAAAGAAAAGACAGCTCACAGAGAGCGCAGCACTCAGAGAGAGGGTGAGACCGAGATAGGAGAGAAGAGTTTGCAGGCTCCCAATCAGGATGAGCAGTAATGCAAGGATCATTTGTAAAAAGACGGCAGGCCATGCTCGTGTATTTTTGATCTCAAAGACACTTGGAAGAACTCCATCTGCCGCCATCTTGCTGTATACTCGTGGTCCGGCCATCATCATACTCAAGACGGAGGTTAAAAGGGCAAAGACAATGATCACCCGCGTGAATTGAGCGAAGCTAGGACCTCCGATCCAGGCAGCAGCCTGAGCTGCAATATCAGCATTTCCCGAGGTCACGTGGAGTGGAGGAGCAAGAACAAAGGCCGCGTTTAGCAAAAGATAGAGCAAGGTTACTAGGGCTGTCCCGATGACGAGAGAGCGCGCCACGATGCGCGAAGATTTGGCCTCGCTTGCGACGTAAACCGCAGCATTGAACCCAGAATAGCTCAGCGAGATCCAAATAAGAGCTTTTGCAAACGAGCTAAGTGCCCCCTTGGAAGGAGAGGTGATCAGGGATTGATGAGGACAAATCCATTGGTCTCTGAAAAAGCTCATCAGACTGACAATCAGAAAGATGACAAGCATCCCTAGCTTCAGGCCGACAGTGATATTTTGAACTTTGGCGCCAAGCTGAATCCGAAATCCATGGATCAACGCTCCCAAAATGACGACCAAGGATGCAAGCCAACGAGGAGGAAGGATTTCGGGAATATAGGCCTCTAGCGCAAGGGCGGCGAAGGCGATCGCACCACTAAATCCCGCTAAGAGAGAAATCCATCCCGCGATAAAACCAAGAAGCGGATGAGCAGCTCGTGAGAGAAATAGATACTCACCACCTGAAAGGGGCATCCGCTCGATGAGCAGACCATAACTCAAAGCTCCACAAATCGCGATGATTCCACCAACGAGCCACGCAAGTAAGACGACCTTAGGCTCTCCGAGTGCGGCAAGGGTAAAACCGGAAGTTGTGAAGATGCCCGCGCCAATCATGTTGGCGACGACCAAGAACGAGAGCGTCCAAAGCCCGAACCTTTTGCCAATGGGCACAGACATCAATTCTTACGAAAGCGCAAAAAATAGTTCTCTTTCAAGCCATTGACTTTCACTTCTTCTACGAAGTCAAATCCAGCATCTTCAATCTCTTGGCGAAAGATCGGTTTGCCCGCACGGACGTGCCCCATGATCCAATCGCGCGTGACACCCTCAATACGTTCAAAATCGATTACGACGACGGTTCCACCTTTTTTGATAGCGCGGAAGAGTGAGCTCAAGGTCCCAGTCGGGTATTCGAAGTGGTGGTAAGTATCACAGATAAAAGCGAGATCAATTGACTCTGGAGGAAGGGGGACAGCGTCTTCGGGGCTTAGAATCGCACTGATGTTCTGATGCTCTTCTTGTTTGGCTCTCGCCACGATGTGTTTGAGAAATGGAGCGGCAATATCGACAGCATAAACCCAGCCTTTTGGTCCTGTTGCTTGTGCGAATTGGCGGGTGTAGAGCCCAGTGCCAGATCCAATATCTGCGACAACCATTCCTTCCTGAATTTGGCATGCTTCTAAGATGCTTTCCTTCGCATGGAAGACCTCACGGCTTTCGACTTCAAAACGCTTGAGCCAGTCATCGACTTTGAGATCAGGATCGAGATAACTCTTATTAATTCCAGGCTTTACGCTTTGTTTTCCCTCCGGTTTGGATTCCTGGCCAATGACGATGGAGGCAACAGCAAGGAGAAAAAGTGGGGCGAGAAGGGTTTGGTAGCGAGTTTTCATACTACTTACTGATTCTTTGATGAAGGAAATTGAGAGGGTGCCTGATTGATCGATCAGATACGACTTTCAATAGCGTATCGTTTTTAAAAAACGAGTTTAAAGAAAGCTCTGCCAACTCAGCGAGCAATCTTCGATGGATGGGACCAATCCATCGATTAATGATCTGGTGACATTTTTTTGAATCGGGAGTAGCCCATGACGCTGCCCGCTAGAGTTGCGAAGTCCAGTGATCCCCAAGGAGGACTCGTAACATTTCACCAGTTTCAATCCGATTATCCGTTGCATGAATGACGACGCGATCATTGTGCTCACCCAATTGGCGATTCACCAGTTTACGAATTTCACGTTTAATGAGAACATCGGTATGTTCGACGTGCGGGTAGCGTTTCTTGAGTTTTTTGACACTTAAGCCTTCCGGCAACGGACCTGGTGATTCGCTATTTTGGCAGACGATCGCTTCGACGGGAGCGACCACCCCTCCCGTGTATTTTTCGATCCAATTCCCACCACGCGTATTCTCCATGACTTCTACCTGTTGGGTCTTTGTTAAGGATATTTCACGAAGAATTGAGAAGCGTTGTTTGATGGTTTGCTTCGCTAAGTTTTTTGTTTCTTGTCCCTCACAATCTGCACGGATGATGAAAATGGTAAGATCCTTCGCTGCTTGAGCATCTTGCTGCATCTTGGAAGTTTGTCTCTGAATCAGAGCGTCAAGATAGGAGTGCCTATCAGGCCATCGGGTCATCAGATCATAGGGCATCGCCCACCCATTTTCTCTCAAGAATTGATCAAGGTTGGAAATGGTGATGGTTTCGGGAAGCTCAATGGACGCTTTCTGGGCTAAACGAGACAATTCTTCTAAATAGTTTCGCCCAGAATGTGGCTTTGGAGGATCAATCTCAGCTTCCAGAGCAATGCCAGAGCGTGGGCCTTTATGATAACAAAGATGATAGGCAAAAGAGAAAAAAGCGTCCCTTTCATTGAGCTCAGTATAACCATCCTGATGGGAAACTGAGTTGTCCATCATTCGCAATGCCCTTGCTGGGGGATAGTATGGCATCCCCTTGTAGGACGAACCAGATTGCCCCGAAACCGAATAAAAATCACACTTGATGGGTCCCGAAAAACGAGCAGCAATTCTTCCAATCCTCTGAGCTTGTTGATCGCCAATAAGGTGATCGACGTCATCGCGATAGGCTTGTTCTAATTCTTTGTTAAGGGGCAGCTCACGGGTCCAGCGAAGGACAACAGGGCGAATGTTTTCCTTTTTTAAAGCCTCATAAAAACCAGACAAATCACGACAATAATATCTTACCGTGCCCCCGCGTGCTGCGGCTGCACTATGTCTCATGAGGTTTTTAAGTCTTTGAATCATTGATTGTAATGAGAGTTTCTAACAGGGGCGCAAGCGCAACCTCGCTCTTTTCCCCTGATGCTTCGAGAGCAAGCGCGCGACTCTCTTTTTAAAAGATTCATCGCTTTGAGGATGCTTTGCGTCTCTGTGGAGATCGGTTAACCATTGATCTTGGAGCGAGTTTCTCGCAGTGCTAGGAGCTTTATGGATAAAATAAGCAGCTAAATGTTCGAGCAACCATTCCGAGCGAGGCTTTACGAAGTTGGCATATTGCCAATCGATGAGAGTCCAGTTCTCTCCGCTTAAGAGAATATTTTCCTCACGAGCATCGATATGATTCACCCCTTTATTGTAGAGGGCCGAAAGGGCAGGAATACATTTTTCGGCGGCGATTTCGTAGGGGGTGGATTGGCTCAATTTGAGTGCATCTGTGGCGTCTGAAAGATCGCTCATAATCACCCCTGAGCAACAAACCAATCCGGCGCTTCTTTGCTCAACAAATCCATAGCACTCCGGTGAAGAAACCTGAAGTTGGTGAACTTTCTGGTAGTTTAGAAACTCCTGTCGAGCATATTTCCGATGCCTCAGTTTGGAGGTGATTTTTTTGAGAGGAAACAACTTAAAGATGATGGTCGTCTCTTTGTGAGCGACACGAACGATGAGTCTCTGGTTGGCCTTCTTGAGAATATCGTCACTCTGAAAATCGGAATTCCAATGCTCTTTAATGGTTTCGGCGACCTCAGAAGTTTTTTCACCAGCGAGAAAGTCCGAAGCAATAAATCGTAGATTCTTGTCTATTTGGATGGCCTTCATTTCTCAGTGAGTCATTCGATTTGTGCGGCCATTCATTTCTGAGGCATTCAATGTGATTAAAATCCGCGGTTCGATAATACCTACGAAAAAGTTGAGCAAGGAGTTTCTCTGAAGACCAGCTGAAGGATCAAGGGTTTTTGTGGAAGTAAATTGATGGTGCGACTCTGCGAAGAAGCCTGGCAAAGTGAAGCTATTTTTTCAAGGGCACCTGTTGCGGAGACATGAGGTAGGAAAGGAGATCTCGGATTTGAGCTTCAGAGAGATTGTCCATGAGGGCTTCAGGCATGATGGAAGTTGGAAGGCGCTCGATCTTGAGAATGCTTGTTTTTTCGAGAGTCACTTCCTCGGTGAGAGAGCGGAGATTCAGAGTGCGATCACTTTGTGAGGCAATCACGCCAGTCAGGGTGCGACCATCGGCGAGTTTGAGAAGCTGAAGTTGATATTGCACACTCACATTGGCTCCCGGATCGATGATGTTCTCTAGCAAGTAACCTAAGTCGGTTCGTCCTGAACCGGTGAGGTCTGGACCAAGTTCCCCGCCCTGACCGTAAAGTCGGTGGCACGAAGCACAAAGTTGATTAAACAAGAGGCGACCGTTTGAAAGGTCAGCTTGAGCGCGAAGTTCGGGAGTGAGCATCCGCCTGATCTCACTGATTTTTTCTGTCTTCTGTCGGTTGGGTGGGTGGATTTGCCCCCATGATTGGTGTAATTGTGTCGTGAGGGCGTCCTCTTCAAAAGCTTCAATTTGGCGGGCGTGATAAGCGCTGATCTCCTGGCGGGGGATTCTTTTGGAGTCTACCTCTTTGAGAAGTGTCATTGCCCAGTTCGGGCGGGAAACGAGCGTATCAATTGCAATAATCCGTTCATCAGGCCGGAAAGAAGAATACTTTTTGAGGAGAGTTGTCGCGATCGAGGCATCATCAAAAATGGCAAGCCCTCGAATCGCGGTTTTATTGACATAACGAGTCGAAAGAAGTTCTTCGCAGATTTGACGAAGCTCTTGAGGTCGCGCATCAATGATGGATTGCAACGCTGCGGATCTCTCAAGCGGGTCGGCTTTGGAGTCAAAAGCAATGGCTTTGATTGATTCCATGGCGCGGCCATCCCCAAAAAGGGCAGAGAGGTTACGGACATGATCTGGATTGCTTTGAGTCAGTTGCTCGACAGCATACTTCCAGTTTTTGGGTGCAGAGGCTTTTTGCCATCCTTGAAAACCTTCGCAGAGGCCTTCAAGAAGGTGCGGCGCTTTCGTTGGGTGTTGGATCGCTAGGTCGATGATGGGATCTGGTGAAGCCACCATGGATCTTGCTAGATAACCAAGGCGCTTGGGCCATCGTGTGGCACGGGCAACCTGTAGGAGTTCATCGGGCGAGTCCTTTAACAACGGAGTGAGACCAAACCATACAAGTTTTGGAAGGTTGTGGTCTTGTCCATCTTCTTGATGGGAGGCGAGCGCTGCGGCAAGGCTTGGGCGATCTTGAAGAGGAAGTCGTTGAATGATCGAAGCCAAAGCAAGGCGCACTTTTGCTGAGGGGTCTGAAGTCGCTAGCCGAAGTAGGTGGTTTTGGAGAGCGGGATTTGAAATTGAGTTGTGTTGAGGGTGAAGTCCGTAAACGTGGTCGAGTGGCAGATGGTCAGTCAAGGCGCGGAGAGCCCAGATTCGGATGAATTCATCTGAATCACCAAGCAAGGCGTAGGGGTCAATTTTCTCGATGTCCCTTAAGAGCTCCAAAGCTCGAAGTCTCAATGACGTCGGCTGGTTGGACTGAGCAATTCGATGAAGTTCCTTGCTTGCTAGCCGGGGTATTTTTGTTTTTTCGATCTGTTGTCTTTGTTTTCTTGGGAACCAAACATTTGTGTGGTTAAGCGTTTTCAAAAAGTCAGGGAGAGTCTCACTAGAAAGGAGCTGGAGCTGAGGCTCTGGAGGTGTTCCTTGAGAAAAACGGTAAATCCGACCAGAAGTCCGATGTACGCCGGTGTGATCGTGGCATTCGCCAGTATCAGACCAATCAAGGGCGTAGAGAGCACCCTCAGGTCCTGTTTGGATTTCAAGCCCGCGGAACCATAAATCACCTGTAAGCAAGACATCGGGTTCATGCTTTCCGATGTACCCGCTGCCCGTTGACTCTAATCTTTCTACGTTGAGTCTTCGACCATGTTGATTCCAAGTTAGAAGCTTGCCCTGCCATGAGCTTGGGAGGTGTCCGCCTTGATAAATGCACATGCCGATATGGGCATGACCGCCCCCATAGCCATTGGCTCGACCATCGCGAGATTTTGTCCAGCTTCCCGACCGATCATAATGATAGTGATCGGCGTGCATCTCGATGGGCTCGTAGATGTGTTGATTGGGCGAGGGATTAAAGGGCCTTTCAAAGTGGGCCCCTGCAATCAGGTGCCACAGATGTCCATTGACCGTATTGATAAAGAAAAGTTCTCCATGCTGATCCCAGTCGTGCCCCCAAGGATTCGTCGTTCCATGACAAAGGACTTCAAATGTTTTACGAAGAGGGTGAAATCTCCAAATCCCTCCCTCGAGGGGGACTCTCTGGTCCTCTGTCGATCCGGGAGGGCCTACCATTCCGGGGCATGAACCACCGCAGCGCCCATAGAGCCAACCGTCTGGTCCAAAGCGCAGGCCATTGGCAAAGTTATGGTAGTTATTTTGAGCAACTGTGAATCCATCGAGAACGACTTCGGGTTGAGTATCGGGAAGATCATCTCCATTTTTGTCAGCAATAAAGAGAAGCTGTGGGGGACACATCGCCCAAATGCCACCCTGGCCCATTTCAACTGAGGTCAGCATTTGCAGTTGATCGGTAAAAATCTTTCGTCGATCTGCTTGGCCGTCATGGTCGGTGTCTTGAAGGATAATAATCCGGTCGCGGAGGCTGAGCTCGAATCGTTTTGATCGCTCCGCGTAGGTGTAGTTCTCTGCGACCCACATGCGTCCTAGATGATCCCATGTCATGGAAATGGGGTTTTGCACTTCGGGTTCAGATGCAAAAACCGTCGTTTGAAACCCTTCGGGGATCTGAAATGATTCGGCAGCCTCTTGCGCTGTCAGAAGCGGAGTGGACGTTTCTTTTTCCGAGTTAAAAGGAAGAGGGAACTTTTCTGCAAAGAGACAGTGAGGCAGACATAAAAAGACAATCCGGAGGTATCGCATTCTCCACGAGTGTGACAGGAAGATTCAACGGAGACGAGAGGGAACTTGGAGAGATCCCAGAGAGGTCTTGGATTGGGAGTAACAGGCAGGGTTGGTTCACTCCTCGTCCTGTGGAGGCGAAATCTCTTTGAGAACGATTTTGCGGAATTTGACCCATCCCGCATGGTTTTGCGCTCCGTAAGTTTGAAATGCCAAGTGCCCCGCTTTAAGGTGCCCGGCAAGTTTTTTGGAGTCTTGATAATCGACGATTTTGTGGCCGTTGAGCCAGACCTGAATCTGAGCGCCAACGGCTCGAATGCGCATCGAATTCCACTCATGAGCCTTACGGTATTGATCTTTGGAATCTCCCTGATCGAGCCAATCATCAAGGTAAAGCCCGACGGGCTCCTCGGCGACACCCCGGCCGATGTTCACTTGTAGCCTGTGGGATTTCTGTTCCGGGTGGTAGCGCAGGTAAATTCCGCTGTTATACTTCCCGTGCTCGTCGATTTTGAAATCCAGAGAAAGTTCAAAATCTTGAAACTGATCCTTCGAAATGAGAAGTCCCGAGCGCTTTGGGTCCCCCTGTTGCCCGCCGGACAGAATCCCATTTTGATAAGACCATTCGGCGTTTCCGGTTGTTTTCCAATCACCCATTGATTGGGGAGGGAAAAGGGCACGTTGCTCGCCTAAGAGAAGTTGGCAAGAAAAGAGGAAAATGAAGAAGGGAGGCATCTCAAGATCTTGCCAAGGATGGGGCGAGAGACAACCTAATTGAATCCTTCGTGCCCGCTTTATCTAAAAAGTGCGGCGGGTATGAGCCGCCGCACTTTGGTGGAAAGTTGAGCTTCCGTGAGCTCCTAGCGCACGAGGTCAAAGCGGTCGAGCTCCATCACTTTGGTCCATGCTGCCACGAAGTCGTTGACGAGCTTTTCTTGGCCGTCCGAACTTGCATACACTTCAGCAAGACCTCGGAGTTGTGAGTTTGATCCAAAGATGAGATCAACAGACGTTGCGGTCCATTTGACTTTGCCGCTTGTGCGCTCCACGCCTTCGTAGAGCCCATTGTCCGCTTTACGCCACTGGGTGCTCATATCGAGGAGATTTACAAAGAAGTCATTGCTCAAGGCTCCTGGTTTGTCGGTAAAGACTCCTGCTTTGAGCCCGCCCACGTTGATGTCGAGGACTCGAAGACCTCCTAAGAGTGCCGTCATCTCGGGAGCGCTGAGTGAGAGGAGACTCGCTCGGTCAACCAATGCTTCCGGAGCAGACACGTAACCCTCGCCGCTATCAAAGTTTCTGAAAGCATCTTGGTGCAATTTGAGCTCCTCAAAAGAGTTTACGTCGGTGTGTTCTTGGGTGGCGTCAGTGCGTCCTGGGCGGAAAGGAATCTGAACCTCATGCCCGGTTGCTTTAGCTGCCGCTTCAATTCCAAGATTACCGGCAATCACGATGAGGTCAGAGAGTGAGACCCGTTTCCCATCACTTGCTTTCTTGTTGAAGTCAGCTTGCACCTTCTCAAGAGCTTCAATGGCTTTGTTGAGTTCAGTGGGTTCATTGACTGCCCAATACTTCTGAGGTGCGAGACGAATCCGAGCGCCGTTGACTCCCCCACGCTTGTCGGAATCCCGATAGCTTGAGGCTGCGGCCCATGCCGTCTTAATCATTTGAGTATGACGAAGTCCAGATTGGAAGAGGGCGGCTTTCAGGGTGGCCACATCTTGAGCATCAATTATCGTATGATCGGCCTTGGGGAGTGGGTCCTGCCAAATCAGTGTTTCTTTGGGAACGTCTGGCCCAAGGTAACGTGACACAGGGCCAAGATCACGGTGGGTGAGTTTGAACCAGGCACGCGCGAAGGCATCTGCAAACTGATCCGGGTTCTCTAGGAAGCGCTTCGAGATTTTTTGATAGGAAGGATCAACTTTGAGGGCAAGGTCGGTGGTCATCATGATGGGTTGATGAGTCTTTCCCTGAATGTGTGCATCAGGCACCGTTCCAGCCCCGGCACCTCCCTTGGGGATCCATTGTTTTGCGCCTCCCGGACTTTTGGTCAGTTCCCACTCAAATCCAAAAAGGTTTGTGAAGTAGCCGTGGCTCCAGCGAGCGGGCGTGCTCGTCCATGCTCCTTCGAGTCCACTGGTGATGGTGTCTGCACCCTTCCCTGATTTGTAGGTGCTTGTCCACCCGAAGTCTTGTTCCTCGATTGAAGACCCTTCTGGGGCCGGGCCAACGTATTGCCCAGCACTTGCGGCACCGTGAGCCTTTCCAAAAGTATGCCCTCCCGCAATCAGAGCAACAGTT
>Ga0181566_10003286_pt1 | contig 13230 bp, 12 predicted proteins | sample 101ome_15_FD_133762 | JGI IMG/M metagenome (GOLD analysis project Ga0181566, IMG submission 133762) | Coastal salt marsh microbial communities from the Groves Creek Marsh, Skidaway Island, Georgia - 101402AT metaG (megahit assembly) | ecosystem: Environmental > Aquatic > Marine > Intertidal... | reverse complement strand
GGAAGGCATCCAAGCCAGCGTGGTCGACATGCACACCCTCAAGCCACTGGACGGCCAGTTGATTGACAATCTTGTCTCAACGTGCGGTGCCTTGGTGACGGCCGAAGACCACAGCGTCATCGGTGGCTTGGGCGGGGCTGTAGCGGAATATCTTACCGCCAACACCTACGCACCGCTTGAGCGCATCGGCGTCAAAGACCGATTCGGTGAGTCGGGGCAATCCGATGAAATGCTCGAAGTCATGGAAATTTCGGCACCGTACATCGGTGAGGCAGCCAAGCGAGCCATCGCACGCAAGTGAAAATCGGCGGTTCAGGTTGCAGGGGAGAGTTCATAGAATCCCTTGGAGGAACAGGTATCATGGAGTTCTTCCTTGATACTGCAGACGTGGATGAAATTCGAGAAATCGCAGCCTGGGGAATCCTCGATGGTGTGACGACCAACCCCTCGCTGATCAAAAAATCGGGGCGCGATTTCAAAGAAGTCGTCGGAGAAATCGCCGGCATTTGCTCAGGCCCCATTTCCGCTGAAGTAACGGCCATGGACACGGCCGGAATGGTGGAACAGGGTCGTGCGCTCAAGGCGGAACTTCCTCCCAATGTGATCATCAAGATTCCGTGCACGCCTGAAGGCTTGGCCGCCACGAAGATTCTCACCGAAGAGGGCATTGATACCAACGTCACGCTCATCTTTTCCGCCTCACAAGCCCTCATGGCTGCGAAGGCAGGCGCCACCTATGTTTCCCCGTTCATCGGACGTATCGACGACACCGGGCACGACGGCATGGACCTCATTGCAGAAATCATGAACACGTGGGCGAACTACGACCTCGATACCAAGGTGCTCGCAGCCTCAATCCGCCACCCCACGCATGTCCTGCAATGCATCCAACTCGGTGCGCATACGGCCACCATGCCCGCGAAGACCTTCCGACAACTCATGAGCCACCCCCTCACCGACAAGGGTCTTGAGGGCTTTATGCGAGACTGGGCTGAAGTCGAAAAGGCCGGAAACGCTTGATGAGCGAGACTCGATCGGCAGTGATTCTTGCCTCCTCTGGAGAACAAAACCGAGGATTTCCCCCTAAGCATCAATGAACCAAGATGGCAGCATCATTGTTTCCGTGTCAAATGGAACTTCAAGGTCTGAGCAAACATGGTATCGGCGTAGAAAAGACTCGTCCCTGTAATGACAATGGCGACAAGAGTACTTCGACGAACCCATCCAAATAAGGAAACGAAACGTTTGACCGGGTCGCCCGTTGTCTTGAAATACAAGTTTACTAATCGACCACTATGGAGGAAAATCTGGGGATTGCAATCCTCCCAGATTACATTCATCACAAAGGAAATCCAACCGAATCTGTATCTCAGGAGAAAGGTCAATCAATTCATCCAGATCAAAATGAACTTGGTGAAAAATTTGGCATTGTAATCTTACCGGATTATTTGAAGAATGAAGATCGGAATATTCAACCGACCCCCGACCCTCCAAAACCACGGAAACGGAAACGAAAGAAGGCACAAAGAAAAGCCAAAAAAGATGAGTCGTGGATATCCGAGAGAATTAGGCCTGTTCACTTAAATCATGGCGAACCTTTGCCAAGGTCAACAGGTCACCTTCTTCTTGGCCGGAAGGCTTACAGGAATTTTTTCAACATATCTTTGACTTTGTTTCTGCTCACGTTGTTTTTGAATGTCGTGATTGGCCCCATAAATGGTTCAGGAGGTGAAGTTCACTTTGATGGCTCGAAATCAACGTACAGCCCAATGGCCAATGAACTGGTTGAGCCTGGGGAGTTGTATCCTTGTGATCCGTCAATTCAATCCACAGGATGCAGAAACTCCTTCACACCTTTTTTCTCTGATTCCGATTCAATGCCTAGAGGCGTTTACCTCGACACTCAGATTTTTGCTGTTCTCGGATTGTTCGCATTGATAGCTGTAAATTGGGCTTCATCGTTTATTCGCCTCTCGAATCATGGTGTAAAGATTGAGCAAGCTGTCTCCTTTGACTCCATCAATCCCGAACAACATCTCCCGACTGCCGAGCAAATTGAACGCTTGGATCTGCTGCGTGTTTCATTATCGCTCTTGGCCCCTGTTTTCTCCATCCTCATCATTGTGCATCTCGCCTTTATGCACATACCCGGCGAAGGTCGACCCGTTGAGTTTGATGGACACTACGAGGTACAACACCCAGATGCCCCAAATCTCTACCTCGTACCCGGTGATGTTTATCCATGTGATTCAACCGTACAAATCAGCAGCTGCGACCATATCATTCGGCCTTCGCTTGGAGGAGAATGGATAGTTCCGCTGGGCTACTACCACGTTCACATGGCAATGATCTTGTTTTGTCTGATTGCATTCATCGGGACAATAGCATTGACGGTTGAGTTTAATCGGGCACGCTTTTACAACACCATTTACCAGCAGCAGAAGATAGGCGTCTCAAGCGGTGAACTCGGCATTGAAATGTACAAAGAAATGATGAGGTACGGTACTCCCGCAATGAATACCAAACATCTGCTTTCAACGAGAAAAAGCGGTCGAAAAAAGGTACGTATCCTCGTTACGACTCCAGTCAACCTACGAGTTCCTTCAATCCATCGACAACAACTTCACGTGACCTTGGGCAATACATCAAAACCTAATTTTCTTACCCGTGTGACGAAAACGATAATGATCTTGCCGTATGTTTTCGCACGGTTGATGATCAAACCGTTCCTTTTCTTGGTTTCACACGCCCAGAGGCTCTTGTTTGCGAAGTCAGACGTGTTCAATCTCACAAGTGCATACGTTCCGGAACATTTCGATGTATTGGATAATCAGACATTCCGCATGGACGCAGACTTCGCCAAAATTCATGTCCCAAAGCGCCGTCTTTATGGCTTCAGTAGGTCAAAATTACAACGGTTTTACCATAGCGCTGAGAACAAATTAACCCCAGCAAGCACTTCAGCCATACCGCACCAACGGCTGAAGTCAAAATCAAACATTACGTATCGACAACCCATCAGACGCCTCGAGCACTGGCGAGTAAAAGGGAAACTCCATGATATTTCGGCCGAGCGAATCCCGTTCACATTTTTACACGTTGATGAGCGAACAAAAGGAGGCGTACAATCTTCAGAATTTTCCGACCCGACGGTGTTGTTCGTTCATGATACAGCAAATCACAGGGTGTTGGTGGACATTGCACAACTGGAGTGAAAAACATGGCTCGTTGTAAGAAATGCGGCGCAACTGGGCACAGACAAAACCGATGTTCATTTGTTGCCCATGTCACCCATATTCACAAAAACGGAAAGAGAGCATATGCAAGTACCCCTAAACTCCTGGAACAACATACTCAACGAAACCATGCTCAGGATTTTACCTTGAATATTGTACGACAACGCTTTGCCCTCCTGCCAAAACCTTTGGAAAAAAATCCACCTCCACCAGCGGCATACTTTGAAGGTTCGACGAAAACGCCGTTTACACTCAGCGATAATGATGTACTCGGATATGCGCGATTATTCGGCGAATTGCCCAAAGAAGGATCCTCAAATCCAATGGCTGACCTCAGAGCGGTCGTCACCAAACAACTCGATGAATTGGGAGGGAAATTGACATGCACCTTTTCAAACGATGAAGTTCGGGCGAGCAGTGTTGCTCTGGAGTGTCCTGGCGACTCGGACCGTCAAATGGAATGCCTCGAATTGTCCGGATACATCGTTGATGGAAAGACAGATCCGAACATACAAAATTTCTTGAACACACCATGCAAAAGGTGCGGAACCCATAAACTTCAATGGAAACCATTCCCTAAACCTCCTCCTCCACCCCAAGTTCCACCACCAAGGACTTAGTGCTAATTTGAGTGAGTTTTAATACACGAAGTGCCTTACATACATCATGCCGTGGGAGTGTTCGTGGGCTTTCTTAAACGACGAAGGGCAGGTTGAGCACTACATCCACAAAACTATGTTTGAGACTGCCCCCAACAACATTCGGTTGTATTTGGTTCAGACCAGACCCGAAGGCGTTTTTTCCCAGGAGGAAGAAGAATTTCTTCTTAGGCGATATGCAGATGCTTCTCCGGTTCCGGACCAAATCGTATTTGCCGGGGTTGACCCAAAATGGGACCGAGAAGATTCGCAAGCGAATCCGATGAAGATGCCAAAAGTGAACCAAAGCCGCGAGACGCCACCACCTCCACCTCCACCGCGAAAATCAACAATGAAGAATTCTAAGCCAGAACCAGAACCAATTCCCCTTCCAACTCCGGTACAACCGCGAGAGCGAGATTCTCCCAAATCACTCGGCCAACACAAGCCCCCTCCACCTCCACCACCTGCAAAAAAGCTTGAGAAAACGAAGGGAAAAGCACCCCAAAAGGATCCAATAAAAAAATTCAAATTCAAATCTCAAATTGAGGCGAGTGACTGGAAATACGGTCCCAAACAAATCGAGGGTGCCTGCACCTCTACCAAATCCGGATTCAATATAATCGTCCATTCAAACGAAAAACCAGTCAAATTTGAGTCTCAGCAAACAAACTCCGGTTCAGCAGAAATTGTTTTCCTGATAGATTCATCAGGGAGCATGGGTGACGAAATGGATGCGGTGAAAAAAACGTGCACGGCATTTGCCGAGCATATTCAACGAGAGGCTAACTCCACGACGCAGCTAGCTCTTGTTACCTACGGAAAAGGACACGCCCAACATTTCAGCGGTGCAACTTCAACAGATCATGGAGAATACAACACCACTTCCTGGCCATTGATGACGCCCAGTGATTTCCATTCTGTCGTCAATAAACACCTCAAAGTGGGGATCAGTGGTGGTGGTGGCTGTTATGTGGCAGGGCCCGGAACCGCAGTCGTCTTCCAGAAAGTCCTCGCTCAATTCAGCAGTCATGGTTTGTTAAAAGGTATTGGAAAGGCTCTTTCTAGAAATCATGCAAAGTTCATCATTCATATTTCGGATGAATTTGATTACACGCTTGGGGAAGTGGATTTACCACAAATTCTCAGAGATTGCAAGGAACATTCGGTTGTGGTTCACACGATGGGAAGAGACTCGAGAGGGCACAAGGAGATCTCCAAGGAAACTGGAGGTGTTTTTTGGGACATTGCAGAAACACAAGGAGAGGGAGACTTGTCTACTATCTTGACCGAAGTCTCTTCCGAAATTGCGAAAGCCCTCTCGGTGCAAAACAAAATGAGCAAGGGGAAAAAAAGCGGGCCCTCCGGGCCTTCGTGCACCCAAACAGATTCAGCAAGGCGAAGCAAAGGGGGCGAGATGGAAGGCGGTACTGGACGCACACGGCCAAAAAGTGAAGATGACGATACATGGTCCTTCATCAGGGATTTCAAATGTCATTTTTGTGAAAGTTCAACCTACGCAATTTGCCCAGATTGCGCCACCCATCTGTGCTTTGGAGGGGTACAGAAATCTGGCAGTGAACACTTCATCACTTGCCCCGATTGTACTTGGAACGGCGAAATTGATTTTGTCGAAGAAGCGCAGTCCTCCGCCAAAAACAGATCATTCGGGAAAGGGAAGAAGTGAGAAACAATGGCCGTCATTCGTTGGACATGGACAGAAGGCCATGAAAGACAGGAACATGACTGGGAAGTAAGTGACCGTGAAACGTTGTACAACCATCTCCACCAATCTTATGTCGAAGGGCATCTCAACAAAGAGGAACACCTCTACCTCCTGCAGCAATACAATTTGTATCTTCATACCCCCCTCTCCGAACTCGATGAAAACCTCTGTCCGGGAAATATGCTGACACTCGCTTTTCCCAGCGACGAAGATCACGATTTAATTGAGGAGACGAGCGTAAACGGCGAGGTGTTAGGGGAAACCCAAAACGCCGAAGAAGTATCGGAAGACGATACGTTCGAACAGAAGGCCACCCCCCAAGCGACGCTGGAGACATCTCCCGCAGACCCATCAAACCAGCATGAGTCAGAGGAAAAAAATGGAAAAATTCACGCCTCAACAGAAAAATCCAACCAGCCGAAAACATTTTCTTGGGGGAAAAATTTTGACCCACAAAACATTGTTAACCAATACAAACATACCTATCGCCAGGAGTTTTATTGCACACAAACGAGCAGACAATGGGTTGCGATTATCGGGGGAGATGAAGAACTCCTTCCAACCAACGATAACGATGCAGGGAAAGCCGAATCGGATTCGGTGAACCTCTGTTTTTTGATCGATACATCTGGAAGCATGAATAAATGGATTGTAGGGGTGCGGAAACAATGTCAGCAAATTGCTCGTGGCATCACGGAGGCAACCAACGAAGAACCGTCCATCATGCTTGCAGGATACGGTATCGGCGATGCCAAATCAAAAGAAAAACTGTGGATGAGTCAATCGGCAACCGTGATTGACGGAGGGCAGCAGAACAGAATTTACAACATCGTGCATTGGCCATTCCTATCCATTGAACAATTTCAACCGCTCGTGGATGAATTTAGACTCGGCACTGCGGGTCGTCGTGGATGTTTTTTTGCCGGAGAAGACACCTATTGGGTGATGGATTATTTGTGTTCATTGCTAACAAAAAGTGGAAAAAACATCATCATCCACATCTCCGACGAGTATGATAAATCTGGAGAAAATACCGATCTAGAAAAAATCTGTACGTTGCTCGCAAAGAGAAACGACATCACGTTGTTCACTCTTGGAAAACCGGTCGATGGGCATGTCAAACCCACAAAAATCTCAGGGGGTAAGTTTTGGGACATTTCGGAAAAGGATGTTGATGTTGACGACATTCTCAAGAAAGTGCAGTCGGAGATTCAATCGATGCTCCAATTTGATAATTCAAACCTCTCCACGGGCATCTACTACACGCAGTACGATTCAGCACCGTTTAGTGGAAAGAAATCTTCTGTGAGCAGTATCCAAGTCAATGCACAAAATGTCGCAGGCTCATTTGATGGCATCCTCAGCATGAGTTGTCACTATTGCGAGAGTCAAAAATATGCCAAATGCGGTGGATGCGGAGCACACATGTGCGTAACACCGAACCAAACGGAACTCCAATGCGAAGCCTGTGGTCTTGTAATGCCAATCACCAAAAGCTCAATCGTTTCGGGCAAAGGCCAAAACAACGCATCCAGCAAAGGAAAGTAATGCGGATAAAATCAATTCATCGGATTCATCCACTAACGTCGCTTGCGGGCGGGTGGGGGAGGTGGAGGCGGGTTGTTGCCCTTCTTTTTCCTAGCCGGAGGCGGAGGGGGTGGAGCAGGGGTTGGTTGCGGATTCACCGGTCTACCTGGGTTGTATTCCGAAATCATCCTCGCCAGGAGATCTTTATTTTTCATATATAATTCAAACAATTCATAGTCAAAGCCTTTGTCGTTCCTAACACCCCCTTCAAAATATTCGGGTGCTACACTAAGATATTGTTTAATTCGAAGGAGGACTTCATCTATCGGTGTTCTGTTGTTAAGTGCGTGCAAACACATCGCGCCCTCAGGGAATGGCTGTAGCAAACGGGCTTTGGAAACGCTGTTAGTGTTTTCCCAATAAGGAAGGCCAACACGACGCCTCATGATGTTCGGGTAATGAGGATACTTGAACCCGTCTTCCTCAACAAAAAGAAAGCCATGTCCGACACCTTGCGAAGGATAATCGCGGGGAAACCACATGTTTATTCGGAAATTCGGAGAAATCTGTGAATTTTTAGGGTTGTATTCGTCAAATTTGGAAAAACCCGGTTGATTCAAGGTGAATTCAATCAAGGCGCAGCCCTTTCGTTCACGATTCCACAAAGCACCCGACGAGTCTGCGATCCGCGTTTCCGGGTCCGTTGGTGCACGTCGGCCTTCAATTTCGATATCCGGGTTGAGACCAGGTATAGGATAGTCCATCTCTGGATATATGTGTATGTCCACATCGGAGACGAAAGACACCTCTTTTATCCTCTCAAATGCCGCTCGAACGGCCCTTTCCCAATGCTCTACCGGGTGAACATCCAACAAGTTGGCCAACTCCAAGAAGGAAGTTAACAACCAACCGTTCCATCGGACTCAAGGGAGATTGTACTCGGTTCCCCACTGAGATTGCATCGTTCACCCAATTCTTCTTCGGAGGCGTGGTGAGACCAGAGACGTACGGCACTTCCGTCAATCGTATAACCACGATCTTTTTTCTCTCCTCCCTTCGGCCATTTGGTGCCGAGATGCTCAATGGCATAGGCAACGACTTCCTCAACCGTATGCTCGGGGGTAAATCCTGTTGCCGTTACCTCCGTCACTCCGTCATAAACTTTCACTTCAAAACCTGGTTCTCCGCCCATGAAAACCCACTCTACGCTTACATATTTATAGGCACCTGTTCAGAGATTTCCCGAAACCGAGGCCCCCGCAAGCAATTACACCCGCATCAAGGGCGATCGTACTCGGTTCTCCTCTGAGATTGCATCGTTCGCCCAATTCTTCTTCGGATGCGTCGGCCCATGGGCGTTCGTAACTTTCGTCTAACGAATAAGCCCGATCTGTTAGAACGCCTCCCTTCGGTGGCCATTGAATCACAGGGTGCTTCTCATACGGAACGCTTTGTCGAACTTTTGGGTGGAACTGGAGGTGGAGCAGACTCGGGTTTCCAAAAGTTAGCATCATCACTAAACCTTGGCGTCTCCTCCAGGGAGGAATAGCCAGAATGGCGGAACTGTTCAGTGATGTTGGCCATGACTTCAGTGCTCCTTCGTAAAATTTCACATGCGCCGCAATGCATTCTCCCATCAGGATACCGCCCAGATGTCATGCTTCTTTTTTGATTTTTATCGGGCAAAAATGTTGACAATTTCAAAAATTCATTGATGAGCGGACGAGGGACCGAGGTTGGCCATCTTCCCTCATTTTCCTTCATCAAGGGATAGCCGTGCAAAATGAGGAGGGCTTGAGCAGCCATAGCAGCACCGATGACGGCGTTTGCATGAGCGAATGATTGTGCTCCGGCGGCTTCAGCAACTTCGTTGCAAGCTTTCCTACCAAGTCGAAGATTGGTCTCCGGAGACAGCAAACCAGTCATTTCTTCCCATCTCGACCAATCAAAGAGGCCTTCGCTTTTTGGATATGCGTTCACGTCCTGCGGGGGCAGTACGGTCAATCCAAACGCGTTGTTAAGGACAGCGCATTCAAGACAAAACGTGACATAAGGTAGGGAAACGGCAAGGTTACTCAACGTGCCATGCTCATTCATTGCACCCCGAACTTGCGGGATGTAGGGATATGCTATTCGGTTGAAGGTCGCCGCCGCAGCTCGCCCATCGGTTCCAATCACAGCCATATCATGTTCGGAGCACAGTCTTTCCAACTGGATGATGCTGAGCATTTCTCGGAGCTCCCCGTCCCTTTTGCCTTCCAAGATGTGCCTGTTTCGTGTTTGAGTTGGCCCGTCTGGAATCGCCTTTTTTATGCATTCAACGTGAATATTCGGATCAATTTGCTTCAATGCTGCACCCATCACATCGACCTTGTACATACTTTCTGAGTCCTCCATGGATTTGCCAATGCTTCCTTCGTTAAAGAGCACGGAGCGAGCACGGTTTGATTCTTCTACTTCATCAAAATCAATAAGTGTGAAGTGCATCACTCCGGCCAATGCTAAATTCTTCACGACTTCATTCCCAACAGCACCACAACCCACGACCAGCACCTTCGAGTTACGTAGTCTGTGATCGTTCCAGAAAAAATCACCCGGTAAGAGAACATCTTTTCCTGAGTCAAAGGGATTGATACATGAGTCACCAGAACAGGAGTGCGGAAGGGCATCAAATGTTGATGTAACGCCGCACAAACTGCACTGAATCATACGGTGTCGGAAGTGGCGTTCGTTCCGGGGCGTAATCCTTTGCTCAATTCCTCCTTCCAGCAAGATCAAGTCGTTGGGTGGCGGTGACAAATTCATTCCTCCTCATCATTTTGTGAATTTCGGCTTTCGGAAGAATCAATTTCGCTATCCGTTGGTAGTTGTGGTACATCGATCGCCACGTGGTTTTCTTTCTCGCCCCATGTTACATCCCCGTATGGATCTGTTTCAAGTGGAGGCATTCCTGTTGGCCCATCCGAGGAAACGGTTTCGGATAATTGGTCAGAGAGTTCATCCATGACTTGATTGTACAATTCTTCTGCCTCTTTTCTCGATAACTTAGGCATGAGAGGGAATTGATCAGATGAGATCAGTTGTTGGATTTTTCTCACCTGCTCGGAATCGTCAGCACGCTCTCTGATAGCCTGCCTTGCTGCAGAACGAAACATGTTCAGTTCGAAATTCAATTCTTCTTTTTGAAAACTCGTAAGATCATCCGTTTGAAGTTGCTCCATAATTTGGCCAAAGGCACGAATTTTCACGATGCCAATTCCGACTGAGCGCCACCCCACGTGAGTTGAATCACCTGTTGAGAGGGAGTCATGCCTCCCGTTAATTTTGTATGCACCGAGTTGAACAGTCTCCTTGTTTTCGCCAGCATGAGCATCGATAACCAACGCAACGGTCCACCATGCACGACAAAATCGGTGGGTGGTTTGAACATCTGCCCCGTAGGGTTGAAGGCGCTCGTCCGATTGAAACGGTCCGTATGTTGGATGGCTGTGCCAAAATCCAAGCCGGTGTCGCCCCAACTTGGCAATCTCGTTATCCATTTCTCGCTGAAGATTCATGTCGAAGGTGAAATCGGTTTCCGTTCCTCTCAGATTCTCGTCCGCGTAAGCATAATCAATTTGAGTGTACCAGCGGCCGTGGGCATCTTGCATCGGCATTCCCCCAAAGAATCCTCCAGTTTCGAGCACCTGAGCGGGACCTGCTTGAGGATTATGGCCGCAAACTTTTCTCGAAACGCTCCGCATCCGATCAATTGCAAAAGGGCTGATCCATACTTCCAAAGGATGAAGTTTGACCTCTTGACCAGCCATCGGATTTGGGAATCGCATGTTTCGTGATGTATCCTCATAACACCTTGTTATCGAGACGAGGTTGGAATCGTTATCGCCGTTCCACAGGATATACTGGTTTGGATTGATTGAATCGGCAACACTGTCAATCCAGTCTCCGTTGTTGGCCACCAATTCATCCTTGATGACCTCGCGGCGTTCCGATTCGCCCCCGTATTTATTGGGAAGGTTGTCGGGGAAGAGCTCCCCCCTGTCGGAACGTTGGAACGTTGCATAGTTGTGGCGAGAGGGTCGCACTATGCCGTTCCAATCGGATTCCATGGCGACTCACCCGTCACGCTGAGGGGTTCCAGGTCTTGAAAGCCTCACCGTGGATGACGAGGACTTTGGTGTCATCTTTAAGCTTCGATAAATCCAATTCTCCCGATGGCTCTACGAAAACCAGAAGGTTTTCACTTCGCACTTCATCCCGAGCGCCCGTCATAATGTCAATGCCGAGTTTTCCAATTTCTCGGATATCCTTGATGGTGAGCCCCTTTGCAAGGTCAATACTCGAATTAAAAACTTCTGAGCGCTCGTTGATGAAGACCATTTGCGTCTTCCCCCGAAGAGTTCTGGGGCTTCCACTTTTCCTAGGAGGGTCTGGTTTCGGTACCTTAGGCATAGCGACACCTTGGGATTGTTGGATATAAAACCTCTTGCCCATTTGGACAACTTTACCATTAAAATGATGAAGTATAAATATGGATTGAGGGATGCAAACCCATGACCGGAGAAGCTTGTATTGCATTGTTCGTTGATGACGGGATGAAGATTGAACTGGTAACAGGATTCACCCCCGAGCATACGGTTGAGGAAGTCGTCGCCTATGCCATTGAACATCTCGGCATCCGATGGCCGAAGTCATGGCCCTTTATGTCTCCACCAGATGATCGTTATTACTCGATGGACGGAAGTACCGTACGCCCATGGGCCGACGCATCCGAAGAAGAATTGGGTGAACGATGCAATCTCAGTGGAGAACCGAGTACAATCACCCTTGAGTTGGACCGTCCGGTCAGATATTGAGGAAAGCGAACCTCACCTGTTGACCCTGTCCGAGACGTTCTTTGGAACGATGTATATCGGACCACCGTTGTAAGACGGATACGAATAATCACTCAAGACGTAACCCATTTCTTGTAATGCATCAATGTCACCGACCCAAGCTGAGCCCAAAGGATCAACGATGACCCATCTAAAATCACCCACATCATAATGAACAGGAGTATCCATCGGAAGAGGCAGACCCTGCCGATTCATTGCCCGATGTGGTCGTTCCTCAGCCATTTTCAGCCGATATTGATTCCAATGATCAATCGCAATGGGATTCCGAAAATCTGCTTTATCAATCGCCGTGGGGTTTAAACCAATGGCAACCTCGCAGAAAGCGTGAGCCTCCGTAGAATTCTTCGCTGAAACGACAATTCGTGCTTTTCCCCCAATGGACAACACCATCGATGCGAACAACAAAGCGTGGTCATCACAATCTCCACCCTTTCCCTCAAGGGTGAGGTGAGGTTCTTGCCAATAATCTTGGCCATCGGGATCACAATAGTACGCAATATTGTTTTGATACCACTCAAGAATCATTTGGATCTGCCATAAGTCCCACATCACATTGGGAATCAAGCGCCTGTATCTAACACCAAGGGCATCATTCAATAATTTCATTGTTTGAACGCGAACGGGCCCCTCTGGCTCAAACCAGTTGGATTCTTCACCCGTTGGCTTCCAAGTGAATAGACGTCGGGAACCTTGGCCTTTGGCGATCTTTCGGTCAAATTGTCCTCGTTTGTGGCGCTGTTGTTTAGCACCACGGTTTCTTCGTTTCCGAGGTGGAGGTGGAGGTGGAGGCGGTGTACGTTTGCGTTTTCGTGGCGGAGGAGGGGCACTTTTTCGTTTTCGTGGTGGAGGAGGTGGTGGCGGTTTCCGCATGCCATCGCCACACGGAGATTGTCAACATTATTGTCGGGAGTGTGGTAGAAAGAGAAGCGCAACGTCAGCGAGAAGCAAGCGTGAGGTTCTTCCACATCTCTTCGGGAACTTCCATGGCGAGGCGAAGACCGCCCATGGCACCCAAGCGAACAGGATCGTCGACAACATGAACGTTAACGTCGCCCATGTCCGAGAGACGGCGCTCGATGAGGGCTCCGAGGCCCTTGATGGAAGAACCGCCACCAGCGAGAACCATGTTCTTGCGGAACTCATCGTGGTATTCGGGGTTGGAACCAGCAATGAGTTTCTTGACGTTCTCCACAATGGGGTCGACGATG
>Ga0181566_10003278_pt1 | contig 13250 bp, 22 predicted proteins | sample 101ome_15_FD_133762 | JGI IMG/M metagenome (GOLD analysis project Ga0181566, IMG submission 133762) | Coastal salt marsh microbial communities from the Groves Creek Marsh, Skidaway Island, Georgia - 101402AT metaG (megahit assembly) | ecosystem: Environmental > Aquatic > Marine > Intertidal... | reverse complement strand
TGTACGCCCGACGTTCCTCCGACTTTGGGTCGAGCTCTCGATCCGGGTAGTGATCGTAGTCTTCTGGTCTCGGTTGTTTCATCGAGCGCGTGTCGAGTTGTGAGGTGGGTGGTGTCACATGTTTTTTTGGTCACGACTTTGATAATTGAAATTTCAATTTTGAAAAGTAATCTTGACTAATTTCCGATCCCACGAACCGTCGTCGGGTGTTCTTCGAGGCGGTCATCGTCGTGCCACCACCCAGAAATGTGTCGCACACCGTATCACCGGGATTCGAGTGTTTCTCTATGAGTCGTTCGAACATGGCGATGTTCTTTTGTGTCGGGTGAAACCTGTCGCGACCACCCTGTATGGGAAACTCGTAAATGCCTTTATCGTACTCCGAGTGGAACGTGGGTTTACTTTTTTTCACACCGACGAGTGCGACCTCTCGCGCGTTCGTCAGATAGTTCGTCGACGAATTGAGCGGTTGAGGGTTTGTCTTAATCCACTCGATCAGACGTATTTGCTTGAATTTGCACGCCTCCATGACGCGCTTGAGTTCACCAATCTTCCACAGGTCGAACCATATGATGCACGTCCCCCCGTCTCTGAGTTTTTTGTAATAGAGTTCGATGAATTCCTTCATGTCTTCCATCGTAAAGTTTTCATCCCACGCACCATATTGTGTCTTGACCCCGTATTTTTTCCCATACACCGTGCCGTATTTCAAATAGTTTTCCTTCATGTTCGGATAGTCTATGTTCGGATTCGAGGCGCGCCACTCCTCCCACTCGTCCTCTGTCTTGGTGAGGTCTTTCCCACTGTCCAACGCGTTTCTGAATTTGTCCATACCCGTGTCGTGACTGATGATGTACGGAGGATCCGTGAGGACAAGATCCAAGGAGCCGTCATCCAACGACCGCAACAAATCTCGCCCATCGCAGTTTCGGACATCCATATGGAAATAAAACGCGACATTCTTTTATCTGCGATAAAATCAATGATCACCCGTCGTCGAGGTGTTTTCATCAAAGACGGTGTTCGATTACCAGAACCGGAACAGGGTCGGTGTCAGCGGCTGGGTATCCCCCCGGCGTACACGAACGTCGTCGTGTATCCGAAGAGCGCGAAGCTTCAGGCGACCGCCATTGACGGACAAGGGAAGAAACATTACTACTACCATAAAACCTTTCTCGACGCGCAGAAGAAAAAACGAAAATCTCGTGCATCCGATATCGATTTCACCAAAATCAAATCTTCCACTGCGAAAATTTTGTCTCAGACCCCCCCGGGGAGTCAGGTGTGGGACGACGCGCTCGCCCTTCGCATGATCGCGGCTGGGTACCTACGATCGGGCGTGGCGGAACGAGAGACCGGTGCCCTCGGGGCTTTCAGTCTCCAGCGCTCGCACGTTCGTCTCCGGGGCGACGGCGAGACGGTCGTCTTCGATTTCCCCGCGAAATCCGGACAGCGTCGACTCTTCGAGGCGCGGGATCGGGTGTTGCACGGTGCCCTTTCGAAAAGAAAAAGTGGATTACTGGTTGGTTCGGCAAAGTATGAAAGAGTTCGAGACCTCCTGAGAAAGGTCGTCGGCAATAAAGACATACAATTAAAAGATATTCGGACAGCTGGTAGCATGCAACTCTTCGAGAAGCATCTTCGCGCGTCGAACGGGGACGAGAAGCTCGCCCGAAAGGTCACGGCGGAGACTATAGGACACACTCCGGCTGTGTCGAAGAAGTTCTACTTGCTGTAGTGGACGCGTGATAGCTATCGATCGCCCGGTTCGCGTGCATGTAAAGGCGGTTGAGACGTCTGTTGACCAGTAGGCACTCATGACTTTTCAAACACAGATCTCCTTGGAGCTTGTGTGCCATGACGTGCGGACACGCCTTGACGAACGACGAGAGGAGCTTCACACCTTCGTCTTTGGACTCGGCACCGCGTTCTATGATCTTCTTGCACCTGTCGTACGTGTAAGAGTCTACCCCATCGTCTATGACGCGGAGCACGTTGTCCCAGATATCGTCTCTCGCCTGTTCGGCGAACGATCGGAGAATTTTGTTTCTTTCCTCGCTCGTCGACCTCCACAGGTCGTTCGCATGACTTTCAAACACGTGATAGCGTCGCTGGATCGTATACATCTCTTCTTCGAGATGCTTGATCTGCACCTTGGCTTCCTCGATCTGCTCGTGTACGTATTCCATGCGTCGTGTTGTGGGGGGTTAAAGACGACACCGCTAGTATGGATACAACAAAAACAATAAAAACAATGTCTCTCACAATCACTCCAGCCACCGAATTCAATGCGAACAAGATCGAGTTTTCCGCGATGCGAAAGGGAAAGATGGGAAACAAGACTGTTTACATCAACACGAGCGACAGCAAGAAACTTTACGTCCAACTTCCCTTCATGCGAGCACCGTACGGTCTCTCCGCGTACACGGACGAGTCCACGGGAAAGACGAGTTATTCGTTAGATCTTTCCTTCGACTCCGATAATACGGAGGCGATCGATTTCATGAAGAAGCTCGAGGAATTGGACAACAAGATCCTCGATATCGCAGCGGAGAACTCGGAACAATGGCTGGGTAAAAAGTTCCACCGAGACGTTCTGGCACAAGCACTCTACAAGCCGCTCATCCGCGTCGCCAAGGATCCGCAATACCCGAATACGTTCAAGGCGAAGATCATGTGCAAACCGGACGGCTCGTTCGTCCCGGAGGTGTACAATTTCCAACGCGAACAAGTCGACTTGGACACCCTCCAAAAGGGTCAGCGATGCTGCGCGATCGTCGATTTCGCGAGCCTCTGGTTCATCGACTCAAAGTTTGGATGCACGGTTCGCCTCTCCCAGCTTTTGTTGGACAGAAGCGAAAAGTTGCAATCGTTCGCCTTCGTCGGGTTGAACCTTCCGGACAACAACACCAAGGCGAGTGACGACGACCAAGATGAAGAGGAGGACGACATTGACGAGGGTATGGAAGAAGAGTAAATAAAAAATCTGTACACTATGTAATGAAGATCACAATCACAGGACGTCAAATCGTCATCGCCCTCATCCTCATCGTCGTCGCGTATTTCGTGCGCCAACGTTTCATGGCATCCGCTTCCGTCTCTGTCGGCGCGAACGGTGGTGTGTGGACTGTTTACGGGACCATGCAGTGTGGTTGGACTCGTAAACAGCTCGAGTACATGCAAAGCAAAAAGATTGCGCATGAATTCGTGAACTGTGAGAACGGCAAGTGCACCGGAAAGACCGCGTTCCCGACGCTCGTCAGCCCGGACGGCGAAGAGCTTGTCGGTTACAACGAAATCTAACTAACAGCCGCGGAGGATGCAGAGGCTCAAGCTGAGCAAAAACGCATCACCGAGCGTTTCGATTTGTCTGAACACCGTGATGTGCTTCGCCAAACTCTGATTCCAGAGAAGGCGAAGGAGGAACGTGGAGATCAAGAGGACGAGGATCGCCATGAGAATCTCCTGAACCATTTCAGAGCGAGACTTGGAGCGGGCGATGTCACGGATCATGTTAATTTATTATACTAGTACATAATAAATTAAGATGGTCAAAGAACTCCCCCTGAGCGGGTCGGAGCGAACGTTCAACGAGAAGGGTCCGTTCGGGAGGAAGGGCGCGATCGTGGGGAACAACTGTTACTCCTACGCTTTCGGTGACGTGGAAAAGGGTCGTCTGTACAAGAGCGTTCCCGGTGAGCGTTCTGGGAAGAACTGGGGTAATCACAACTACACTCACTGTCAGGGTCTCTCGCAGCGGGTGTTGAGCGACAACCCCAAGTCAGTGTACAGATGCAAAGATCCGAACAAGGCGTGTAAGCGAGGGTTTTACAAAGTCATGCTCTTCGTCGCCCCCGCTCGCCCTTCGGATTGGATTAAACAAGGTGACTTTCACTGGTACCGCCAGGACAGGGCGTGTAAGTACAAGATCAAGGAGGGTGACACGACGACCTCGATTGCGCGTTTTTTCAAGGTGTCCCCTGAGAAAATCAAGTCGGCGCTGAGACGTGCGCGCCTTCGCGTGCCCACGAAAGGTCGGGTCATCACATTCCCGTGCAACATGTGGAGTCACAAGCGAGGGTGGGCGACCGGACCACTCTACGTCGACGCCAAAGGGGCGGTCATCAAAGATCCTCGCAAAGCGTCTCGGGCGTACGAGTCGCTGAACTACAAGACGTACTGTGACTCATTCTGTGTTAAACGTACTGGGATCAAAGTCGGACATACTCACCCCAAGGTCTTCAAAAAGACGGTCTAAATCGATCGGTTCCATGTCCATTCGTAATTCGAAGACATCGAACACGTCCATTATGGAATTCTCAGCCAGTGCGATCGTGTTACTCACACCGGTGATGTTGTTTTGTACGGTCACGTGCACGGTGTACGATTTTGCGTTGTACACTCGACGACATATGGGACACGTGTTTTTGCCTTGCTCTTCCCATCGGGTGAGGCACGTCTTGTGAAAGAGGTGTCCACAGCGGATGGCGGTTGTTCCTCGAGTCTCCCGCACGGGGTTGAGGCATATCCCACAATCCATCCTTCCTTGTTGGTGGACTGGGAAATTTTAATTAGTACATGTCGCGCAGATCCATGAGAGGCTTGTCGCACGAGAGACACGGACCCTTGCCTTGGACGTCATCTTGGATCTTGTTCAAGAGAGTCGGTCCGCTTTTTTGTAAAAACTGTCGGTAGGAATAGTTGTCTTCCATGCGAATGTTAGCTTGTTGCATGATGTAATTGTTCACGAGTTGGGAAGAGCTGTTGATGGAGAAGCATCGTCCGTCTGCCATGCCCAAACGCTGACTCATTATGTATTATTACAGTTAGTGAGAGAAATTTATTTGCCTGTTCGTCGTCGTGAGACACCAAGATTTGTGCCCCTGGCGTCTCAGGATCGGAAGCAGGTCGTCGATGCGAAACCCGAGAAATTTCGTGTCAAACCTTTCGGGGACGTTGTAGGGTGTGCACAATAAACGTCCACCGGTGTAGTCGTGAAGGGTTGTCACGATGAGATTGTACGCGTACGCTATCTCCTTATACGTGTTAGCTCCGGTGACGATCACGTTTCCGGTGTTAAAGATGGACGCCGTCACTTGTTTCATGTCATAGCTGGGTCTAAACTTTACCTTCACCGCGCTGTAGTCACCCGGCTCGAAATGGGTTTCGATGAAAACGCTCGGGTGTTCTCTGAAACATTTTTCAACCTCGAGAAGGTTGAGTTTGTAGTTCATCGTGAAACTCGAGTTGATCATCACTATCTGGAAATTTTCGTCCGTCGGTTCGGTGGGCACCCCAGTGATTTTTGAAAAAAGCAGATTTATTTGTTTGATGCACCTATGACAGTCGACGACGTCCGTGCACCCGGTGACGTGCACGGTGCCGTTCTTGAAGAGCTTGACCGAACGTCGACTGTACCCATCTCTGTTCTCGAGCGTGACTTGGTTGTAAAACGCGCGCTTTGTCGTCCCGAGCTTCCACTCGTACGACGCCGGACCGTCACCCAGGGACATGTTGATCTTTTGCACGCGTTCAAACGCACGCCTAAACTTTTCGACGTCCGTCACGCGCCGACGCTTGCATATCATCGTGACGGTGGTGATTCTGACCCAGGACGGTAATATCTTCGAAGGGTCGAACGTTCGACGGAAGTCGTCGAGCGTCAGTAGAAGCGAGAAGCATGCGTTCTGTACCCAGTGGTATCTCGTGGACGTCATGCGTCGCGGTGTGTGGTTAAAGAAAATATCACAGGAAACAGTTAAATGACAGCCTTCGTACACTCCGCGAAATATATGCACGAGGTCGAGTCTGGACTTGATTATGTGGAAATATCGTACACGAGATACATCAAATCGGAACGAGAGTACGTGGAGTACACGGAATATTTGAACACGCGTCCGGTGGGTGAATGGGTCGAGATCTGCTCGCTCAGAAGGAACATTCCGTACGAAAAGTTTCTCGACTGCATGGTCGAGAAGACGCTGGAGGTTCGGCAGCGCATCGTGCAGATGACCCTTCGCACGCTTTTGGACGAGAAGGGTGAGGATTCTCGGACGATCATTCGAGCGATGCACTCGATGAAAGTGCTCGATCGCACATTCACGCCACCCTACGTGAACAGACATGCGCCATGGCAGATGGAACTCGCGAAACACTTGTGTGAATCTGTGTTTCACGACCTCATCGAGGAATGCTTGGATGAAGACGCGCTCGATCGGTTATATCTCATACTGAGACTCTTATTGCAATAAATAAATGATAAATACAAATAATAAAATAGCCAAGAGCACGCGTGTTTTATTGTAACGCACGACAGCGGTGGTGATGGCGCGTCGCGGTGTCACCGTGACCTTCTTAGGTACGCATCTCTTCCGTACGTACCCTGTGTGTCCCTCGTCGATCTGTCTGTTCGGGTAATGCGGTCTGTTCGCCGCACAGTTCGGCAGCGTATCCGTGCAGAAATCAATCGTGCGATCACCCGCGGTGCGGGAGACGTTACACGCGATGCTCGATCCGTCCGGCTTCAACACGCCGTGGTCTTCATCGAACATCTTCGTGAAATCCGCAAAGTCCCCGGTGCGGCGAACTCCACCGGGTGGAAACGTGACGAACGGATTCAGGCGATCCATCGAATTTTTGTCGTTCGCCATCACGAAACTCATGATTGATGGTTCTGTGTTATTCTAGACTGACATATTTTTTAGTGTTGAGCTTTTTCCGGTGTTGCTGCCAGCTCAGATCGAGATCCAGGTTGAGCATGCCGGCGATTTGAAACAAATAACTGAGGACGTCCGTCATCTCCATCATGAGATCCTGTCCGCGCTCTTTCTTCAACCCGGTCTTCTTGAAAGTGTTCGTCGCTTGACGTATCGCCGACGCCAGTTCACCGATCTCTTCCGTGAGTAAGAGCCACACCGTGCTGATGTCGGCTTTGTCCCATCCCTTCTCTCGACACAGCGCTTGGGTTTCCTCTTTGTAAGTGTTCAACATATGTAGGTCTCGTACATACGCTTTAATTGATACCGATCTTGTCGTTGTAGTCCATCTTTTTCCCGTGCGTGCTGGTGTTGATCGGGCGCGCGATCGGTTCCGCGGCAGTCTCGATGTCCTTTATGTAATGAAGATATTGGGCGACACCCGACTTGATCTGAGCGACGGCGTTGTTGATGACGATCGTGTTCATGGCTCGGACTTGTTCATGCACGTTGTTGTAATGGTCACCCTCGTTGAGCACGAAGACCGAACGCATGAGCGCGTACACGTCTTCGTCCTTTTGGTAATCGATCGCCAAACCGTGACGACGCTTAAAAGTCTCGCGAATCGCTCTCTGTACGAGAGCTCGATTGAATTGTGAAAAATATAATTGGTTCAGGGGTGTGTCGACCTGTTTCAGACTTGTGGCGTCCATCCTCCTTTACTAGACACCACCAAAAAAAAATTGTTGCTATGTTTCAAACAACAAGAATGGTGTACTACAGTGATTTCGACTCGTTCGCCTCCAAGCCGGCGCACGTCGACTTTGCTCCCAAGTGCCAAGCCCCGGCGTGCTTCGTCGGGAGTTACGCCCCTGTGTCCAAGCCTGGGATCCAGGGCGATTTCTACAACAACACCTACCTCCTCGCGCCGACGCGAAAGTTCGAAACCGTGGGTGCCGTGCCGGTTCGATCGGGTCACGTCCGCATGGAATGCAAAAAATGAAAGACTTAAAAAATCAAGGGTAGTGTAGAGAAACACAGGGGAAAATGAAGGTAATCAAACGAAACGGTCGTGTTGAAGATTGTCGCTTCGACAAGGTCGTGCAGAGGATAAGCAAACTCACCGACGGTCTCTCACCGGCGGTGGACAGTCAGGTCGTGGCTCAACAGGTGTTCTCATCGATGTACGATGGGATTCACACCAGAGAGATCGACGACCTGAGCGCGGAGACGTGCATCGCCCTCTTCACGACCGATCCTGATTATGAGTTGCTCGCGGCGAGGATCGTCGCCAGTAACATTCAGAAGACAGCACCCAACAACTTCAACAACGCCATGAAAAAATTAAAAGCCGCGGGCATCGTGACCGACGAGGTCGTCAAGGTGTCGGCGCTCGTCAAGGACAAAATCGTCCCGGAACGCGATTACGATTTCAGTTTTTTTGGACTGAAGACGCTTCAGCGAGGGTATCTCACCAAGGTGGACAACCTGATCCTGGAGACGCCACAGTACATGTACATGCGAGTCGCCATCGGTATCCACGGCGAAGACGTCGACAACGTGCTGAAAACGTACGACGATCTCAGTCTGCACAAGTACATTCACGCCACGCCGACCCTCTTCAACGCCGGGACAAATCACTCGCAAATGTCGAGTTGCTTCCTCGTGGCAAATAAAGCAGATTCAATCGACGGAATTTTTGACACTATACACGATTGCGCCTCCATCAGCAAGTGGGCAGGGGGCATCGGCTTGCACATTCACGACGTTCGCGCGCGTGGGTCGAAGATTCGAGGCACGAACGGAGCGTCCGATGGGATCGTCCCGATGCTTCGAGTGCTGAACAACGTCGCTCGGTACGTCAACCAGGGCGGGGGTAAACGCAAGGGGAGCATCGCCATCTACTTGGAACCGTGGCACGCCGACGTGTTTGAATTCCTCGATCTTCGCCTGAACACCGGCGACGAAGAGATGCGGTGTCGCGACCTGTTCACCGCACTGTGGATTCCCGACGAATTCATGCGCCGAGTACAGAACGACGGGGAATGGACGCTGATGTGTCCGGACGAGTGTCCCGGTCTGTCCGACGTGCACGGCGACGCGTTCGACGAACTGTACAGAAAGTACGAATCAGAGGGACGAGGGAAGAAGACCGTGCGCGCGCAGGAGTTGTGGCGCGCGATCCTCCGCTCACAGATCGAGACGGGCACGCCGTACATGTTGTACAAGGACGCGATGCAAAAGTCCAACCAAAAACATCTGGGGGTCATCAAGAGTTCAAATCTCTGCTGCGAAATCGCCGAGTTCACCACACCCGACGAAACCGCGGTGTGTAATCTGGCGTCCGTGGCGCTCCCGAAATATGTCGTGGACGGTGCGAAATTCGATTACGAGGAATTGCACCGGGTGACGAAACAAATCACTCGAAACTTGGATCGGGTGATCGATCGAAATTTCTACCCGATCGAGTCCGCGCGAAACAGCAACATGCGCCACCGTCCGATCGGGATCGGTGTTCAAGGTCTGGCGGACGTGTTCCAATTGCTCGACCTTCCGTTCGACTGCGAGGAGAGCCGCGCGATGAACGCGGCAATTTTCGAGACGATGTACCACGCCGCGTTGGAGGCGTCGTGTGAATTGGCGGAGGAATTGGGCTCGTACTCATCCTTCGAGGGATCGCCGGCGAGCGAGGGTGTCTTACAGTTCGACATGTGGGAAGGTACGACCCGGTTCAGTGGGATGTACGATTGGGACGCGATGCGCGAGCGCGTGAAGAAGGGTCTGCGAAATTCTCTCCTGCTGGCACCCATGCCCACGGCGTCGACCGCGCAAATCTTGGGTAACTGCGAGGCGTTCGAACCGTACACGCAGAACATTTATCTCCGTCGGGTGTTGGCGGGTGAATTCACGGTCGTCAACAGACATCTCGTCCGCGATTTGAAGGCGCGCGGTCTGTGGAGCCGTGACATGAAAAACCTGATCATTCGTGCGAACGGGTCGATCCAAAACATCGTCGACATCAAGGACGATCACTTGAAACAAAAGTATCGCACGGTGTGGGAAATCCCGCAACGATCGATCATCGAGATGGCTGCCGACCGCGGTCGGTTCATCGACCAGTCGCAATCCATGAATTTGTTCGTCAGCGAGCCGTCCTACGGGAAGCTGTCGAGTATGCACATGTTCGCGTGGAAGACTGGTCTGAAGACTGGGATGTATTACCTTCGCACGAAACCGAAGGCGAACGCGCAAAAGTTCACGCTCGACCCAGACCAAAACGAGTGCGTGGCGTGCTCGGCTTAAACGATTTATTTGATTGTAATGAAAGAAGAACGACATGTCCTTCATCGGCGCAGACGAACGATTGACCATCCACGAATACAGAGGACGCAAAATGGTTCTGTCTGACGGGGACAAGCCCATGCGTTTTCAGATGCCTCGACTGTACATGCCATGGGGTGTGAGCGCATTCACACCCGAAATCGGACAGAAGAAATATAACGTCGATCTCAATCTCACTGGCTGGGACGAAGACGGTGGGTTCGTGCAGAAATTCTACAATACTATCAAATCGATCGAGACCAAAGTGATCGAAGAGGTGGCGAAACAGAGCGTCGCCATCTTCGGCGAACCAAAGGGTGTCGAAGAGCTTCGAGGCATGTTCAATTCCAACCTCAAGGAGGCGGACAACGGACACGCGCCTAAATTTAGGGTGAAACTCGACGTTGACGCGAATGGGTTTGCGAAGCCTGAGATTTTCGACGCGAATCGAAACCTTCTGAAAGAGGAAATCAAAGAGGGTGTGTACGGTCGCATGTCGGGGAAGGGGATCGCCGAGGTTGGCTCGGTCTACTTTCTCAACAAGCGATTCGGTATTACTTATAAGTTGTATCAGATGCAGGTGTTCGAACCGGAGCGACTCAAAGGTTTTAGTTTCTCCGTTTGATGACAGCTTTGATCGCGAGTATCTTCTTGTAACGTGAGACGACATCCTTCAAAAACTTTCCCTTGATCGGACCACTGTAACGTTCGCGTGGATCTGTACTCGTCGCCAAGCGCGCCAGGCGCACGGCTTCTTCCCAATCTTTATCAACTGCCATTTGTAATCACGCAACATTTTTAGCGACCGAAGATGGACTTGGACATCGGCGCGTTTTCACCTTTCTTGAATTGGTTGGGCTTGAGGGCATCGGAGTTCTTCTTGTACATCGCCTTACCCGCCAAGCTCTTCGCCTTGGAGACCCACTTGCCCCACTTGTTCTTGATTTGGCGAACGACGCGTCCGTTGCTGTGCTTGTCGCGTTCGTTCTTGTTGACACCGACGAGTTTGTCACCGTTCGGGAGTTCGCGGGTTTCACCCTTCTTGAGTTCGACCATGGTTGTGTGTATACATTACATCAGAGAAATAATTAGTCGCTAAAATATTCGTCGTCGTCTGGGACGTCCACAATCTCACACTCCTTGGGTGGTTTCGGTTTCCGTGGTCGAGTCTTCTTCGGTGGCGGTGCCTCCAGACCTCCGTGTTCTCGATGATACAAAACCTTTTTCCAGAACGCGTCCATGACCGGAAGATACTTGGCGAACCACTCTCGATCACGTTTCACGTGCGTGACGTCCAGAACCTCGGGCTCTGGCCACGTCAGTTCGATCGGTGCATATTGGATAAAATCACACGACTCCAAGTTGAGAATCTCCATACACAACTGAATCTGAGGGTAGTAATGGGCTGGAACCTCGCCTGGAATAATTTTACGCATCATCGGACACTTGATCTCTATGAGTTTGCCACTCTCGCTGATGCCGTCTGGTGATCCACCCAACCACCTGTGTTCCGGATGCGGCACGAGACCGATCTCGTGCACTTTCTCCCCGTACCGTTCTTCGTAGAGTTCTCGAGCGACGTCTTCGTACTTTTCACCCCATCGCGTGGCGTCGTTCCCAGTGAACTTTTCACCCAACCCACATTTTTTGAGGAGCAAATCGTGTGGTGTCTGGTAGTGGTTCTCCCCGATCGCCGTCGCCGCGTCGCTCGCGGTGAGCATGTTCCCGCGAAGGGCGAGCCATTCCTCGCTCTTCTGGGCGGCATACGTCAGCGATATGAGATACTCACACACGGGATGCATACTTACGAGAATCACGTCCAAGTCGTTTAAGTGGTGGTCGGGTAGAAAAACGCTCTCGCCGCATTTTGTTCCGCCTGTTTCTTCGTCTTCGCCTCACCCCGTCCTAAGAAATGTCCGTCGACGTACGCGTCCACGGTGAATATCGCATTCTCGTGCCCGACGACTCTGTACTCCGGAAGGGATATCTGGTGCTGCTGGGTGTACCGCATGAGGTGATCCTTCCAGTTATCGTCGTAGTGTATTGTGGACAAGTCCACGTACTGCGGGTCGCTGAACAGGCGAAGGATGAATTGTTTCGCGTGAAGCAAGCCGAGATCGAGGTACACCGCGCCTATGAGACTTTCCATGACGTCCTCCAAAAGTTTCGTGTTGTTGTGCCATCCCATGGACATGCCTTTCTTGTCCATTCGAACCAGGTGTTGCAGACCTAACTTTCTCCCTACACTGGCGAGCATCTCCCCGCGCACGAGTTTCGTTCGGGCTTTCGTGAGGAACCCCTCCATCTGATTCACGTAATTGTCGTACAGCCATCGAGTGATGACGAAGCCTAGCACGCTATCGCCTATGAATTCGAGTCGCTCGTAACTCTCGAGCGTGGGGTCTTCTTTGAGACAGGATTTGTGCGTGAACGCTTGGACGTACAACCCGAGGTTTTTCGGTTTCGTACCACCAAGGATGTTTTCAATCACCTCTCGAGTGATCATATATATGTTAGATTACACAATTATTTTTTAACTCAAGCCGTAGGGGCGTCTTTGACGTAGTGCTTGGAGATCCACTTTTGAATATTCAAGTAGGTGATCTCCGTGTTCGGATCCTCGACCCCGAGGAGGGTGCGAAGCGGTTGGTCGAGAACGATTTGTCGACCGTTCGTCGGGTGCTTCAGACCCTTTTCTTTGACGTATCCCGTGATCCTTCGGGTGACCTCGGAACGAGAGATGAGTTCGTCCGCGCCGAGACCCAAGAAGGCTTGCATCTCGACGCTGACCTTGAGCGGCTTGTTGAAACCGTTGTTAGCCTTGCGCTTCTCGCGCTTCTCGCCGGTCGGGTCGTCGATGTGCGCTTGGATGCGTCGGACGAGCTTGGCGAGGAGCTTGAGGTCGGCTCGGATCGCGGTGATTTCGTTTTCGATGTTGAATTGTTCTTGTTCGGCGGACATGATTGTTGGCTCGTTGTGTCTTACCTACGGAGACCCTCTTTAAACCATGAACAGGGTGGAAAGCACGAGCATCAGGATGAGCAATAATTTGAGATACGGGGGAGGTGGTCTGTAAAATTCATGTTTTTTCAGAATTTTGAACGGCTTCGTGGGTTTGCCACCGGGTGGGCACCCCTTCTCGCAACAGGACGGGTCGCACGCGTACACGTAGTCCTTCCCCTGGAACCCACAAAACTGGTACTCGTCGGGATACAAAGACTGCTCTCGGGCGTA
>Ga0181566_10003277_pt1 | contig 13250 bp, 6 predicted proteins | sample 101ome_15_FD_133762 | JGI IMG/M metagenome (GOLD analysis project Ga0181566, IMG submission 133762) | Coastal salt marsh microbial communities from the Groves Creek Marsh, Skidaway Island, Georgia - 101402AT metaG (megahit assembly) | ecosystem: Environmental > Aquatic > Marine > Intertidal zone... | reverse complement strand
TCGGTCGAGAGCGCGTCCACCTTCGCCGCCGACGCCGCGGCGGCGTTGATGGCGCGCTGCACGTCCGCGCGCGGCCTGAGGCCGTCGCCGACCTGCCACCGGACGTACTCCGGGTCGCCCAGCACGCGGCTGAAATCGCGGAGCATCTGCCAGTTCACCGGCGGAGGCACGCGGAACGCCGACTTGCCCTCCTCGCGAACCGCGGGGGAGAGCCCGTCGCCGCCGTACGATCGACGCCCGCGCCGAGGCGCGTCCGCGTCCTCCTCCGCCGGGGAAGGAAACAGAACCGAGTCGCGATACCGCCCCCACGCGACGTCGTCCGCGGGAGACGCCGCGGGGGAAAGACTCCCAAACGGAGGGACTCCCGAAGGGTCGCGCGCCTCGTCATCCGTCACCCGGTCGTCCGTGTCATCCTCCTTCTCGCCCCACCCGTTCGTCGGCGCGGCGCCCGAGCGGAGCTGCTTGTACGCCCTCCAGCTGTACTTTACGCCGAACCGCGAGCCGGGGAGGTAGTCGTTCCCCATCATCACCGCGAGCGCGACGAAATCTCGCAACGCGCCCTCGAGGTCCGTCCCCTCCGGCATCTCGCGCCGTAACGCTTCGTTGAACGCGCGCGCGGAGAAGACGAGCTTGGAGGACAGGACGAACGTGTTCGCGGGGGCGGCGGTCATGGCGAGCAGCAGCGCGTCGCTGTCCTCGGAGACGATGAGGTGCGAGTGGCCCTCGAACTTCGGGTTCGCCATGCGCGTCTTCATCGAGCGCAAAATCTTCACCTCTCCCTCGCCGGCGACGCGCGTGCCGCTGATCTCGAACAGCAAACCGCGCGGCAGCGCGTTGCGGCTCAGGAGCCGAGTCGCGGCGTAGTACTCCAACGCGCGGTCGATCTTCAGCGCGAGCTTGGAGCCGGGCGTCAGGCCGATCTTCAGGAGCCGCGGCGGGTCCTCGGACAGCGGCACCTTCTCCCCGCTGCTGAGACGGATGCGCCGACGCCTCTGCGTGATGGTCTTGGCGATCGGCGCGGGGCCATCGAGCGCGAGCGTCACCGTGTACTGCGGCCGCGTCTTGCGCATGTTCAGGTCGAGCAGGGCGAAGAGTTTCTTGAAGAACGCGTCCTCGTTCTTCGTGTGGTGCGCGGCGACGTGCAGGACGTTGTTGACGTCGATGTAGACGTGGTCGTACGCCCCGGACGGCCCGGACTTGGGCTTCTCGCCCCCGCCCCCGCGCCGCGACGAGGGGTTGTGCGCATCCGTGAACGCCTCCGCGTACGACGTCTGCATCCACTTCCCGAACCCGCTCCCGACGCCGTGCGCCACGAGCGAGGCGCCTCGCGCGGCGGGACGAGTCGCCGCGAGGACTCGGCGTTCGCCCTCGCCCCGAAGCGCCAGGGTGCCGCCGCGAGCGCGCGGCATCGAGACGCGCGACGCGAGACGCGCCGTCGAGGGCGGGCCCGAAACGCCCGGCGCTTCGGTCACCGCGCGCCGGTCCTCGCCCCACCCCAGCATCGCGCCGCGCCGACCCCTCTGGCCAACGTGCGAGCCGGCGGGGGTGCGCGCGTGCGCGTCTCCGGGGGCAGGGACGGGGACCTGCGCGCAGATAACCTAACAGTCCGAAGGTTAGCGTTTGTCGTCCAGTCACCGGCGCGAGCCGGTGGATTTCCCGCGGCGCGCGGCGAGTCAGAACTCGTCGCGATTCGTCCAAGTCAGCCCGCGCCAAAACCGCGGCGCCGATCTGGCTACCGGCGCCCCTTCGCACCATTCGCGTCCCTCCTCCCCCCGCCCCCCTCCCCGTCCAAACCTCCTCCGCGCGCGGTCGCTCCCCTCGCCCCGCTCGCGATGGCGCGCCTCGCCGTCGTCGCCCTGGTGGTGTTCCACCTCGCGTCGTGCGTCTCCGCGATGCGCCCCGCGGACTTCGTCTCCGCAGCCCTCGGGGATTTCTCCGCGTGGTTCGGCGCCTCCTCGGCCAACTCGGCGGGATCTCGCGGGATTCCTTCGGGGAGGACCCGCGAGGGTCTCGCCCCCGGTCGTCGTAAATCGGGGTGTCGGGTTTCGACCGCGGCGTTCGCGAACCGCGAGGAGGTCGTGACCTCCCCCCGACCGCACGAGGTGATGGACGTTCGCGCGGACCTCCCCGTTCGTTTCTTCTGGGGCGACGTGGACGGCGTGAATTACCTCACGGAGACGAAGAACCAGCACATCCCGACGTACTGCGGGTCGTGCTGGGCGTTCGGGGTGACGAGCTGTCTGAGCGACCGGATCAAGATCTCGCGCCGCGCCGCCTTCCCCGAGATCGTCCTCAGCCCCCAGGTCCTGATCAACTGCCGCGGCGGCGGGAGCTGCGAGGGCGGCGACCCCGGCGCGGCGTACGAGTACGTCGCGCAGAAGGGGCTCCCGGACGAGACGTGTCAAAACTACGAAGCCAAGGACGGCGCGTGCCGCCCCGCGGGCGTGTGCGAGACGTGCTCGCCGGGCGCGGACCCCGACCCGCTCCTGCCGGGCACGTTCGAACCCGTCGTGGACTACCAGAGCTGGACGGTGAGCGAGTACGGCAAGGTGCACGGCGGTTTGAACCGCGACGTCACCGGGTGGCCGCTTAGCAACGCCGATAAGATCAAGGCGGAGCTCGTGACGCGCGGGCCGGTGAGCTGCGGCGTGCACGTCACGGACGCGTTCGAGGCGTACGACGGCGGGATCTACGAGGAGTTCCGGCTGTTCAACGTCATGAACCACGAGCTCGCGATCGTGGGGTACGACGTCGACCCCGTGAGCGGTCGCGAGTATTGGATCGGGAGGAACTCGTGGGGGACGTACTGGGGCGAGGCCGGGTTCTTCCGCATCCGGATGCACGGGAGGAACCTGGGGATCGAAAACGACTGCACGTTCGGCGTCCCGATCGAGGTCGAGAGAGAAAAAAGTCCCCCCCGCGACGAGCCCGACGCCCGAGTCGAGCCTTCCGGAACGTCCTCCGGAACTTCCTCCGGAACTCCCTCGCCTTCCTTCACCGTGAACGCCCGAGTCTCGCCGGGAGACTTCCACCGAAGAGACGCGCCGTGCCTTCGAAGACGAGCGGATTCGTCTTCGCCGCGCTCGGGGTCCTCCAAGTTCGTCGGCGAGGCGCTCTCCGCCGAAGCCTCGAGGGTGGACGTCTCCACCCTCCCCGCGTACTGGGACGTCAGAGACGTGAACGGCGTGACGCTGGCGTCCATCACGCGCAACCAGCACATCCCGACGTACTGCGGGTCGTGCTGGGCGCACGCCACCTCCTCCGCGCTGAGCGACCGCATCGCGCTCGCGCGAAACGGCCGCTTCCCCGAGATTGACCTCAGCCCTCAGGTCCTCGTCGACTGCGTCACCGGGAACGGCACCCGGGGCTGCAATGGAGGCGACCCGACCGCGGCGTACGCGTGGATCGCCGAGAACGGGCTCACGGACGAGACGTGCCAGAACTACCTCGCCAAGGACGGAGCGTGCGACGCGTTCCACGTGTGCCAGACGTGCGATCCCCCGTTTGGGGAATCGCGCGGGTGCTACGCGGTGACGCCGCCGACGAATCGCGTGTACGGGATCGAAGCGCACGGCGTCGTTCGCGGGGAGGAGGGGATGCTGAGGGAGATTTTCGCCAACGGGCCGATCGCGTGCGGCGTCTGCGTCACGGACGCGTTCGAGGCGTACGAAGGCGGGATCTTCTCCGACGCGACGGGGTGCGTGGACCAGGACCACGAGATCAGCATCGCCGGGTTCGGGACGACGTCGGACGGGGTGAAGTATTGGATCGGGAGGAACTCGTGGGGAAGCTACTGGGGCGAGGCGGGGTGGTTCCGAATCGTGCGAGGGGAAAACGCGCTCGGCGTGGAGGACGCGTGCGACTGGGCCGTGCCCGAGACCCCGAAAGAACCGCAGGGGCTGCCGCCCTGAGCGGAGACCGACGCGAGACGGACGGACGAGAGACCAGCGAGAGGGAAGCCGCATATATTTTTGTACAGTGACGGCGTCGACCGATCTGCCCTGGAGCGAGGTTTGAGTTTCTTAGACTGGAACCAGGGCTGACCTCGGCAACCCAGGCGACTTTCTCCTCGCGGATACGATTCGATATCCGCCAAGTGGCCCTCTCGTCCGGGGCGCCACACTCGCTCGAACGACGCCATGTCCGCCTCCACCGTCTGCCACCAGTTCCGCGCGCCCGTCGGGGCCCGGCGCATGCGCCGCGCCGTCGGTCGCGCCGCGCGCCTCGCGAGGGTGCGTCTCGACCCCCGTCTCGGTGACGATCGCGCGCGATCCACCTCAGCACGGCGGATCGATCCGACGCGTGCGCCGTGTTCACTCAGCCACCCGCCCTCGATGCGTCACGAGACCGATGTCCTCTCCATTCCTGACCCTCGACCCTCGACCCTCGCAGCGCCCCGTCGCGGTCACGACGACCGCCGCCGTCGCCCCCCAGCGCGTGCTCATCGTCAACACGAACGGCGGTGGCCACGCGAACATCGGGTTCTGGCTGGCCAAGACCTTGGCCGCGCAGGGCCACTCCGTGACGATCAACGTCGTCGGCTCCCAGGACGACGCGAAGATGCAGAAGCCGCCGTTCTCGTACTTCTCGGAGCTCACCTCCGCGGGCGTGACGACGTGCTGGGCGAACCCCGAGGAGCTCGCGACGAAGGCGGCGGGCCAGAGCTTCGACGTCGTCGTCGACAACAACGGCAAGGACCTCGACACGGTCGGCCCCGTCGCGGACTTCGCCGTCTCCGCGGGCGCGAAGCAGTTCCTCTTCGTCTCCAGCGCGGGGATGTACGTCCCCACGGACACCCCGCCCCACCTCGAGGGCGACGCCGTGAAGGAGTCCGCGGGCCACGCCAAGGTGGAAGCGATGCTCAAGACGAAGCCCTTCGCGATGAGCAGCTTCAGGCCGCAGTATTTCACCGGCTACGGCAACAACAAGGACTGCGAGGAGTGGTTCTTCGACCGCCTCGTCCGCGGGCGCCCGGTGCCCATTCCCGGGAGCGGCGACCAGCTCTCCGTCGTCGCGCACGCGGAGGACGTCGCGACGATGATGGCCGCGGCGGTCGGGTGCGACGCCGCCGCCGGGCAGATTTTCAACGCCGTCACCAACCGCGCCGTCACGCTCAACGGAATGGTGAAGATCTGCGCCGCCGCCGCGGGCGTCGAGCCCAACATCGTGAACTACGATCCGGACACTCTGCCGGAGGGCGTCGCGGTGAAGAAGGCGTTCCCGTTCAGGCCCATTCACTTCTACTCGCACCCGAAGAACGCGCTCGAGCTCCTCGACTGGAAGCCGACGCACACCCTCGAAACCGACATGAAGGAGCGGTTCGCCTTCTACCAGCAGAGCGGCCGCGGGGGAAAGGACATGGCGTTCGAGATGGACGACGCCATCCTCGCCAGCGCGAAGAGGTACTAAACGCGGTACTGAGACGGGTGAGAGACGCGAGCGAGGAGAGAGAGAGACCACAGCCGAGCCGCGTTCCGGAGGTGTTGGTGTATGAGAATATTCGACGAAAAGTTTCTGAGAGACGGCGCGACGGCACCCGCCGGCCGACCCGAGTGCTGAGATTCAGCGGCCGGACGGCGGCCGAGCTCGTTCGTCCAAGCCTCGCGTCTCCCGCTCGAACTCAACTTTCCGCGCGTGTTGTTTCCCTCGTCGGCGGAGACGCACTTCGACGCGCGCGAGCATCGGATTGCACGCATCGACCGACCGGCCCACGAGCGAACGCACATTGTTATGGGAGACGACCTCTCCAGCCTCGGTGCGCACGCGCCCGCGGCCGCACCGCCCGTCCTCGCCGCGCGCTCGTCGATTGTCGTCCTAAACGCGCCGCGTGGGGGCGCCGGAAAAGCGCGTCCGCCGCGCCGCGCTCCGGACCCGGCGCGCCCGGTCCCGCGCGTCGACGCGAACGCCCGGGGGGTCGCGATCGAGCGTCCGCGTGCGCGTCGTGATCGTACCGCGCCCACGTCGCGCCTCCGTGCGGGTCGCCGCGGCCGCGAGGGCGTCGTCCCCGGCGGCGCGTCGCGATCGACGCCCGCTCGGTGCTGACTTGCTTTTTCTTCTCCCCTGGGGGGCGATCGATCGACTCGTCTCGAGCGGTCCGAGAGGGTCGCGCGGGTGGAAAAGTCTCGGCGGCGCGGTCCTTCTGAAACGTCCCCCTCGCCCTTTCGCGCTCTGACTGACGCCCGTCTCCCTTTCTCTCTCCCTCGGTCGTTTGTGTTTCTCCCGTGCGCGTCCTCACCTCAGGACCCAATTTCGATTTCGCCGACGACGACGGAGCACCCGCGAAGGAGTCGAAGCAAGCCGACTCCGTGCAGAGCGGGTACATTCACATCCGCACCCAGCAGAGGAACGGCCGCAAGTCCCTCACGACCGTGCAAGGGATCAACCCCAAGATCAACAAGAAGGTCATCCTGAAGGAGTGCAAGAAGAAGTTCAACTGCAACGGCACGATCGTCGAGGACCCCGAGCTCGGCCAGATTGTGCAGCTCCAGGGTGACCAGCGTAAACTCGTCGCGCAGTTTCTCATCGATGAGAAGATCGCCAAGAAGGACGTCATCAAGGTCCACGGCTCTTAAGAGATAAAGGCAGCACGCGCGCACTCTCGATCGAGACGTCTCGCCTGACGGGCGTCTCGACCGTCGTTCTTTTTGCATCTCCGAGCGGTATCGTCGTACTACTCGGAACACCGGAGGCGGATCCGAGGAGGGTCCGTAGGTATCGTAGAGACGTTGTGTTGACATGTCGTTTGCGGCGTCGGGAAACGCGCGGCGGACCGTTCCGCTCGCGAGACTGAGACGGCGGGGGGAGGCGGGTGGTGACGTCCGGAGAAGGCAAACGTCGCGGCGGCCACCGCGGCTATCCATGACCGGAGATTGATTGAATACGCACCGCTCTACTCTAAGACTTTCGCGCGTCCCTCGCGTCGGGGGGACTCAAAAAAAATAGACTACGGCATAAAGACTCTACCACTTTCGTCGGGGACGCGAGAGTCCCCTCTCGCTCACGCGGCCTCCTCCCCTTCCCCGGGGGTGGGCTCCTCCGGCGCGGGCTCTTCCCCTCCGTTTTGCAGCCTGTCGAGTCCGCTCACGACCTTCGCCTTGACGATGACGTCCCCCGTCGCGAGCTGCGCCAGGAACCCCTCCTCCTCGGCGTTGACGACGTACCCGAACACCGAGAACTCCCCCTCCTCGAACGCGAGGCCCCCCAGCCCGGCGCTCCGCTTGTCGAACTTGTACACGAAGAACCGCGTCGCGTCGGCGGTGCCGTCCTCCGCCCCCCGCGCCATCGCCAGCGCGCCGTTCACCGACATCGGGAGCGTCGGGAGCTCCTCCGCGCCCATGACGTTGAGCGGCGAGCGGTACCTCGGCTCGTAGTCGTCGATGGGCTTCACCTCGAGCGGGAGCGCCGCGGGGGCGTCTCTCCTTCGGCGGGCCTCGTTCCCGCCGGCGAAGATGGCCGTCTCGCCGCTCTTCAGCTCCACGCCGTCGTAGCACCCGCGCCGCGCGTTATCCACGAAGTTCCCCGCGGTCAATGGGGCGTTGTATCCGTCGACGACGACGCGCAGAGTCGCCGTCTTGACCTCGTCGCCGCCGACGAACCCAAACGTCTCGCCCGATTTTTTCCGGACGGAGAAATCGACGACGGCGCGCCCCGCCAGCCTCGGCTCCGAGTCGTACCGCCTCGGGAGGTCGAAGGGCAGACCGGGAGCCTGCAACACCCTGAGCCTCGAGACGGCGTCGAGGGACATCGCGACGCCGCGGTCGAAGCGCTCGACGTCCTGGGCCTGCGCGATGGGGCCGAGCTCGACGAGGAGCTGCTCGATCTCGTCCAGCGTCGCCAACGCGGCGTCGCGATCGGCGCCCGAGGACGGCACCGGCTCCAGGAGCTTCTCGCGGTCGTTGCGGACGATCGCGAGGGAATCGGAGACGTCGCCGGACATCGTGCCCCAGGGCTTGCGCTGAGGGATGCGGAGCAGATACGCCGCCTCCTCGAGCTTGCTCTGGACCCGGCCCGCCTCCGGGTTGATGGCGGGCACCGCGCGGCGGAGCGCCGCGACGCCGTTCCGGGGCAGACGCGTGTTCGGGTTGGAGAGCGCGGCGGAGGCGGGGGGGGGCGAGGCGAACCCGGAGGCGCCGAGCGCCGACCCGGCGAGCGACAGCGACGCGCACGCGGGCTCGAGCGCGACCAGAGCCGCGAGCGACGCCGCGACGAGCGCGGGCGGAGACCGGTCGTCGGCGGAGGTGGCGGGCGCGTCGACGCCATCGCCGCGCGATCGCGATCGCGAAGACGCGACGACGCGAGCGGCGCGGCGGGACGACCTCGAGGGGGCGCGCGAGGGCGCGCGAGGCGCGAGAGCGGGCGGACGCGTCGTGCAACGCATCGCCATCGTCGTCGCGGCGCGAGGGGGAGTGGTGGGGGGAGGACAGCGAGCGAAGGAAGGAGGTCCTATCCTCACGACGATCGATATCCACTCCCGAGCGGGACGCCACGAGGTTCCACGTGTGCCGCCTGCACCAGTCGCCAGGAGAAAATTCTTCGCCGCGCGCGCGGCGCCGGCCTGATGCCCGGGCTGGAAATGTACTGTTGCGATTCGAACGAACGAACGACGCGCCCGGCTCGCTCCCGCCCGCGCCTACCCCGTCACCCTCTTCCCTCGAGGTACGACGCGACCGCGGCCCTCCCACTCATCGCCGAGAAGTCCCTGAGCTTTCCCGGCGGCGAGGGCGACGCCCCCGCGGCCGCCCCCGCGTCCCCCGCGCCGCCTCCCTCCTCCGCCCCGTCGACGCGCGTCCCGCCTCGGCGCCCCTCCCCCGCCTCCGCCTCCGCCTCCGCCTCCGCCTCCGCCTCCGCCTCCCCCGCGGGCGCCGCCGCGTCCAGCACGCGCATCCACCCCGGCCGCGCGTCGAACTCGAACGCCCCCTTCGCGTCGTCCTTCGGGTCGCGGTACGCCGTCACCCACGCGCAGTGCGCGCGGTGCGTCTCGAGTGGGCGGAACGCGCGCGGGTCCGACACCGGAGCGAACGGAAACGACGGAGGCGCGTCCGAGACGGACCCCGGCGCGCTGCGTCTCATCGCCGCTCGGTTCGCCGCGCGAAACGCCTCGACGCCGCCGCCCGAAGAGCCCGGAGTCGCCATCTGACTCGGGGTCCCGCGACCGCGCGCCGGCGTGGCGAGCGCCCCCGGAGCCTCTCCCGCCCCCGAGGCCTCTCCCGCCCCCGAGGCCTCTCCCGCCTCCTCCGAAGAAAACGCCCCTCCTCCCGCGCCGCGTCCGCCCTCCTCCGCCTCCTCCGCGGGGGGGGGCGCCGAGCCGAACGGCGACGACCTCGGCGCGCCGCTTCCGAACGCGCGCGGCGGCGGGGAGGACCCGCTCGCCCCGAACGCCGCGCCCGAGGGCGACGCCCCGCCCGCGATGGATAGCCCGAGGCTCGCGAGCGGCGCCGGGGGCGCGAACGCGCCGGGGAAGGAGAAGCCGGGAGGAGAAGCCGCGGGGGCGGGGGAGGCGGGCGCTTTGGAGGCGGTTCGGGCGTCGAACGCGCCGCCGAGGGCGCCCATGAGCGCGGCGCCGCTCGCGCGCGCGCGCTTCGCGCCGGAGAGCCGAGCGGGGTCGTTCCCCGGACGGCTCGACGAAGGCTTGGACGCCTCCGCGGCGAAGTTCCACGTCGCCGCCCTCGCGCCGCACCCGTCGCAGCGGAACACGACCCCCTTCTCGAGCGTCGCGTCCGCCGTCCAACCGCACAGAGCCAGCGCGGCTGCGGCGCACGGCGTCGAGGAACGAAGGTGGCGTTGCCGTTGATCTCGCTCGTGTTCGGGGAGAAGCGTCCGGTGGATCCTCCGCCGCGTCTCCGCGACGCGCCCCGCGACGCGCTCGCGGGTCTCCGCGGCGTTCGTCTCCGCGGAGCGCGCGCCGGGAGACATCGCTCCCCGCCCCGCCCCCCCTTTCTCCTTTTCGAGGAAGAACGCCTCGCTCGCGCGGAACAGCCCCGCGGGGTCGACGAGGGGTTTCGCCGAGAGCGCCTCCAGAGCCGACCGCGCCGCCTCCTTCCTCGCGGCGAAATCTTTCCTGAGGCGGTCGTCCGACGCGCACGGGAATCGCGCGACGGACGCCGGGCACTCGGCGCCCCTCCACCCGCACTCCGCCAGGTGCGCGTCGTCGAGCTTGGACGCGAACTTCGACGCCAACGCGGTGGTGGCCTCGCGGCTCGCGCCGGGCGAAATCTTGAGCGCGATCTTCGCGCCGCAACACTCGCACCGGAGCACGTCGGGCTCGGCCACGCACCACCCGCGACGGGAACACGCCACCGCGCTCACCGCCGCGGGCTTGGCGAACCAACTCGACGGGCGGAACGTGGCGAGACGGCGCAAGAAATCGCCGCGATCGCCGGGGCGCGCGGGGGGGGGCGCCGAACCTGACGCGTCGCTCAACGCGAGAGGCGCGGGAGAAGGCGCGTCGCCGGCGTCGAAGTAGAGCATGGAATCCAGCGTGGCGCGGAAACGCGCGCGGGCGTCGTCCGCCATGCGCGCGGACGAGAATCCCCGGACGAGCGGCCGAGCAAACAACCAAACGAAAACGAAATGCGCCCCGTCGCGTGAGACGGCACGGCGAGGGCGGGGTCGGGGGCGGGGGCGGCGACCCGGCGCGAGGGAGGAACGCGAGCGCCGCGCGAACGAAACCGTCCGCGGAGGTTCGCGGACGTGCGCGCGGTGAGATGTGCGCGGGGAAGCGCCCCGGAGGGGCGTCCGAGGGGACCAAAGAATTGCCCTTGAGAGCGATCCGATGCGCATCATCGTACCGCCCCGGGGCGGAGGGCGCCCGCCCCGCGCGCGCGGCGCGGATCTCAGATGTCATCAGCCTCCGCCGAGCCTTCGGCTGATGAATCAGCACTCCCCGTTGTAAACTTTCAAAACGCGCGCCCCGCCACCTCGGCGCGCACACCTCCATGTCGACGGCCGTCCGCGTCGTCGTTCCCCGCGCGCCTTCGCGCGGGGTGCCACCCTCCCCCACATCCGCCCCCCTCTCGCGGCGCCTCCTCCGCCCTCGGCTCGCGGGCCCCCGCGTCAAGCCCCTCGCCTCCTCCTCCTCCGACGATGCGACGACGACGCTATCCGACGACGTTCCCGCGGAAAAGGTGTCGTTCGCGTCGCACTGCCACGCCGTCCTCGGCATGTCCGGCGCGGACGTCGACAAGGTCCTGAGCCGCGAGCCCAAGCTCGCGGGGTACGACGTCGAGAGGGCGGTCGCGCCGAAGACGCGCTTCTTCACGGACGCCCTCGGCGTCCCCGCGGAGAAGCTTCGCGCGGCGGTGAAGCGCGACCCGCGGATCCTGGTCGTGAGCCTCGCCTCGCTCTCGTCCACGGCGGCGTGGCTCGAGCGAACGTGCGGCGTCACCCCGGGCGAGGCGGGCGCGATCCTGTGCAAAGCCCCGAGCCTGGCGTGGGCGGACGCCGAGCGAAACTTGACCCCCACGGTGGACTTTTTGGTGGACGAGCTCGGCGTCTCCCCCCCCGCGCTCAAGGCGTTGGCGACGAGGCAGCCGAGCGTCTTGCTGATGAGCGTCGACGGGAACCTGCGCGAGAAGACGGCGTACTTTTCGCGCGCGTTCGAGGACGACGACGCGGGCTCGTCGGCGCGTTCTGATTCGTCCTCTTCCGGGTCGGATTTCGCTTCCGGCCGAGCGCGCGCGTGCGCGATGATCGCGAAGCACCCCGCGGTTCTCGCGCTGAGCGTGGAGAAATCCGTCGCGCCGAAGGTTCGGTTCTTGGCGGAGACGTGCGGCATGGGTTCCCGCCGCGCGTTCGCCGTCGCCGAGAAGGCGCCCGCCATTCTCTCGTTATCGCTCGAGCGGAACATCGCGCCGACGTTTCGGTTTTTATCGCACGAGCTCGGTCTCGGGACGGAGCAGGCGGCGAAGGTCGTGGAGCAGAGGCCGATGCTCCTGGCGTACTCGCTCGACAAAAAGATCCGTCCGACGGTGGCGTACCTCGTGCACGAGTTTTTCCCGCGCTGCGACGCGAGGGAGGCGGTGACCCTGTGCAACTACTCCCTGAAAAATCGCATCGTGCCGAGGGTCAGGGTCATGCGGCGACAGAAACTGATGGCGCAGGCGGGGGAGACGCCCGCGCTCTCGCCGGCGTACGTCCTGAGCCGAACGGACGCCGATTTCGTGGACCTCGTCGGGTGCCGCCGCGACGCGTACGACGCGGAGGTTCGCGAGGCGGCGCGAGACCCGAGCGCGGGGAGGTTGGGGTACCTCGACGACGAGAGGAAGGCGCCGAAAGGGGCGTGGACGTTGGAGCTGGGGAGAGAGATGGCCGCCCGGGCGAGGGAGGCGAGAGGAGAGGAGGAGGGAGGCGAGCAGTGAACCAGAGTGTGAAGACAGACCCTGACGAGAGCGTTCCGACCATAATCGGTTTGTCAGCCGGGGGACCAGGTCCGGGGCACCCCTCTGGCTGCGCGCCCGCCGGCATTCTTGCTCGATCGACTCAGTTCTCCGCCGCGGCCCGACGTGGCGCTTCGAGGGAAAAGGTTGAGAGAGAAGGCACCCCGACGACACCTCCTCCCGCGCGCGCCTGCATGGCGTCTCCCGCCTCCGAGGCGGGGGGCTTCGCCGGGTTCGCGGCTCGGCAGTACCGCGACCCCTCCCCGGCGACGTGCCACGCCGCGCTGGTCTTGGTCCAGGCGTTGTTCGCGGGCATGCACACGACCGCGTCGCCCGCGCTCGAGCACATCCCTCCCTTTGGCTTTTGCGCGTTGCGCCTTGCCATCGCCCTTCCGTTCCTGTGGTACCTCTCGCGCCGCGAGGGCGGGCGCGCGTTCCGCGGCGCGGAGTGGCTCCACCCCATCCCGATGGGCGTCGCCATCGGCACCGCGTACGCGCTCGTGTTCGTGTGCAACAAGCGCAGCGGCCCCATCCTCACGGCGATGATCCAGCCCCTCATGCCCATCAGCACCACCGTCCTCTCCGCGCTCGCGGGCCTCGAGCGCGTGGGCGCGGGCAAAGCGCTGGGCCTCCTCATCGCCACCCTGGGCACGATCATCACCCTGCGTGTATTCACCGAGACGTACGGGAAGCGGCCCAGCGCCGTCGACGCCGTTCTGCTCGTGATGCAAGCCAACGCGTACGCCGTGTACGTCGTCTGCCTCGCGGGGGCGTTGCGCCTCGGCCGAGCCGACGCCGAGAAGGAAGAGGAGGCGCGAGGGATCCCGGGGGTGGAGTTGGAGGCGGTGGAGGAGGACGCGGGGGCGTCCGCGGCGG
>Ga0181566_10003274_pt1 | contig 13254 bp, 10 predicted proteins | sample 101ome_15_FD_133762 | JGI IMG/M metagenome (GOLD analysis project Ga0181566, IMG submission 133762) | Coastal salt marsh microbial communities from the Groves Creek Marsh, Skidaway Island, Georgia - 101402AT metaG (megahit assembly) | ecosystem: Environmental > Aquatic > Marine > Intertidal... | reverse complement strand
TTGGTATGTGGGGTCTACATTTGATACGTTCTGATTATAAGCGCGTCCAAGAGTAGTATATCTCTCTGCTGCCGCTGGATCGTATCCTTCTAACCCTAATGCATATTCTCTATCATATCGCGATGCATTCTGACGGTAAAGATTTTGACCGTGACGTTGAGGAGCACCAATAGCATACATCTCTAATTTATCGTTATCGGTTAATTTATATGATGCACCGAAGTAATATGCCCATGCATCTGTCCAAGTACCATCATAAAAACCATCTCCAGTCTTTTTAACAATGGTTCCGTTCATTGCAAACTTATCGTTTATAAGTCCAGTATTGAAACCAACCGTTGTTTTACGGAAATTCCAAGAACCCATTTCTTGCTTGATGTAGGAACCAGCTGCACGCGCTGCTGGGTCTGTAACAACATTTATTGTACCACCAATAGATGGTACCGCTAAATTTACAGCTGATAAACCTCTTTGAACCTGAATAGAAGAAGTTGCATCTCCAACTCCATCCCAGTTAGACCAATAAACCCATCCGTTTTCCATATCGTTCACTGGCACACCATTAATCATGATTGCAGTATTACGTTGAGTAAATCCACGAACATTAATTCTAGAATCACCCGCACCACCACCTTGGTTGGTGGAGTAAACAGATGGAGAGGTGTTTAGTACGTTTGGTAGGTCACGAGAAGCTAATCTTTCTTGGATTTGCTTACCTGTGTAATTTGTTGCCGTAAACGGTGTTTTTTTGTCATAACGAGAAGATATGATCTCTAACTCGCTCAATTGTACAGTGTCAGCATTGGAGTTTTGCGAATATCCATTAATGGATGCCGCGAAAATTCCGAATGTTAAAACCTGAATGAATTGTTTTTTCATATAATAATTTGGTTGTTAGGTGATACAAAATAACAGCGAAAATATCTTCAAATTGTTAACAAATTATAAATAATTCAAATCCCATAGAGTCCACTAATCCTAGGGCATGTGCTCTGCCAAGATTGGAATAACAGGTTATTCACAATTATTTACGAATATTGTACATTATAAAATGATTCTGTCACGGACTCTAAAACAAATCATAATATTTTTTTGGTTAACACAATGTGTTAAGGTTTATTCATCGCATAATTTCACACCCGAAGATGTCCAAAAAGGCTTAAATATTGCCTTAGGTGAAGTTAGAAAAAACTATCAACCTAATGGTGTTTTTGAATCAGATTTTTTATTTTTTGGCGATAGTATGATTATCAATCCAATTGGTACTCATTATGTCTTTTCATACAAAAAGGGTAATAACTTTGTTAGGCGCTTAGATAAATCTATTTATCACGGACATAATTTTTCTAGATTTTTATTTAAATATAAGAATGATATTTATGCATTAGGAGGATATGGCTTTTGGAATGGTCATTCAAAACTCCTTAAGTATAACTGGATCGACAGGGAATGGGATTTAATTCGGTTGGAAAGCAAACTGCCAGATATTGAGCCCAGTCTCAGTTTAAAAACAGGAGATAGTATTTATTTAATATACGACATAAAATCCTCTGAGCAGCAGCAAGAAATAGATCGGATTTCCGAGTGTTACCTATTAAATTTGAGAAACTTAAGTGTATCTCGAGTAGTAAATGTTAAAAATTACAAATTAGTACCAAGTATCAATCAGTACCATACTTTATCTGGTGATTGGATGGTTTGGGGTGAAGGACACACAATTTCTCATTTCTACAATCAAAAAACTAAGGAGTTTTATATTAATTTTTCTGGTCCTTGGCCTTTTAGGGGGAAACCCCAAACAAGTAACCATCAAGACTCAAATTGGTTAATTCCAGACGGTGAGTATTTACATGTATTTTCAGAGGATAATGATTATGATAAAATTAACATTCAACAATATACTCAATTGTATTGTGAAAAAATTGAGGGCTTCCCAAATTTGAAGATTTTTGAAGAATCAAATAATCCGAAATTATCTTATCAGCTGTGGATCTGGGTGTTAATACTATTTGTTGTTTTTGTAATTATTGGATTAGTTTTAGTACTAAGAAATAGAAACCATTTAAAGTATTCAAAAAATAGATATAAAGAATATTATGCAGAACTTAATAATTCTGAAAATGACTTTAAATCAATATTTCAATTGTACTTTGGTACCTATTCTGAAAAAGAATTAGATATATCCCTTCAAATTATTCACCTACCAAAAGATATAAGAAATCTTAAGAGAAGTCAGTTATTGTTTGAACTGAATCAGAAAAAACCGGGTTTTATAAAAAGGAAAATTGATCCTAACAAAAAAAACCAGTTTGTTTATGAAGTCAATAATTATTGATTATAGTTTTAACTAAATCTGTTGAATGTAACAACGATTATATAGATTTTCGAATCAGGGTCTTTTTGAATCTTCAAATCACCAAAAAAGCGTTTTTGATATCTCTGATTTATTAATGATAAACGATCAATTACCAAATTCAATCCAATTCCTGTTCCATGCGAATTTTTTAGGTTTGGTTCAAATGGGTTTATCACAACAATTTGTAGTTCTAAAGGGGTATTTAAGGTTATTTGGACTTTTAAGTATTGTTCATTTTTACTCAGTAGAGCACCATGTTTTACAGCATTTTCTAGTATTGGTTGTAAAATTAACGGAGGGATTTTCCAACTGTCTAGATTCACTTCATTTGTTATCTCGATGCTAAATTCAAACTTTTGATCTTCTTCAAAGCGCATCTTTTCTAAATTTATGTAGTCTTCAATAAAGTCTATTTCCTTCTTTAAACTCACAAATTCTAGGGTCGAATTTTCTAAAAATTTTCGATTCAGTTGAGCAAGATCGCTAGTGGCTTGTAATGCTTTTCTACTTTGATTTCTTACAATTAATGACTGGATTAGATTCATTGTGTTGAAAATAAAATGGGGATTTAAATTACTTCTGAGTGTTGCAATTTCTAAACTCACCATTTTTTGTTCAATCTTAAATTGTTCATATTGATTCCATTGATATAAATAACTACCAAGTAATAAAATAACAATAATCAAAGCCCAAAAAATACGTTCATTTACTCTTAAAAGGGTTGAAAAAGTCTCAAATCCATTACTAATCTGAATGCGATAAATACCGGCCTCATAATCGTTTAACCAAATACCCAGTTTTGCGGGTTGAATAATATGTTTAGAGGCTTCACCTTTATGGTGAATCCAATATTCTACTGATCCATATTGATGATAAAAGTAATTGTTACTACTAATAATGAAATTAGCATTTTCTCCCATAAAGATTCGTGGTAATATCAACTCACTCAAGTGATGCGCATTCTTGTGTTTAATATTAATTCTAGCATTTTGTGAAATAGATGGAATCGCATCACAATGTATACTTTGGATATAGCCATGTCTTTGGATGAGGATTTTACCATACTTTACCAATGGGACAGTCCTATACATATCCATCTTTCCAAGGTAATACTGATTCATTACTCTAAATGACAAATCTTTTAGACTCAAAAATAATTGGAATGCCACTTCGTCATTACCAACCCAAAAACCGCTGTTTAAATCTGTATAAGACCATTTGATTTTTGTATTTGGAAATAATCCTTCGGAACTACTTATAAATTTTGTTTCAAGCAATTTTTCATCCTCATTAATTGTACAAAATCTATACTCGTGACCAGAATGTAAAACTAGAAGATCTCCATAAAAACTTAATTGATAATCTATTTTTTTTGTTAAAAAATCAGTTTTTAAAAGAAAACATTCTTTTTCTTGAATCAGAAAGAAATCATTTTGCTGGGTTTGAACAATTATTCTTTTATTATCAGAAGTTACCGATAGGATTCCTTTAAAAGTTGATTTTATATTGTTAGGTGTGGTTTCTTTTTCATTTAAATCAATTACATAAGCATTACCAAAAACATTGAATAAATATAATTTTGAGTCAACCAGTTCAACAAAAGAACTACTGTTTTCAAAATTTAGGATTAATTGATCATTTTTCCATAAATAAATCATATTGTTGCAATGGAGAATAATGCCTTGATTATACTCCAGGCAACTAATTAAAGTGCTGTTTTTTAGTGTTATAGTCTTCCAACTGTGATCATCTTTTTTTTGAATATAAACTTCATTTAGGTGGCTGCCGACTAAGTAATGTTCTGTGCTATGGATGCGGTCCATTTTAGCAGGAGTAACTCTGTTGTTTTTGAAAGAAGGGTAATAGTTTATTCCTTCATTAACGGTAGCTACCCATAAACTTTGATTTACATTATCAGGTGTTATTGACCAAATAAATGGTGTTCGAATAAGGTCTTGCACACTGATTTCATTGTTTAATGAACTTGATTCTAGATCAGAATATCTTAGAATATACCCCTCGGATAAATCAATGTGATTACCAAACCCAATATAAAGCTCATCATTATCTGATTTTATATCCCAAGCTGTTAGAGATTGGCTAATTAAACTTTTAAATTTAAAATGCTTAGTAGATTTAGTATCTGCAACAAACAGTCCAAATCCAGCTGTTCCTATGTATAACTTATCTTTCCAGCTATATGCTGAAGTTATTGTTTTTAGATAGTTATTGTTCTCCTGTCCGGGAAGAAAATTGTTTGTAGAATCCCACTTGCCAGTATTTTCAAATTCACTTGAATAAATAAATTTAGAATTGTAGACAATCACATTTAATCGATTTTCCCACTCAAATATCTCCAGAGGAAAAGTTCTTTCTTTGTTTAGATTTTTTTCTGTTCGGTAAAATTTACGCTTTAATATTACATTAATATCAGGACCATTTAATTGAAATACACCTTCATAATAAATGGCATATATGTTCTCTTTTAATTTTCGGAATTTCCGTATTTTAGGAAGTTTTTCATACTGAATATGATTGACCAATTTTCCATCATTTTTGTTGAATATAAAAAGACCATTATCGTAGGTTCCTACATACATCCAATCTTTTTGAAATTCAATGGCCCATACTTGTGAATGGTTTATAGCTCTTTCAATTTGATCACAAGTTGAATTTCCCGAAGGAAAATGTTTTATTCCTCCATCTGTACCAACCCAGACTCCTCCATCTCCATCATCAATAACTACACGCCCAATATCAGAGGGCAAGCCATTTTTAGTGCTGAATTCTGCCTCAACAGAGGTTTGTCCAATGCAAGTTGATACTATTAGTATCAGAAATGCTGTTGCAATAGTCTTTTGCCAGTTTTTGATAAACTTATAGTATGTCCGTTTTTCAAACATAAATCTGAACTAGTGAAGCTCTTTATTTGACGCACCGGTACAATATATGAGCGATGTACGCGAATGAAATCTTCTGGTAACTGGTTTTCGAGTGATTTGAGAGTTTTTGACGCTATGTAGTTCTTATTTTCAGTTATAATTTTACTGTAAGCTCCGCAAGCTTCCAAAAATACCACTTCGTTAATTGGAATAACAATATTCTCGCCGCCATCTTTAATGACAATATTAATATTGTCATCAATAAGATTCGACGATTTTTTCTCAAAAAATCTTATCAATCGTTCTCTAAATCGAATCATTTCTGATTCGTTTAGCGGTTTTAATAAATAATCCAATACATTACAATGAATAGCTTCAACTGCATATTGTGAATGTGCGCTGACCACTACAACAGGAATATCTTCACTAAGGTGTCGCTGAACCATCAGTCCATTTTCACCTCTTAATTCATAATCAGAAAATACAATGTGGGGTTTTAAGTCGTCAATTGCTTTTGCCGCATCATTAATATTGGATACGGCAACTAAGTTTTCAAAGAGATCCCCCATAAATTCTTTCAGATAAAACTCAATCATAGTCCTACCAGAAAGTTCATCATCAATAATAACAGCGTTTAATTTATGAGGTAGCATATAAAATTCGGTTAACAATCAAATGTAATGTTACTTTGTTAGAAATGGAAGCGATTGTAATTGGAAATGAAAAGTTTAAGGCTGAGATTTCACCGAATGGAGCCGAACTTCAGCAATTGACAAGATTAACGGATGGCAAAAATTATATCTGGACACCAATTGAAATGTTTTGGAATCGCCGATCGCCAAATCTTTTTCCAATTGTTGGAAGATTAAAAAACAACCAATATTTGTATAATGGGGTTACGTACAAGCTAGATCAACATGGCTTTGCGAGAAATTCCTATTTTGAATTAATATCGCAAAAATCGAATGGGGTAATTCTTAAATTAAAATCAAATTCAAGTTCAATGATAAATTACCCTTTTGATTTTAGCCTAACAATGCAATTCTCTTTAGTTGGTAACGTCTTAAACATTATTGCACTTATAAATAATCCAAGTTCACAAATTTTACCATTCTCATATGGTGGGCATCCCGCTTTTGCTTTGAACTATCCCATGGATAATTACACTGTCCGAGTAGCTGAAAAAAAGGAAATAACTAGGAGGTTTTTAAATGAAGGAATCCGAATTGATCGATTGAAGGTTATTCCTCTATATAAAAATGAACTTGAATTAAATGATTCTTTATTTGTTGATGACGCAATTGTCTTAGAAAATCAAAATATTCATAAAGTTGATTTAATTGAAAAGGGCAGACCCTATTTGACATTATTATCCGACGGTAATCCGTATTATGGGATTTGGTCAAAACCAGGAGCCCCATTTCTATGCTTGGAGCCTTGGTGGGGAATTGCAGATTCACAAGATACAAGTGGAGAAATCCTTGAAAAAGAAGGGATAAATAAGCTTGCCTCACAGAGTGAAGTTCGGTTCAATTATTCAATCGAAATGCACTAGCTTTGGGACATGGAAGATCAGATTATTTTTTTAGCTTCAATGGGTATATTTTTTATAATTACTCTAGTTAATAGAAGTCTTTCTGAAAAAGCCCTGGCTAAACTGAGTAATGAAGAAAAAGGCTATCTTCTAACTGCCTTTGCTCAAACAAGAAAAAATAGTCTATACATTTTGGTGGGTATAATAGCTTTATATCTCGGCTTTTCAATGGCAGATAACCATTATCAATGGTTGAATGATTATAAAATCTCCATGATAATATATTTTGTACTTCTTCTAGGCTATATGATAGCTACGCAGGTTGCATCACAACGTGTGTTAAAAAGATTAGATGTTCCTGAAGAATATAAAAAAGCACAAATAAAAATTGCCTTTTTAAGGTCACTTAGTATAGCAGTTTTAACTGTAGGTGTATATACTATTTTTCGCTAAAAGCCTGGAATGATTGCTCTCTTAAAATCTTCCCAGTAGATGAAAATACAAGTTGAGAGAGGATTATAATTTCTTTGGGAGCCTTATATTTAGGTAAAAAACTCCAGTTTGTAGATATAGTATTTTGGTCCAAAGTACATACAATTAGTTTTTGACCTAATTTTTTATCATTCTTCCACCAACAGAAAAACGAGTTAAGGGGCCAATTTAAATTTGAATGAATTAGCTTTTCAATAGTTTCCAATTGTATTTTTATTCCACCTGAATTTATCGTGAAGTCAATTCTACCCACCCATTTAAAGGTGCTATTTGTTTTTAATTTTACTATATCTCTTGTGTCTATCCAATTGTTTTGTGTACAAGGATTTTTAATCATCAATCCATTAACAGTGCTTTTTATTTCTGTTTCATCAATTAATTGAAAATACTCATCACCAAATTTTCTAAATGCAAAATGTGAGTATGTCTCAGTCATTCCAAAAGTATTAATCCATTGAGTATTGGGTGAAATATTTAATGCTCTTTCTTCTATATCTTTAGTTAATTCAGCACCTCCCACAAGAATTGTTTGAAATTGTTTTAATATGCTTACAGATTGTGATGACTCTAAAATTATAGAAAGCTGCATTGGGGTTAGTGATGTGATTTCAGCATCGCCGGTATAAGATATTAGAGGGTTTGATGATGGTTCAATTAAATCAAAATTACTACACCAAGTTTTGGATCTTGCCCATTGCATTAGTCCTCCAGCTCTATCAATTGGGATTGCAATTAATTGCTTTAAACTATTGGATTTTATACAGTGTTTTAAAGTTTGCTCTGCACTCCATCGCATCAATTTTTTTTCAAATTTGAATAGTTTGGGCTTGCCCGTGCTTCCCGATGTGCTAATGAATATGGGTTGGTTGGACTCCCATTTTTCATTCAACTCATTTAATCGTCTTGTTGAATTATCCCATGTACTCATTTAATAAATTCATCATTTGATCTATATCGGACTCATTGTTATAATAGTGGGTGGAAACACGAATACAATCTATATCGTTTTCTCCGACATACCTCAGTATTACTCCATTTTTACGAGCAAATTGAACAAATTCTGAGTTTATCTTTTCATGTTTTTTATTGGATTTTAAAATTCTAAAACCATTTTGCCCTCCACGTGCATGGTCATCAGTAGGTGTAAGTAATTCTATTCGATCGTTTAATTCGAGAAGTTTAGTTTGTACATATTTCCCCAATTCCTTTACTCTGGATTCAATTCTTTGAGGACCGATTTTTTTATAAAGCTCTAGTGCTGCGACGCAACCTTTTTGCTGAGGCCCGTTAAACGTTCCGTAAGAGTATCTGCTCGCTTCTTCAATAACATCATCTAAAAAAGGAGGATTTTTACTCATATTAAAGGCGTTCACCGAATAAGCTGCTACATGAGTTGTTTTGGTTTCTTTCAATCGTTCTTGTTTCATGTATACCCATCCTGAACCAATGGGTCCTAACATCCATTTATGAAAACATCCAGCATAATAATCACAGCCAATATCCTTAAGGTCTAATTCCAGCATCCCGAGCGGATGTGCACCATCAATACACGAGATAATACCTTTTTCTCTAGCAAGTGTGCAAATTTCTTTAACAGGAAGTACTTGTCCGATAGTACAAGGTATATGTGGAACTGCAATTACTTTGGTTTTACTATTAATATTATCTGCAAGACGCTGTAAAATCTGCTCATTACTTGGGTCTATTGGGATAGTTTTAATAACTATGCCTTCAAGTCTCGCTCTTTGTAACCATGCTGCACAACCCCCTACATGTTCATGGGTAGTCATGATTACCTCATCTCCCCGTTTTAGCGGTATTCCCCAAGCAATGTGATTTACACCTTCAGAAACATTTTTAGTTATTCCAATTTCTTTGTGGTCACAACCAATTAGCTCGGCAAGTTTTTTTTCTAATTCGTGATCATGACGAGGGTATGCCGCATTTTCTGCAATATCTGTAAGGCTTTTTTGTACCGCATTAATTACTGGATAGGGTGTAATACCCATCGTTCCATTATTTAAAAAGGTGCGGTCGGTCTTTAATGGAAATAATGATCTTAATGTGTCCCAAGGAAGCTGTTCAAAAGATTCATTGTTATATAATAGATGATTGGATTCAGACCAACTTTTGGGTGAAATTGCCAATCCTGCAGCCAATCCTAAAAACGATTTTCTTTTCACATTTGCATATTACAAAAAAAATTAAGTCAGTCAAAGCACATACTTTATCTAGTTGGAATATGCATTCTTAATTTCTTGACTATTTTTGCATTCATCATCAAGGATTAAAGATTATGAAAGTATTGGGAATTATGAGTGGTAGCAGCATGGATGGGATTGATTTGGCGTTGTGTGATGTTGAGAATAATGCAGGAAGTTGGTCGGTAAAAATAATTAAGGGTGTGACTATCCCTATGAATGAAACTTGGAGGGTAAGACTTTCGCAGGTGAAATATCAGAATCCTGAGGTTTATGCTAAAACTGATGTTTTTTTCGGTAGATATCTTGGAGAGTTAGCATTAGCCTTTGAACAGGAAACAGGACAAAAAATTGATTTAGTTGCTTCACACGGGCATACAGTTTTTCACGATCCAAATGGATGGGTAACTGCCCAAATTGGTGATGGTGCCACAATTTACGGAGTTTCAAAAATCCCGACAGTAACAAACTTTAGAAGAGCGGATGTTGCTGCTGGGGGGCAAGGGGCACCTTTGGTAACGGTTGGCGATGAATTACTGTTTGCTGAATATGATGCTTGTATAAATTTAGGTGGTTTTTGTAATGCATCCATTAAAGGTCAGGAGGGAAGAACATCATTTGATATAGTGCCATGTAATATTTTGTTAAATAGACTTGCGAGAGAAAGAAAACAAAAGTTTGATAAAGATGGGGAAATTGGTGAAAATGGGCAAATTATCTACCCTTTACTGGAGAAATTAAACGCAATTCCATATTACAAATCACCCGCACCTAAAAGTTTAGGTAGAGATTGGATCAATAAAGAACTTTGGCATGTAGTAAGAGACTTTGATAAGGAACCTTTAGAAGACAGGATGAAAACAATAATCATGCATATTTCTACTCAGATTGCTATTGCATTAGATCGTTATGCTAGTAAGCCTGTTGAAGAATTAAAGATTCTATTAACAGGCGGTGGAACATGGAATAAAACCTTAGTAGATTTTATATCTACAGAAACTGATGCAGATGTAATTATTCCTGACACCGATATTGTTGATTTTAAAGAAGCAATGGTGTTTGCACTACTTGGAGCAATGAGGGTTAATGGAGAAACTAATGTAAATACAGAAAGTACAGGTGCATCATTTCCGATAGTTGCTGGTTCATTAGATGGAGTAATTAAAAATTAAGTATAGAAAATAGTGAATTTAGAAGAGTTAATTGAAAGGTTTGAGAACAAACCATCAGAGATTGTTTTTTCTTGGCAAGATGAAGAAACTGAGGCAGAAGGCTGGGTAGTTATAAATTCATTACGCAACGGGGCAGCTGGTGGTGGAACGAGAATGCGTAAAGGCTTAAATCAGCGTGAGGTAGAAAGCTTGGCAAAAACAATGGAGATTAAGTTCACAGTTGCTGGTCCCCCGATAGGTGGTGCCAAGTCCGGAATAAATTTTGACCCTGCTGATCCAAGAAAAGAAGGAGTATTGAAGCGTTGGTACAAAGCCATTCGACCGTTGTTGAAATATTATTATGGTACAGGTGGGGACCTTAATGTTGATGAGATACATGAAGTAATACCATACACCGCTGAATTAGGCATATTACACCCTCAAGAGGGAGTTGTAAATGGACACCATACTTCATATTCGCCAGAAGAAAGATTAAAAGCAATCTCTAGGCTACAAGAAGGTGTACTGCTTCCAATATCAGATGAAAGATTATCTCCAAGTATAGAGCGTGGTTATACTGTTGCCGATATGATTACTGGGTGGGGTGTGGCTGAAGCTGTTAGGCTGTATTATGAGGTATACGGTGGATTCACTCAAAATAAACTTGCTATTATTCAGGGTTGGGGAAATGTGGCCGCTGCGGCAGCATTTTATCTTACCAAGTATGGAATTCGAATAGCGGGAATTATTGACAGAAATGGAGGCATTATTTCCAAAAAAGGACTAGGGCATGAAGAGATTGTTCAATTGATTTTAGATAGAAAAGGAAATGAGTTGGTTTCAGATCATATGATTTCTTTTGAAGAGGTGAATTCTCAAATTTGGGATATTCCTGCTGAAGTGTTTATTCCTGGTGCTGCGAGTAGATTGATTACTGAGGATCAGGTTAACCGATTAGTTAAGTCAGGTATCGAAGTTGTTTCTTGTGGAGCAAATGTACCATTTGCAGATTCTGAAATTTTTATGGGCCCGATTTCCAGATTAGCAGATTCCAATATGGCTGTGATTCCAGATTTTATTGCAAACTGTGGAATGGCGAGAGTATTTGGATATTTAATGGGGAAGGATGCTCAATTATCAGATGTTGCTATTTTTAAAGATGTTTCTCAAACAATAGAAAAAGCCTTGAGAAGAGTTCACCAATTCAATTCTAAGGCTACTCATATTTCCTCAAAAGCATTGGAAGTTTCACTAACAGATTTATTAAATTTAAAAGATGAAGAAGAACATAACGGATAGATTTTGCAGTTATGTAAAAATCGATACACAAAGCGACCCCGATAGCACCACATTTCCGAGTACCGAAAAGCAAAAAGATTTAAGTAGAATTCTCGTTGAGGAATTATTAGAAATGGGACTTTCAGATGCACATTTAGATGAGTTTGGTTATGTGTACGCAACACTACCTAGCAATATTGAGGGTAGTGTTCCAACAATATGCTATTGTGCTCATGTCGATACATCTCCTGATTGCACGGGTAAAGATGTAAAACCTATTGTTCATTCAAACTATCGAGGTCAGGATATAATATTGCCAGATGACAATAGCCAAGTTATTAGTCCCGAACAGCACCCATATTTAAAGGAAAAAATAGGCGAGGATATTATTACGGCTTCGGGAAAAACCTTATTGGGTGCAGACGACAAAGCTGGAGTTGCAGTAATTATGGACTTTGTTCAATACATGACTGAGCATGCAGAAATACCTCACGGTGATATTAAAATATTATTTACACCTGATGAAGAAATTGGTAGAGGCGTTGATCACGTGGATATAAAAAAATTAGGAGCTGATTATGGGTATACTTTAGATGCTGGTGTTCGTGGTGCATATGAAGATGAAACATTCAGTGCCGACGGAGCAACTGTAAATTTTTATGGAGTTTCTGCACATCCCGGCTATGCAAAGGGAAAATTAGTTAATGCATTAAAGATCGCAGGTGATTTTTTAAATCGATTGCCAAAATCAAACTTTAGTCCAGAAACTACTAGTGGAAGAGAAGGTTTTGTTCATCCTGTCACCATGGGCGGTGTTGCAGAACACGCCTGGGTGAAATTTATTGTGCGCGATTTTGAAACAGCAAAATTGGGAGATCATGAATCTAGATTGAAGGAGATAATGGAAGATACTGTTTCTGATTATCCCGGAGCAAAGGCTGATATGAGTATTGAGGAGCAATATCGCAATATGAAAGAGGTAGTTCAAAAAACACCTGAAATTTCTGATTACGCAATTCAAGCAATAAAACAAGCAGGTATTGAGCCAAAATACATGAGTGCACGTGGGGGTACTGATGGTAGTCGCTTGAGCTTCATGGGACTTCCCTGCCCAAATATATTTACCGGAGAAATGGCATTTCATGGTAAACATGAATATGTAAGTGTACAAGATATGGAGAAATCTGTCGAAGTGTTGGTGAATTTAACCAAGCTTTGGGCTGGAGTTTGATGTATAGAATAATAAAATATCTAGCCTCTAGCACCTAATAGCCAGCCTCTAGCAGCTAGCCCCCAGCACCTAAAAAAACACTTTCACTAGACAGATTACAATTTTATCTCAGATTTTAAAAAGCTGTAA
>Ga0181566_10003265_pt1 | contig 13272 bp, 12 predicted proteins | sample 101ome_15_FD_133762 | JGI IMG/M metagenome (GOLD analysis project Ga0181566, IMG submission 133762) | Coastal salt marsh microbial communities from the Groves Creek Marsh, Skidaway Island, Georgia - 101402AT metaG (megahit assembly) | ecosystem: Environmental > Aquatic > Marine > Intertidal... | reverse complement strand
GAATGATTTGTCTATTAATACTAGATTGGATGTTTTGAATGATTTGTCTATTAATACTAGATTGGATGTTTTTAATGATTTGTCTGTGAATAACAAATTTGACATTTTCAGTGACTTGTCTGTCAATAACAAATTTGACGTTTTCAGTGATTTGTCTGTCAATAACAAATTTGACGTTTTCAGTGATTTGTCTGTCAATAACAAATTTGAAGTTTTTAGTGATTTGTCTGTCAATAACAAATTTGACGTTTTCAGTGATTTGTCTGTCAATAACAAATTTGACGTTTTCAGTGATTTGTCTGTCAATACTAACTTACAAATAGGCAATGATTTATCAATTAACTACAATTTATATAACAATTCTGGAAACATTCAAGCAACCTTGTTTTCTGCTGTGTCTGATAAAAACAAAAAAACAGATATTCAACCTATTACAGATGCATTGTCTATTATTAACGACATATCCGGAGTTTCTTTTCGATGGAAACATATGGAACATATACATAATCAATATGGGTTCATTGCACAGGACATAGAAGCAGTATTATCTGACTTGGTAACTACTACTAGTGACGGGAAACTAGTTAATTACAATGGTGTGCTTCCTTATTTAGTTGAAACAATAAAATTGTTGGACAAAGAATTAACTCTGTTAGAAGCCTTATATGAGTAATGAAAATAATTCAATAATAATTAATTTCATTTTAGCGAACAATACCAAATCGTCCTAACGAACACTGACAAGGATAATTCCCGTTTTTAGAGCCACAACTACATTCATTTTTCAAGTTGCTTGCTGCATTTCGTTCTAATATTGTTAGGGGGGTAGGTCTACATAATTGACTGGTTTCAATTAGTGGAACACGATGAGGACGTTGGTCAGTGTTTTGACAAAGGATAAATTGAGTACAATTGCTAACATTCAAATCCATGGAAAACACTTGTTGTTTGTTGGCCAACGCCAGTCTGTTCCAGTTCTTATTCGTGCTTGTTATTGTGTTTTCCAGTTGAAATTGTTTCATTTGCGTATATTGTTCGGATTCTAATACTGGATTAAATCGTTGATTGTCTAATTTTAGTTGTGTAGCTATTTTTTTATGTTGTAAATAATCACTTTGAGACATTATATATTAGAGTGTTATTTTTATACACTACTTAACCTCTAAATAATAGAATATATTGTTATACTAATGGGAAATACACAATCCAAATTATTTACTAGAAAACACAAGTCTGCACCTAAAGAAACGATGAATTCCGTATTATTAAATGATGCTATTTATGTAGATGAATTAGATAAACTATACAAATGTATTGATCACGAACTCGAAAATATAACTCAGTTATGTACACGTTATAAACTTCCCAAAGAGGAATTGATGTTGACCGATAAACAACGCAGAGCACTAACCCATACTAATAATATTCCTTACGATGAACGATTACGATTGTTAAAAGAAATTAGTGCGTTATTAGCTCCTCCTTCTTATAGATCATTTAATTAGCGGGAATCGGATCTATTTTCTCTCCTTTTTTCCAATCTAATTCTAATTGAGATTTAATAAAGGACGCTCCAATCCAAGCAACCATTGCTCCTAACACACTACCAGCAATTAATTGTTTCCAATTATGATTTTTATATTTGTATCGTTGTAACACTGTTAATATACAAACAAATAGTTCCATTACAAACTCAAACTTGTTCGGTCTTGCCAAATAGTTAAATACTAAAGAAAAAAATACAGATTGACTATGATGCGAAGGCATTCCAAATTCTTCTGTTCGTTCATATTGTTCCCCGATAAATGAACGAGACCCTTGTGGTCGTTGTTCCTGAATAGTTATTTTCAACCATCTATTTATTAATAAATTGACAACAGATAAGGAAAGGTATCCATACAAATAGGCAGGTAGAAACATTAATTTTGATAAGGAGGATATAAATAAAATAATAGGACCAAAGAACCCTATTCCATCTAATATTATTTCCATTTATAATACTAGATGATATTGTTTGTTACTAAAACTTTGGTATTATGTTGCTTTTTTGTTTAATAATTTTACGACAATAGAAAACGACCAATTTGATTTGTTCAAATCTAACAAGTTTCCACGGTCAGTTTTTAGTTTTACATACATTCGTTCCAAATCTACGGGACCAAAATATTCTCGACTTTGGGTTTGTAAAGTTCCGCCAAATTCAACAAATGATTCACTATTTGCTAATCCTGCAATTTTCAATGGGATAGTTGAGAATACATCCTTTTCAAAAGGACCTGTGCCGAAACTATTACCAGATACTCCTGTGTTGCTGATAATTGACGATTGATTTTTTGAATTGGCTTTTGCAGTTACTGCTGCTATTTGCTTTTGAGTTAGTCGTTTTGATTGTTGGTCATTAGCGGCATTGTATCGCGCTTCTCCTGTAATGGGATCACATACAAAATTTGTTCGATTGGCATAAGAAGGAATCCGTGTTGTCGTTTCTTTATTTGCAATTGTAACCACTCCGTCATTCATACGATTTTGATTGAAATCATCCAAACTGAGTAATAAATAATTATATAAATTTGTGTTAATAGTTGCATTTCCAACGAGACTGACATTATATGTTGTCAAATTGATGGCAATATATTTTCCATTATCCGTATCTATAGTTGTATTTGTTGTATTCATAACATATTCTGGTTGGCTTTGATATCCCAGCATCCAACCTAATGTAGTATCCCATGTTGCACTTTGTATACTAGATAATACACCTGTTCCACATTTGGAAAAGCTTAGTGGATCGAAAAATACTATATTATAATTGTTTGTTTTGTATTCTTTGTTTACAGATAATCGTATTTTAATTTTATTATTTTCAGTCGAAAAAAGCGTTTGATTGGTTTCTATTTGTTTTGAAAATTCATCGTTGATGGAATTGACTAGGGAAGTAATGGTATACTTAATAGAAAGTCCTACACTGTCTATAATTGGAAGTGTAATAGTCAATTTATTAGCATTTGTGTTATCCGTAACACCTACTTCATTTGGAATTAATTCAATAGTATTGTTATTCGTATTGAGTTCCATTGTATTTTCAATACACGAGGTTGTTCCTTTTATACCTCGCGATGTAATAAGTCCATTTGTTTGTGTCGATGTGCTTAATTCACTATTGCCAAATGATGATTTTCCACTAATAAACGAATAACTTAAATCAACCATGGAAGGGTCTACATTAAACGAGTTTACCCATACAGTATTGCTTAAATCACTAATTGTATTGTTTGAATCTTTGGATGCAATCGCTTTGTGTAGGAATTGAATACTCATTTCCTCTTCCGTTAGTTTCCTCTCATATTGTAATACAAAACTAATATCTATGAAACCATTAATGGTTTCTCCTACTTGTATTGTTGTACCTGTAAATATATTTTTATTATGAGTATATTCATTTACATACGGATCTTGATAAATATCAAATGCCTTTTTAATGGATGTTTGTAAATCTGTTCTTGAAATATTGTAGGGTCTCTCGTTAATTTGGGTATACGTTCCTTCTTGTAGGCGAATATGATAACTTATATCAGTTGTTGTTGAAATTAATGTGCTATCAGTTTTAGGTCGTAGCACCATTAATAAATCATTTTCATATAAATTATATATACGTTCTTCTTTGATTTTCGCTGAAAGAGTGTAATTTGTAGATCCATTAAGACCGGTCAAACTCGGGTCTATGGTATTTAATCCAGAAATATCCGTGAGTCCTGGGTAAGATGTAATGTTGGAATAAAAAAGCTGACCTAACAATCCAGATAAATCATATTGAAGCTCCGTAGTGGGGATTGATTTTGTAACATCCATATTCACTTGAAATATACCGCCGGTATCAATGGATAATGCACTGTTCGTTCCAATTAGATTATTTGCTTGCACTTTGGTATTTATGTTTGCAATAAATGAGTTCAGTGCATATTGAGGAGATGGATCTAAAATAAATAATATTTCATTTCCAGGAACATTGTAAGCCGAAATATCTGTAGTTAATTTGATAGTGGGTTGACGACTTGCTTCGAAATTATTTACCTGATCAATGGCTCCTGAGTCTGCTACTGTTGTATTTTTGCCAATAATCGTATTCATTTCTTGGGAACTCGAAGAGAAATTAAACACGGAATTGCTACCTACAAAAATAGGATTTGTAGATGGATTAGAAAACACAACTTTTGTTTTGGTATATGGAACCATATTTACATTTGTATCATATCTATTAGGTTTGATCTTTAAACGGTATCGATTTGTGGTTGTATTATATTCACATATGGATTCATTCGATAACACATTGCTAGATTGTAATTTTGTATTTAATTCCGTTAATACTAAAGAGCGAGTTGTACGCAAAACATTGGCTAATTTCAATGAAAAGGAATGTTCTATTCTGCTGGAGTTGTTAGAAATTTCTGTGTCACTTAACTCTGCTATTCCATTATAAATGTATATCGTAAAGTAATTGTTGTTGTCCGTTATTTGAAATATATCTGTGGAAGAAGTTACATTGGTTGCAAATTGTTCTCCGTCAATATGAAATACATCAAATGAAGTCTCTTCTAGTCCCATAAAATTGGGGATGGAGGTTGTTCGGTCCGCTATATTATAAGTTGTTCCGCCTGGAAAATTCATTATGTAAGATGTCTCGTTAAACCTTCGTGTTACGTCCATATTCATCGTTGTTATCGAATTTGCTGGGTTATAAGTGATAGCACTGTTCCCAAAACTGACATCGGTATAAGTATTTTTCAGATTTTGTATAGATGTATTCACCGTATCCACCAATGTGCTGGCCGTGTAATTACCTGGATTTATTTCTACTTTGTAATCATGATCTCCACCTGTAATACCCGGAGAATTCCCTTTAATAACAAAAAAATTGCTACCAACCGTATTACTTATTGTATACCATGTTTTGGGTAATTGAATGGAATATAATTGAATGGATATCACGTTTTTTAATGTTTCAGATAAATTAAAATAGAAATTTGTGGATAGTGATTCTTTATTTTCTCGATACGTGCTATCAATGGTGATAATTCTAGTAATTATTTCTCTGCGAATCTGATTTTGCTGTCCTTGTTCAATTGTGCGAGAGACGGTAACTTGCGCATTCTGTGGAATGCTTTCTTGTAGGGACCCCATATTTGTCACATTTTCTTTAATTATTAATTGGTTATCTTCTTGTTCTTCTTCCTCTTCACTTTCTTCTTGGTACTCTTGAACCTCTTCGTCTTCCTCTTGGTCCTCTTCTTCCTCAAAAAAATGGGAGTATATATCTTCAAAAAATTTGACCAGTTGTGTTGCATTTCCTTCACCAATATGTCTGTATTTATCAATAAAAAATAGTAGTTTTGCTTCTAATTCCCTATCACTTGGATCTTGTAAATCTAATATGTTATATAGTTCTTGATCCGTATAACTACCTATATCATAAGTATTCATGTATATATATTGAATTGATAATAATCTATATATTTAAATATTTACTGTTCTGATTGTCTTTTTTGAAACATTTTATGCAAATATTGTGAAATGTTCCCTTCTTTCGAATACTCATACAATCGTTCATTGGGGAAACTTTTAATTCCTTGACCTCGTTTCATGTGTCCCAATCCTTTAAAACACCATTGATCGAATTTCTTCATCAATTCTTCTTCTTCCTCATTCATCGACATGCGGTCGATATGTTGGGTGCCTATATACTGGTATCGGTTGTAATTGTTCTCGTTATACACTTTGAATTTCTGTATCTTTGCATTGTTTTTGATTTTACCAATCCCCATAATACGGTTTTCTTCGTTGTTCATTTCTAATACCAGCATATTGGCATCACAGGGGATAGAACGAGCAATTGGATCTGGACAGCAATAAATACATTTCACTTTGTTAAGTGTTTGGACATAGTCTCTATTTTCTTTATAAGTTTCGTTGTTAAATCGACTGGTCATTATATATACATTATTTGAACGTATAAAGTGTGATACCTCTTGGCGATATGCCTTCTTTTCTTCCGGTGTTTTATAACGTGGGTCGTTTCTATTACTCATTTTGGGATTGCCTTAAGAAACCTATTTGTTCTTTTTCAATTTTCGTAGTTTTATTTGACATTTTTTCTAATTAAATTATAGTAAATGGTAGTTGCATTAAAACAACTACAGCCACTTTCTTTTGAAACACCCCCATCTACACCAAGAGGAGGAAGCAAAAAAAAGTCCCATAAAAAAAAGAAAACAAACAAAAAGAAAACAAAATAAATATTTGATTATATATTTTTTAATGCGTAGAACTGTCCAGTCTGTATACAAACGAATTTTTGATATTCCTTATTATCCTCAAGGACGATGGGGAAAACACAGCGACCATGCTACTTGGACAAAAGCAGATATGACGAATGAAGACCATTGTGGTTGCGATGAAATGCGACAAAAATACTTACAACAAGTTAAAAAAATAGATGAATTAGTTGCTACCATTCAAAAAAAAGAATAATGTATTATAAGAGATATGGATATTTCTTATAATATTATCGACCCTTCTTCTAACATCTACAGTTTGGACGACATTGAAGTAGGCAATATAACTAGTTCTCATAAACTGGAAGAAGTTGATTTTTCATTAGAAACAAAACGAAATAGTCCTATATTAATGGACAGTGTTTATGGAAGTGGTAGCAATAGCGAAGTAGATGAAGAACATGATGCTGTTAACGACGAAGAAATGGAAAATCCTTACAGTAGAATCTATAAAAAGTTGAGGTATAAAGATGTAGAACGCTCCATTATGAAGTATTATGAAGTTTCTAAAGAAGCCCCTTATTCTAATGAACTTGATATTTTAATCACTTTTATACGAGGACAAAACCAACTATATTTAGAAGCAAAGAATATTACCCAGTATAAATTACATTGCTTAATGTTTCCAACATTACTAATTAGTGCATTACTTACTATTACTTCTCCTTATTTGTCTTGTAACCAATGGAATCTAGAAATTACTTCGGGAATGAATGCCATTGTTACTTTTTTCATATCGCTCATTCATTATCTAAAATTAGAGTCTATGATTGAAAGTTATTCACAAATGAGCACCCATTTAGATACTATTTATACTTCCTTGGAAATGACCAATAGTAAGATTTCTTTTCTACATAATGAATCTCAAATAAAAGAACTGATTATATCAAAATTCGCAGAGGTGGAAGAACGAATCAAGGAACATCGTCTACATTACAATGTGTCATTACCTCAACAAGTGAATTATTTGTTCCCTATCATCAGTCATGTTAATGTGTTCCATATTATTAACAAATACAAGCATTATCAACAAAAATTAATTGAAAAGTTGAGAACGATTAAAAATGAAATTCGCAACATCTTATTTCGTATGGAACAACGCCAACAATTCGGAGAATTATCAGGACCCGTTCAACAATGGAGAATTGATAATGAAAAGAAACGTTTGACCGAATTATTTGCCATCAAAGATGCAATTAAAGAGGAAATTATTGAGTATCAAGGGTTATATGGTGTATTGGACGACTTGTTTTCACGAGAAATTAAAGAGTCGGAAATAAAAAAAAATCAGTGGCACAACTATATACCTTTTTGCTGTCATTTTATTAATCCACCACCGAAATCCCTTACCAATGAATATTTAAATCAGATACATCCTACAATCGCCAAACAATTCAAATTCTTATTTCAAGACCCTTACTGATAATAAGCCTTATGTACTTTCCAAAACCAGGGATGTTGGTGAACCACATTAATATACCCTTTTTCATTTAGTTGTTGCTCCATCATATCATTCTCATTCATTTTTGAATATTGGATAAATACCTTTTTGTAGTCTGTATGTTTCTTACATGGCGCTTCTTTTATATATTTGATGTTTCCTAAGTTCAATGCATTTACTTTGCTATAAATGTATTGCTTTGATAACTCTTTTTCTACGCGCGGAATACATAATGCTGTCATTTTTTATTTACAATTAATATACATGCTACACTGCAATCAATTTTGTACATAAAAACATTGGTTGGAAATAGCGTTCACCACACTAGTTAATTGCTAACCAGTGAAAAGACCTACAATGTAGGTTGCTGTCTTGTATAAATATTAAATGGGGAATTTAATATTGCTTGGGGTCAATTTCTCTTTTATATTGGGAATATGGAAACTCGTGCTGTATCAAGACAATCTATAATGGTGTCAATTATTTAAGTGCTTTTAGTTTAATTATTCAAACAATTTTGTTCTATTATTGCAATGGACTGGATACAACAAGAGGAAGCATTGATGGGAATCTCTGAAAAAATGAGACCTGTTACTCCTTCCACTATTTCATGTTATGTATTTTATTTATCTTCCACCAATGAACTGATATCACATAAGCGGGTCTCCTTTTGTCTTGAAGAACAAGGAATAGTATCTGAAACGAGGCTTCGACAATTTATAAAACACTATGGCCATAAACAATCTTCGTTAATTGGATTTAGTTCCTTTCATTTACCTTTTGATCATGACAAGATAGAGACCTTTTCATCCACTTTACCTACCCAAAACACTCTTTCTCCTTATTTTCATGAATATAACCATATACAGAGCATAACATTTGCACCTAGTTTGCCTATTTTACATGATTCCTCCTTTTTACTACTGGTGTTCAAAGAACAAGGAGACCTTATTGTTAGTAAACCTATTCTCAAATCAACCGATAGTTCTGTAAATAAAAAACGGAAAACAGTTCGGTTTAACCTTCGGGGGAATAAAAGACATCCTGTTTCCTTTCAAAAGACGAAAAAAAACATTAAACATTTGGTAAAATAATATAGATTTATAGACACTTACGTACGTAGGATAACCTAGTTGGCTTGTATGGAACAAGTTGCATCATTTGATTATCCTTCTCTTTCCTCTTGTGTGTCTGTGAATGATACCGAATCGTGTATCATTCAGTTGTTTTTTATGTTGTGTCGTCAGCAACACTTAGATTCTTTTGATGAACTGACTACCTGTGTTCGACGATTTTTAGAACCTATTAGAATAGAATTAGATAAGCACAATCCATTGCCGAGTAGTTTTTCACTATTTATTACAATGATTGCATACACTAGAGATTTTTATTTGGGGAAAGGAGACAGGACGGTTTCTTATTATTTATTGATGGAACTTTACACGTTCTTTCCTAATGTTGCGTGGAAGTTGTTTTTGTCCTTTGTCTACGATAGATACGACGAAGAACATTCCTTTACTCCTTCTTATGGATCGTGGAAAGACATCAATTATATGTGTGATTTTTTGAAACATTACAGCAAAGAAGGAGTCCAACATCCAATGATTAATCAAATAGTTCAATTGGTAAATGACCAACTAATGGATGATATTGGTATGTGGAAACGTTCCATTCATCCACGAGACCGTAACTACATTACCCAAGTTGCCAAATGGATTCCACGCGAACACAAAAAATTCCATTGGCTCTTTGAAAAATTGGTTGTCGATTACATTCAAACGAATCATCCTCAATGGTTGAACACCGCAGCCACCAAAGAATCTTATGAAAAAGCATTAAATAAGGGACGTAAAAACTATCGAAAAATGGTATCTTTATTAAACAAGGGATTGAAAACTTTTGAAATTTCCCAATGTAAACAAGAATTAGATACTTATTCCTTGGCAAATATACCTAAAATGGCATTAACAAAACAACACCAAATACGGTATGGGAAATATGGTATAAAAACAGGACCGTTATCTTTACACCGACAATGGAAAGATTCGTCGTTTGTTACATCACCACTTGTCAATACTGGTAGAGTTTATTCTTCCTTTGAACCTGCTTTTTTTGTAAAAGAAGCATTGTATATTAGCAATATAACAGAACCAGAAGAAAAAGCACTGTTGTCAAACTGTTTACAAGCAAAATGGGATAAACAAACTAGCTGGATGAATGAGTGTTGTTTTGAATCTATACTACCATTGGTCGATATAAGTCAACGCATGTTTGCTGACAATAAAAGTCATTTGTATCAAGCTATTGGAATGGGGGTTGCACTATCATGGTATAGTAAAGGTCCGATGAAAAAACGACTTATGTGTTTTTCTAGTTTGCCATTATGGATCAATTACAATCATTGTGACAGTCTAGTAGACGCGATTACATTGATTTTTACCTATATTCAGCATAATGGAAATACATCTTGTCCCTATCATAAATGTTTTTCTTTCTTATTAGAAGCTTGTGTTGTAGCTAATTCAACGCGTTCTGAAGTGCGTTCCATGAAATGGGTATTTTTTAGTAGATTATCTAATGACTTTGATAGTTGTATTCAAACGTTCCTTCAATGTGTAAGCGAACTAAACTGTTATATGCCTGTTTTATGTTATTGGAATATATCCACCAATGCCGTCATTGATATTAACGAACATACAAATAATGAAATATGCGTATGTTCCGGGGTCGGTTTTCCTTTGTTGCGGTCTTTGTCGTATATAACAACTATTCCCAACACAATGAATATTATTCGCCGCACTATATTACAACCCAGATACAAGTTGTTTTTCGGTGGTCATTCTTATATTACAGAAGAAGACCTTATTTATTAACTTTTGGTTGGCTTTGACTCACGCGTTCCACTGATGCTCGTATTTTTTTTCTGATAATATTGGTTTTTCCTTCTAATTCTTTGACGACTAGTTTATATTTATTGTTGTTTATTACTATCTTATAGATTACTTGGGAAACATCTTCTATGCTCGGTCGGGTTTCTCCTGTTGACAAAATAATCGCTTTTAATATTGCTATATATTGTCCAAATTCGTGTTGCTTTGCTAACTCGGTATTCACTAATAAATCCATATACAACATTGCTATTGCATAATTATCCCAAGTAAATCGGTATTTGTATAGTTCATCAATCAACTCTTTTGTAGGACGGTCATACCATTTCGATAAATATTCTAACCATTGTTTAGTATATTTGTTTCTTTCTTCGTCTGTTAATAGTGTGCTGAAAACATAGTTTTGTTTTAATAGGTCATTTATAAAGATCGCTGCATGTGTTTTCGTAAAAGTCTGTGATGCTGCTTTTTCTTGGACAAAATAACTAATAATATGAATGTCTAAACACCACGGTTCGTATTCGGGTCCATAGACATAAAACGGAGATTTTTCTCTTGTTAAATCCACTCCTTTTTCAGGAGCTTTGTAGGATAATCCAAAGTCGATGATTATTGGTAACTTGGTGTTGTCTGAAAATACAATATTACGAGAACTAAGATCATAATGAATGAGTTCGCGCTGTTTTAATAGCAATAATCCTTTTAATAGATGGGCATGTGATTGTAGAATGGACCTCATATAGGTTGCTTGGTTGGTGTTTTTTGCGAAATAGTCGCCAAAATCATTTTTTCCAACATATTTTATTTTATTCACCAAATACTTATTTTGTTTGTTTCCTGGGTGTTTTTGTTGATGTTTTTCGATTAAATGGCACTTTTTTACTTCTTTATCTTTATTGGAATGTAAAAAAAGAGGATAATGATCAATAATCGGGGCAAAATATTGCCAATACTGCTTGATTGTCATTATTTCTTTTCCTAATTTGTTTTCTGTTTCATTAAATTCGTTTTCTAATTGGATTTTTGATACATATTGTTGGGTCATCGCTTCTTTTTTTTTGTTATATCCTGGTCGAAATACACATCCATATGCCCCTTGATTTAATAATTTGACACTCATCTTTATAGTATAATTGGATATTTTTATCGGGTTTTTTACTTATCCTTGTTTGGATGCCTTTTTTTGTTCTTTTCTAGGTTTTATCACATTGTGATAGTAGTTTTTGCGTCTTTGCAAATACTTTTCGCGCTTTTCCTGATCGTTTTTTACTTTTTCCACGCATTTTGTATTCTTTTTTTCCATTTTACTCTGCGTATTGTTGTGATTGTCCGTAACATTTGTCTTATGTTTTTCATCATCAGTAGTGTCTGCTGCGACATGGATTTCTTTGGGTTCCTTTGATTGTTCCACTACTTCGGTATCAACACAGTTTTCTTTGGTTTCTTCCATATTGTTCTCTGTATGATGTTCTATAACAATGGAAATATCTTCTATTTTGTTTTCATCGGAAATTTTCGCATATTTCCTTATTTTCATCTTATGATATCGTGTCTTATACGTTTTCTTCAAACGTTCAAGGTCCAAATTTTCCACGTTTGTAAGTTGTTCCAAATATCGAAGCCAAGACTCCTGAGGTTTCAAGAACTGTAAATTGTTGGTTTCTGTAATGAGATTGTTTTCCATAAATGTATCTATATCTTCAAGTAAAGCATTATCTAGTTTGATATACTGCTTTTCCACTGGTTCTTTCTTAGGAAAAGGACGTTTTGTGCGTTTTACATAGTAGTATTTGATGGTATGAAACATCTTTTCGTAGACATCTTTCTTATACCCTTCACTTTCAATACGTAGTCGCTCCTTTTCCAACATATCCTTTTCTTGCTCACAAAAGAGCTCCCATGATTTCTTAAATTCCTTCCGTTCCTCATCAATATGTTCTTTTGCAAACATACGTAGTTTTTTCTCTACGCTGTCCGTGTAAACAAATCGAAATTTCTGTAGGGTTGCCATTGTTGCTTGTCAAATTATTTTGATATTATTAGTTGTCATTGAGTGTACGAAGGAAATTATTTCAATTTTTTTATATCTCTGTATTCGTGAACATAATAAAAATGTAATTGATTCTTATTTTTATCTGTTTGTAGCGTATAATTTTTATACATCAAGAGGAGGAGTAATAACATCGAAATCTGGAATGTCAGAAAGTTTAGGTAAATCTAATATTGGTATCCATTGTTTGTTTCTATAGACATAACCGTGATTCCATGCATTAATAGCAAGAGTATTCTTATAATTTTCAACGCCTTTCATGTCGTTATAAATTCTTTTACAGTTTTCAGCAAACTTGTTGAGTGATTGCCATGATGTTCCATCGATCACATCAACAAATTCTCCTTCAACATACAAACACTTTCTGCTGAATTTCTGATTGACTATCATATTTATACATTCGCCTCCCTTAAACACTAGTTTGGGGGTGCGGTTTCGTATTTGGCTTGACGGTTGATTAGAAGGTTGGCTTGACGGTTGATTAGAAGGTTGGCTTGACGGTTGATTAGAAGGTTGGCTTGACGGTTGATTAGAAGGTTGGCTTGACGGTTGATTAGAAGGTTG
>Ga0181566_10003264_pt1 | contig 13273 bp, 10 predicted proteins | sample 101ome_15_FD_133762 | JGI IMG/M metagenome (GOLD analysis project Ga0181566, IMG submission 133762) | Coastal salt marsh microbial communities from the Groves Creek Marsh, Skidaway Island, Georgia - 101402AT metaG (megahit assembly) | ecosystem: Environmental > Aquatic > Marine > Intertidal... | reverse complement strand
TAAATTCTGAACACCCTTTTGGAATCCCGGGAGATTCCACGAGGTGCTGCTGGATATCTTAGAAATCAATAACTTAGGATTAGAAAATCTCAATGCTATTTTTCGAAAATCCATGAATCTGACTGTTAATCAGAGGGTCGCTGGTTCGGGGCTCCTTGCGGCGAAATCTGTCCGCGATCAAATCATGGCGGAGCACCCATCGGAGAGAGGGGGATTCGAACCCTCGGAACATTTTAAAATTTTTCTGTCTTAGCATACTAAAGTGCCATCTTAAAGCTTTATAAATATAGGCTTTAAGTTCTCTAATTTCCTCATTGAAGGTAATTTATTCATTGGATGCTCCTATCGTGGAATCTCCCGGGATTCCAAAAGGGTGTTCGGAATTTACTGAACATGTTGGGGATGGATTTTTTAAAGCTGTAACCTTTAATAACCATTTAGTATGAAACATGGAAATGCAAAGTACCCTCTCGAATTAATGCTTGCGGTTTGCCTCCGGGAAGAAAGGAAACTCTATCCACCAGAATTTCTGCAAACCATACCGCGAAGCACCTTGTCCTTTTGGAGATCCAAGCCGCCTCAGTTCTTTATCCAACAATTTGAAGATCCAGAAACTCAGGAAATCGTAAAACGGGCAAAATCAAAAGAAAGTCATGAAGCGGAGACTCGAAAAAAGATCACTGCCTCTTACTTTAAGTTCTTACAATTCATTAAAGACCGCATGGGCGAAAAAGAATACCTGCGGTTCTTGAGTGCTAATAAAAGAGACTTCCTCGTAGTCGTTGATTCCCTCGAGGGGGCCATTTCTAAGAACATATTCCTTGAGGCTGCAGGCGTAAGTAAAAACCGCTATTGGAGCTGGAAAATTGAAACGACCGTCAAATGCGAGAGCAGTTATGACTCGGTGTGCATTCGGAAACGTCCGCATAAAACCACGAAGCAAGAAGTCCAGCGCATTCGGCGTATTGCTATGAAAGGAGGCCCAAATAAATATGCGATATGGGCCACCGCATTGAAAGAAGGTAAAATTGCCGTGGGAAAGCAGACTTTTTACACCTACACAAAAGACATACTGACCGAAAAGCAGCATCGAAAGGTGCCCAAAAAGCATCGAAAAGTACGGGCAAACGCTATTCATGAAATTTGGCATGCGGATATTTCTATCATCTTCACCGCCGATGGAAAAAAACACTGCTTGTACTGTGTGATGGACAATTACTCGCGGGCAGTATTGGCTTGGCGCATTGAAGACCGCGTTCGCAAATCCATTTCGGCAGAAGTGCTATACGATGCGTTTATGCGGTCCTGCCCAGAAAAAGTGAAGTACATGACAGACGGTGGGAGTGAAAACCGCAACATCCTAGACACGGATTTACCAGAAATCAAATTCAAGGTGACCCATTTAGTCGCACAGAAAAACGGGATACCCTCCAATTCTATGATTGAGCGTGTTTTTCACACGTTGAAAAATGAATACAAAAGGGTGGTCAATGCGCAAGACAAGGGGCATCTAATCAAAGTCGTCTCCGAAGTGATCAACGCCTACATGGACCGGCCCCACAGCGCACACGGAGTCTACAGTCCACGTGAGGTGCTTATGAAGACTTCGGGTTGGTTTGATAAAAAAGCCGTCCTGTATTCTTCGGCCAAAGCGCGCTTGGAGGCCAATAAGAACGCCAAGTGTTCCAATTGTGAAAACTGTACGTGCTCAACACCCTTTGAATGGGATGTGGTGGGTAGCGCTCCTAAAAAAGCCAAAGGCAAATCAGAATAAAAAAACGCACCCTAAGCGCCCTGTTCGAATGGGAAGGGGGGTGCGCATGTTCAACGCGCTTTAAACGGCGTCTTTAAAAAAACCAGCACTTAATGTGCTGGTTTTCAATGTTTTAAGCGGAGAGAGGGGGATTCGAACCCCCGATACAGTTTCCCGTATACACACTTTCCAGGCGTGCTCCTTCAACCACTCGGACACCTCTCCAAAGATGTTGTGGGCGGCAAAGATACATAAAAGGCCTGCCCTGCAAACGTTTGACTATACAGGACTGTACAAGACCTTTGTAGCTATGAATTTGGACCTAGCCTATCAGGCGTATTGGGAAAAGGCCTTACCGGTAGAGACCTATTTGGACGACTTGCTGCAAGCGATGCCCAAAGATTTGGAGGGTATGGACCGCTACCTCCCGATCAATCAACAAAGAGTGAAGCGGCTCTTGAGTCGTTTCCAACTGAATCCCGAGGTGGAAGTGGCTTGCTTGAATGCCCCACAGGGCAGCAAATGGCTGATCTTAAACGAACATTGGTGTGGCGACGGCGCTCAGAGCATACCGGTCCAAGCTGCGATGCAGAGAGCGAGCAATGGTCGGTTAGAAATTCGGGTGCTCTTTCGCGATCAGAACTTGGAACTCATAGATGCCCACCTCACCAACGGAGGACGAAGCATTCCTATGACCCTTGCGCTCACGCCCGATTGGACGGTTGGCAAAACCTGGGGACCCCGACCCGCGTATGCCATGGACCTCGTGGCACGCATTAAAGCGAATCCGGACCTAGCACATACCTATTCCGAGGAACTTCACAAGTGGTATGCCTTAGACAAACAGCAAGCGATTCAAATGGAACTCGCCCAAGCCCTCTTGGGTCTATAAACTGCGCTCGCCCGCCACATTGGTCGCAAAGCCTTCGCGAAAAGCCACCCCCTGCTTGCCCTGTCCGAGAAGCCACATGGACTTTGTGATAACCGCTTCCAAGGTCATATCCCCTGCGGATAAAACGCCCGCATGGCGAAGCGTTCGGGATGCGGCATAGGCAGGCTGACGCACCCCTCCCATCGGACATTGGGACGCATTGATAAAGCAAATGCCGCGCTCCTGCCCTTCGTCCAAGAGCGTTGGAAGCCAGTCCCAGTTGGGCGCATTCCCGCTACCAAAGCTCTGTAAAATGATCACATCACGACCTGCATCCAAACAGATGCTCCGAGCCAAACGCTCATCCATCCCCGGAAAAAAGCGAAGCACCCCAACACGCGTATTCGTCGCGGGTGCAAAGCAAACGGGGCCCGTGGGCCTCCACAAAGAGGTCTCATGAAGCTGCAGGCTGACACCTGCCTCCCCTAATGCGGGATAATTGGGGCTTTCAAAGGCATTAAAGGCTTGGGACGATCGCTTGTACGCTCGGTTCGCCCGCAGCAATTGGTACTCAAAATAAATCGCGACTTCCTGCAACACTGGCGCGCCATTTGCCTCTTGCAATACCACTTCCAACGAGGTGATTAAATTTTCGCGCGCATCGGACCGCAGTACGCCAATGGGCAATTGGCTGCCCGTGAAAACGATGGGCTTACCCAAATTTTGGAGCATAAAACTCAGCGCCGAAGCGGTATAGGCCATGGTGTCTGTGCCATGCAGCACCACAAAACCCGAATACCTGTCTCTACGCTCAAAAATGCCCGTCGCCAAGCGTTCCCAATGATGCGGCTGCATCTCACTGCTGTCCATGGGCTCCCAAGGCTGCCAGGTCTCGACGGTGGCCTGAAGCTGTGCAAGCTCCGGCACATGGCTCAATACTTGCGCAAAGTCAAAGGGCTGCAAATCGCCTTCCGGCCCTTGAACCATGCCGATGGTGCCTCCGGTGTAGATGAGTAAGACCTTCATGTGGGTTGTGCTTTACAAGCGGAAGATACGACGGGCATTGTCGCTCGTGGTACGATCTACGTCCTGAAAGGTCAGGCCCAAGTGGTCGGCTAGGTGTTCGGCTACTCGACGCACATACGCCGATTCATTGCGCTGTCCCCGGTACGGGGTAGGCGCCAAATACGGACTATCCGTTTCCAAAACCACATGGTCCAACCCAACAACCGCCAGGACGTCCACCACCTTAGCCGTTTTAAACGTGGCGACGCCTCCAATGCCCAGGTGATGCCCCATGGCTACGAGCTCCTGCGCGATCTCTAGGGAGCCGGTGAAGCAATGGAGTACGCCCGATAGCTCTGGACAGGCGCGTTGCCTCAAAACGTCCATCGTGGGGGCCCATGCCTCCCGTACGTGCATGCTGAAGGGTTTTTGGAAGCGAATGCACCAGTCCAACTGGCGGTGCAATGCCTGGATTTGGCGGTCTAGGGTGCTTTTATCCCAGTACAAATCCAGACCAATTTCACCCACGGCCACAAAGGCGTCGGGATTGGCCTCCCAGAGTGCCTCATAGCGGTCTAACACCCCTTCCCAATCTTCCGGGACGTCGCAGGGATGGAGGCCCAGCATAAGCCGCACGGCCTCCGGATAGCGGGCCTGCAGCGCCTGCATTCGGGGCAAACTTTCATCGTTTACATTGGGCAAAAGCATGTGACTCACGCCTGCCTCAAACGCACGCGCCATCACCGCATCTAGGTCATCCGCCAATTGCGGGTTGTCCAAATGCGTATGCGTATCGATCAAAACAAAGAGGGGTTACAAGCCGAGGCCCGTCTTGGCATCGCCGCCCATCAGGTGTTCCACAGGATTCTCCAGGGCTTCCTTGATGGCCACCAACGTACCCACGGATTCACGTCCGTCGATAATGCGGTGATCATAGCTCAACGCCACATACATGATCGGACGAACCACAATCTCGCCATTCACCACCACCGGACGCTCCACGATGTTGTGCATGCCCAAAATGGCGCTCTGCGGAGGGTTGATGATGGGAGTGCTCAACATGGAGCCAAATACACCACCGTTGGTGATCGTAAAGCATCCTCCCGTCATTTCATCGACGGTGATTTTGCCGTCACGCACTTTCACGGCCAAGTCTTTAATCGCGGATTCTACCCCTGCAAAATCCAGGGTATCCGCATCGCGTACCACGGGCACCATCAAGCCTTTTGGACCGCTTACAGCCACGGAAATGTCCGTGCTATCAAAGCTGACCATGTCGTCGCCGTCAATCATGCTCGCTACGGCTGGGTAGAGTTTGAGCGCTCGAACAACCGCCAGCGTAAAGAAGCTCATGAAGCCCAGACCGACGCCGTGCTTCTCCGCAAAAGCCTCCTTGTACTGCTTGCGCAAATCCATGATAGGCTTCATATCCACCTCGTTGAAGGTGGTCAACATGGCCGTTTCGTTTTTCACGGAAACCAAACGCTGCGCCAGCTTCCGACGGAGGGCGCTCATGCGCTGGCGCGTTTCTCCACGACCAGCTACCGTAGAACCCATGGACACTTTGGCGTTGACGGCATCCTCCTTGGTGATGCGGCCGTCCTTACCCGTCCCTGAAACGTGAGCGGGAGAAATGCCTTTTTCATCCAAAATTTTCTTGGCTGCCGGACTGGGGGTACCGGAAGCATAGGTCTGTGCGGCCGGAGCGGCTGCAACCGGCATAGGATTGGGGGCAGCAGCTGAAGCAGGCTTTGCGGCACCTCCCGCAGGTGCTTCTGCCGAGGTGTCAATTTTGCAGACGACTTGGCCCACCGCCACGGTGGTGCCGGGCTCCACCAAAATTTCAATCACCCCACTCATTTCAGCGGGCAATTCCAAAGTGGCCTTGTCCGAATCCACTTCCGCAATGGCTTGGTCCTTTTCGACGTAGTCGCCGGTGCTGACCAACCAGCTGGCAATTTCCACTTCAGAAATGGACTCACCGGGGGAGGGAACTTTCATGTCAAGAATCATGGGAGAGAGATTTAGCAGTCAAATGTTTTTTGAATGGTCGCATGTTGAATATGGTGTGCCGCCTGGTGCGATCCAGATGCAGGGGCTGCAGATGCCGCGGGCGAGACGCGCTGAAGCGGCAAATCCGTATTGGTGCGCAGGTAGGACCATGCACCCATGTTGGCAGGCTCTTCTTGGGCCCATACCAGCTTCACGTCCGATGGGTATTTAGCCAGTTCTGCCTGAAGGGCCGTTTCTGGCAAGGGATAGAGCTGCTCAAGTCGAATCAACGCCGTTTGGCTATCCTCCCGCTTCTGGCGCTCTTCCAGCAGCTCATAGTATAGCTTTCCCGAACACAAAACGACCTTGCGAATGCCTTTGGGGTCCAAATCGTCCCCCATCACAGGCTGAAACTGCCCAGCGGAAAGCTCCTCCATCGTGGAGGTCGCCAAGGGATGGCGCAACAAACTCTTGGGGCTCATGACCACCAGGGGCTTGCGGAATTTCTGATGCATCTGACGACGCAACAAATGGAAGTGATTGGCCGGCGTCGTCGTATTGCACACAAACATATTGTTCTGCGCACAGAGCTGTAAGAAGCGCTCCAATCGGGCCGAAGAGTGCTCCGCCCCCTGGCCTTCATACCCGTGGGGCAGCAATAGCACAATGCCGTTTTGCACCTTCCACTTGTCCTCAGCAGCCGCCAAAAACTGGTCAATAATGATCTGGGCGCCATTGGAGAAGTCGCCAAACTGCGCCTCCCAAATCACCAAGGTCTCTGGGCTCGCCATGGCATAACCATAGTCATAGCCCAGCACGGCGTACTCGCTCAAATGGGAATTGTAAATCGCAAAGCGCCCAACTTTCTGGGGCACCTGATCGACCAGACTCACCTTCTCCTCCGAATCTTCCAATTTGATGATGGCGTGGCGGTGGCTAAACGTACCGCGCTCCACGTCTTCCCCGGAAATTCGGACGTTAAAGCCCTCCTGCAACAACGTGCCATAGGCCATCATTTCCGCCATACCCCAATCCAGGGCATTGCGCTCAAAGGCCATCGCAGCCCTGTCGCCAATGAGGCGTACGATTTTGGTAAAGAATTTTTTGCCGTCTGGCAGCGTCGTCAGGGCCTTTGCCACTGCGTCCAGGCGCTCACGTGCTACCTCTGTGTTAGGCAGGTGGTGCACGTCGCCGTTTTTCGCAGCGGGGAAGTTTTGCCACTCGTCCAGCATGAAGGGAACAATGACATTCTTTTCAATCTTCTTGGCCGTATCAAACTGACCTTCCAGCATGTCCTTAAACTCTCCCTCCAACTGCTTCAGTAAAGTGTTGGGAACTTGGCCTTCGCCAAGCAATTTCTGGAAGTAAATCTCCCGGGGGTTAGGATGGCGGGAAATGGCCTTGTACAGCAAGGGCTGCGTAAAGCGGGGCTCGTCGCCCTCGTTGTGCCCGTACTTGCGGTAGCACAAGAGATCGATGAAGACATCGCGGTGGAAGCGCTGGCGGTATTCCATGGCAAAGCGCATTGCATGTACCACGGATTCCACATCGTCGCCGTTCACGTGAAGCACGGGCGCCAAAACTACCTTGGCCACATCGGTACAGTAGGTGGAGGAACGCGCGTCCGTATAGTTGGTGGTAAAGCCCACCTGGTTGTTGATCACGACGTGGATAGTACCCCCTGTAGAGTAGCCGGCCAAGCGCTCCATTTGCAGCGTCTCATAGACCACGCCTTGCCCAGCTACGGCCGCATCCCCATGAATGAGAATGGGCAATACCCGGTCAAAGTTGCTCGCATAATCGGTGTTGCATTTTGCCCGCGCAATCCCGACAACCACGGGATCTACGGCCTCCAAATGGGAAGGGTTGGGCGCAATATTCATCTTCACCGTCTTCTGGTTGGCCAAGGTGCGCTCCGTGGTGTACCCGAGGTGGTACTTTACGTCTCCGTCAAAATCATCCTCCGCAAATTCCTTTCCCTCAAATTCAGAGAAGATCTGCGATGCGGGCTTTCCAAACACGTTAGTCAAGACATTGAGTCGGCCCCGGTGTGCCATGCCTAAAACCACTTCTTCCACGCCCAATTCCGCACCGCGTTGCAGCATGAAATCTAACCCTGGAATTAAGGACTCCGCACCCTCAATGGAGAAGCGCTTTTGGCCGACAAACTTGGTGTTCAAAAAAGCTTCAAACGCAACGGCCTCATTGAGCTTGTGCAAAATGTGCCGTTTTTCCGTCTGGCTGAGTACCGGATAGTTGTCGTTGGGGTGGATAAAGGACTGGACCCATTTGATGACGTCCGGTTGACGCACGTACATGTACTCCACGCCAATCGAGCGGCAGTAAATGGCCTGTAGGTGTGCCACGATTTCTCGCAGGGGCGCAGGCCCAGGCAAGCCCACCTCAACGGCCGCCTGGAAGACGGTATCCAAGTCCGCAGGGCTCAAACGGAAGTTCTCAAGGTCCAAGGTGGGGCTGTACGTCCGGCGCTGACGAACTGGGTTCGTTTGCGTAAACAAGTGCCCACGCGTCCGGTAGCCATTGATTAAATCGAGGACAGCAAACTCCTTGCGAACTTCATCGGGAACGGCCGTTTCTACTTCAAGAAGGTCTCCGTATTCCGAACGTGAAAAGTCATAGCCCTGAAAAAAAGCCCGCCAAGAGGGCTCCACAGCGTCTGGGTTCTGGATGTACGCCTGGTAGAGGTCGTCCAAAAAGCCAATATGAGAGGTTCCTAGAAAGGAAAAGCGGTCCATGTATCCGTGCGTTACTGGAAAGCAAAATTACGGCAAAAACGACCGCCTATTACTGAAAATTCCGTGAAAATATAAGGGATTTCTTGCTTGGTTTTCAAGCCGTTCGGCTAAAAATCCACTGCGCTAGGGACTGCAAATCGGCCGTTTGACAGCCCAGGGCTTCCGCACGGCCCAATGCCTCCATCGCCAGGTCAAAGTGGAAGCGTCGCTTGGCCTCCACATGGGCGAGACTTCCCGCGTCCATCATCGCCGCTTTAATGGCGTCCACCTTTGCATCGCTGCGGTGGGCAGCCCAGGTATCCAGCAGTTCAGGCCGATGCGCGTGCAGATGGAGGTACAACAGGGTCTTTTTGTTGCTCCGAATATCGCCTCCCACTTGCTTTCCGACCTGATCGGGGTCCCCAAAGGCATCCAAAATATCGTCGTGGATTTGGAAGGAGGTACCCAGCTCCAGTCCAAAGGCATACAGGGCCGAAGCCACTTCCGAAGAAGCGGAAGCCGCCGCCGCACCTAGCTCCAACGCACAGCCCAGCAACACCGACGTCTTGTACCGAATCATCTGCAGGTACTGCCCCTCGTGCACCTGGTCTTGGGTCTCAAATTCCATGTCCCACTGTTGGCCTTCACAGACCTCCAAGGCCGTTCGGTTAAATACCTTCAACGCCTGGGGCAAGGTCTCCGCCGGCAGGGCGCGCAAGGATTCATAGGCCATCACCAGCAAGGCATCTCCGCTCAAGATGGCGGTATTTAACCCCCATTGCATGTGGACCGTCGGCTTTCCTCGACGCACCGGAGCCTCGTCCATGATGTCGTCGTGAATGAGGGAGAAGTTGTGAAAGCGCTCCACAGCATGTGCCGCAGGTAGCGCTTGCTCCGCAGGTGCACCGAGCGCTTCCGCCGCCATGAGCGAAAGAACAGGTCGCAACCGCTTCCCACCCATGCTCAAGATATAGCGCTGTGGGGCATACAAGGAATCGGGTTGGCGGTTCCATTCGGGCTCGCCAAAGCCTTGCTCCAAGCTCTGCAAAAAAAGACGTTGAAGGCGTTCTACGGCGTTCATGCCACTAAGGATTGGAGGTAGGCCCCATAGCCACTTTTCACCAATGGGGCCGCCAGGGCGCGCAGTTGATCGGCGCTGATAAAGCCCATGCGGTACGCCACTTCTTCAATGCAGCCCACCTTGAGGCCTTGGCGGCGCTCCATGATTTGGACAAACTGAGCCGCCTCCATCAGGCTGTCAAACGTTCCCGTATCCAGCCACGCGGTTCCACGGTCCAACACGCCCACGTGCAGCGCTCCACGGCGCAAGTATTCCCGGTTGACGTCCGTTATCTCGTATTCCCCACGCGCCGAAGGCTTCAGATTAGCCGCGATTTCCACCACCTGGTTGTCGTAGAAATAGAGCCCGGGCACCGCAAATGAACTTTTGGGCTGCGCGGGCTTTTCTTCGATGGACAGCACTTTGCCTGCTTCGTCAAACTCCACCACGCCATAGCGCTCTGGATCGCTGACTGGGTAAGCAAACACCACGCCCCCTTCCGGGTTAGCGCTCTCCTGGAGCAGTTGAGGCATCTGCGTACCGTAGAAAATGTTGTCGCCCAAGACCAAGGCCACCGAATCCGATCCAATGAAGTCCTTGCCCAGCACAAAGGCTTGCGCCAGGCCGTTGGGCTCAGGCTGAACGGTGTAGTGGAACGAACAGCCCAGTTGGCTGCCATCGCCCAACAAATTCTGGAACAAAGCCGCGTCGTGTGGCGTGGTAATGATGAGGATTTCCCTGATTCCCGCCTGCATCAACGTGCTCAACGGATAGTAAATCATGGGCTTGTCGTAGACGGGCATCAACTGCTTGCTCACCGAATGGGTAAGCGGGTGCAAGCGCGTGCCAGAACCGCCGGCGAGGATGATGCCTTTCATTATTCGTCTTCCGCTAGATCAATTAAAATGTCTTCCATGTCCGTGGCGGACATCACTTTATTGAGTGACATCAACAAGCTGGGGAGCAGGATCAAATTAGAGAACATGGCGAAGACCAAGGTAATGGAAACCAATAAACCGAGGGCCTGGGTACCCCCAAAGCTGGAGGCCAAGAAGATGAAGAAGCCCGCAAAGAGCACGATACTGGTGTAGAACATGGAAGGCCCCGTCTCCCGAATGGCCGAACGCGCCGCCTTCGCAATGTTGTGCCCATTGCTGACCAATTCTTGACGGTAGCGCGCCAAATAGTGCAGCGTGTCGTCCACACTGATGCCAAAGGCTATGGAGAAAATCAATACCGTAGAAGGCTTCACCGGAATGCCAAACCAGCCCATGATGCCGGCGGTCATGACGAGCGGTAGCAGGTTGGGGATAATGGCGACGACGACCATTCGGATCGTCTTAAAGAGCCCGGCCATCAACAGCGAAATCACCACAATGGCGAGCAATAAACTCACCACCAAATTGTTGATCAAAAACTTGGTCGAACGCAGGAAAATAATACTCGCCCCGGTGTAGGCCAGGTCATAGTCCTCGCTGGGGAAAATTTCGCGTGCGGTCGTCTGAATTTTTTCGACCAAAACCATCATTTCTGGGCGGGTCAGGTCTTCTACCTGGACCGAAATCCGCAACTTCTGATGCGTCTCGTCCAAAAATCCATTGGTCAAGAAGGTCAAGTCCTGGTTCTGGTCCAAGCGCGGCATGCTGGCCGCAATCAAGGTGCGCTCTTGGCTGTTAGGCAGGTCGTAGAACAAAGGATCACCACCGTAGTAGGCTTGACGCCCAAACTTGAGCACATCCACCACAGAAAGAGAGCGACTCACGTGGTGCATGGTGTCCAAAGCCGCTTGGAGGCGGTCGACCCGCTTCAACACTTTGGATTTCTCTGCGCCATTTTCCGCCCGGGTGTCCACGACAATTTCCAAGGGAATGACGCCCCCCATTTCGCGCTCAAAAAAGCGCATTTGCTGCACCAAGGGGTCCGACTCGTGGATGTCTGTGGTCAAGTTCCCCGTGGTTTGCATTTGGGCCATGCCCGAAACGCCCAAAAGCGCCAAAACCAAAGCCCCTACGTACACTTTTCCGCGGTTGCCTTCCGCCGTGCGCACCAGCCACTCAATCCACTTCACCAGCCACTTCTGGTTCAAATGTTTGTAGTGACGCTCCTTGGGCGCAGACAGCCAAGAGTACAACACCGGGATGATGGTCATGCTCATCAAGAAGACCATGAAGATGTTGATCGAGGCCGCCACCCCAAAGTGCACCAAGGCCTCGGAAGACGTCAAAATGAACGTCGCAAAACCCAAAGCCGTCGTCGTATTGGTCAGGAAGGCTACTCCCCCAATTTTCTTGATCGTGTGCATCAAGGCTGCCCGAACATCCTTATCCCGAGCGTATTCCTGGCGGTATTTATTGATGAAGAAAATGCAGTTTGGCACCACAATGACAATCAGCAAAGGCGGAAGCAGGGCGCTAAACAGGGTGATTTTGTAACTCAACAAGCCCATGATGCCGTAGAGACCGATTACCCCTACGCCGACCACAGACAGGGCGATCAGCGCAGCGCGCATGCTGCGCAGGAGCACGAGCATAATGAAGACGGTCACCAAACCCGTTAAGATCAGGAAGAGGTTGATTTCCCCTTTGATACTTCGCGCATTGTTCAAGCGCAGGTAGGGCAGTCCCGATACCTGAACTTCAATGCCCGTGCGGCGTTCAAAGCGCTTGGTCTCCGCGTGGATTCGGTCAAAAAGGTCAAAAATGATCTCCGAATAGTTGGCCTTATCGCTAATGGTTACCACCATCAAGTGGGTCTTGGTATCCCGGCTGCTCAGCAATCCGTGGTAAATGGGCAGTGCCTCATAATGGTCCCGAATGGCAAAGGCTTCCTTGGGGCTATCCACCCGACCGTCCATAATGGTCGTGGTTTCCATCTCTGCCCCTTCTTCATCGCCCAAATAGAGATCTACGGCGTTGTGCAAGGACAAGACGCCTATCACTTCTTCCTCCTTTTCTAAACGAAGTGCCATATCGCGCCACGTATTCAATACCGAAGGCGTAAAAAACGCGTCGTCTTTGGCCGCCAACACAATGGCATTGCCCGACTCCACAAAATCATCGTGGAAGTCCATGTAGGTGGTGAAGACCGAGTCCGTGGACGGGAGCATCTTCGCAAACTCGTAGCTGATGTCTACCGAGCGACCCGCAAAGGCCATCGCGCCGATGTACAGCACCCAAAAGGCAATAACGCCTTTACGGTACTTCAATAAGAATTCTCCAACGCGTTCCCACATAGTTAGCAAAGGTACAATGGTAAGCCGTGGCTTTTGAGACCGATTCAGCCGTTCAACAATCGCGCCAAATTACCGATAGAGCACGGGGCGGCTAGGCGCTGCATCGTTGGCCAAAGGGGACACTTGTAGGCTGAGTGACCACGTCCCATCTTGCGCTCCTTGCGGCACATACACCAACTCTGTAATCGTGGCGTGGCTGCGGGCTTCCGGTCCTGGCGTTGTCGCCTTGGGGTCCAAGCCCCAGAACGCACGGTGGCAGGCCAAAGCCCCTCCATCCTCTTCGCGGTCTACGGACGGCAAATCCACCACCCAATGGTCAATGCCCAAAGCGGCCAACTCCCTGCCCACCGCGGCGTCGAAGTAGGGTGCATCCCCATTGGAATAGTTCACCTCCCGCTTGCTGGGCGCATTGGGCAAGGTCCGAACCACCAAAGCCTGATGCCCTTCTAGGCCACCAGCGCGTTCTATGGCTTGGCGCACGTCCTCCCACGCCATGCAGGCTCCGAGGGATTCACGTCGCGTGGGCGTGACCGAAATCAATAGGGCTTTCAGCACAAATGGAATAGGAACCTGATGCACCGGAAAGTAGCCGGAACACACATGGCCCAAGGTTTCCGTGTGGCTG
>Ga0181566_10003261_pt1 | contig 13285 bp, 7 predicted proteins | sample 101ome_15_FD_133762 | JGI IMG/M metagenome (GOLD analysis project Ga0181566, IMG submission 133762) | Coastal salt marsh microbial communities from the Groves Creek Marsh, Skidaway Island, Georgia - 101402AT metaG (megahit assembly) | ecosystem: Environmental > Aquatic > Marine > Intertidal zone... | reverse complement strand
TCAAAGCGTTTAAAGATGTAATCTCCAAAACCATCATCACCAATACAAGCGATAAGTTTTGAATTGAGATCTAATCGAGAACAGTTCATCGCTACATTGGTAGGAGAGCCTCCTAAGTAACGATGGTAATCTTTAGTTTCATTAATTCCTACTCCGGATTGGTGACCGATAAAGTCAATCAACACTTCTCCAATACAGATGATATCAATCGTCCTATTCATAGTTTAGTTATTAATGTCCAGTACTAACAATTTGGGCATCTGGATCAATTTTTTTGTTTTTGATAGTCATGGTAATTCCTGCTGCAATTAAAAGAGCTACCCCTGCGAAAGTAATCGCTTGCCGAGGATCATTATCTAAGAAATTTTTGATGATGTATCCAAAGGATAAATTTTGAAAAATCATTGGAAGAACAATCATCATATTGATAATTCCCATATAAACACCATAGCGCTCCTTAGGGATATCTGAGACCACCATTAAATATGGAATCCCCATCATTGAAGCCCAACCTACTCCGAATCCAGTGATGGCAAAAAAGAGTAAATTTTTGTTTTCGATATGAGGAAAGGCTAAAAAGCCTGCAGCAGCTAAAAGCAAACACACAGCGTGTACATTTCTTGCAGAATATTTTTTTGCAAAACCAACCAATAAAAATGCTGTTAAAAAGGTAACAATATTGTACCATCCATTAACGAGACCTGTCCAGCTAACAGCTTTTTCATAATTTTCAGGATCTCCCATAGGAGTTGCATTCCAGACCGTTAAGGCGATACTTTTTGATGAATTTTGCCAATAACAAAACAAGGCATACCATTGAAAAAGGTACACCAGTGCTAATTTCCACATCACCTTTGGCATATCTTTAATCGCAGAGGCAATTTCAATAAATGGCTGTACTACTGATTTTTTTTCAGCTTTCATTTTCGCAAGTTCTTCATCAGAGGGAGGAATTTCAGTAGTCGATTTAATACTCCAAATGATGGATCCTATGGAACAAATGGCTCCTAAAAAGAAGGAGGCATACACCCAGGTAGGTAAGGAACCTGTTTTACCGATAAAAATCATCGGAAAAATAAAAAGGGATAGGTTAGCGAGTGTTTGCCCAAAACCAGTAAAGAAACTTTGCATTTGAAAACCAAGAGGACGTTGTTCATCGTCTAGGGTATCTGCTATAAAAGCTCTGTAGGGTTCCATAGCAGTGTTATTACCAGCATCTAATATCCATAATAATCCTGCAGCCATCCATAAGGAGCTACTAAAAGGAAAAGCGAACAAGGCAATGCTACACAAAAGCGCCCCAATAAAGAAATATGGGGTTCTTCGTCCCCAACGTGGATGCCACGTTTTATCACTCAAAACGCCAATAATAGGTTGAACTAGTAATCCTGTAACGGGACCTGCTAAGTTTAGAATTGGAATCTCATCGGGAGATGCACCTAAAAAATCATAAATGGGATTGACAGCTGATTGCTGTAATCCAAAACTGTATTGAATTCCAAAGAACCCAACATTCATGTTTAAGATTTGCCAAAAGCTTAATTTGACTTTGGATAATTTTTTAATCATAGTTTGTTTGTTTGGATGGGCAAGATATGAAATTACGAGTTTATTTTTTTTTAAATCATTGTGATTTAACACTATAACCTTGTAGTGTTAGTCCGCTATTATTCTTTAGCGTTGCTAAATTAAAAATCAATTCATTGCGAGTTTTTATTTAAATAAATTCTAAATAGTATTGTCAGCAATTAAAATGAACTGTATATTTGCATCGTTATTTTTAATCAATCTAAATAAACATAATGAGAAAAATTGCGTTTCTTTTCTTTTTGGTTTTGGTTTCAGGAACGAGTACCTACGGACAACAATCCGAACAAAGCTTTGATACTATTCAACATCTCGATGAAGTTATTATCAAAGCTAACACCATATTAGGTAATCAATTTGTCGCTAAGAATAGAACTGGATCCGCTTATTTTATTTCTTCCAAGGAGTTAGCTGCATTTTCTGCAACGGATATTAGTCAGGTATTAAGCCGTGTTCCGGGTATTAATTTTTATGAAGAAGATGGTTTTGGACTACGTCCAAATCTATCGATTAGAGGGACTTCTCCACAACGTAGTGCTAAAATAACGCTTATGGAAGATGGTGTACTAATTGCTCCAGCTCCTTATTCCGCACCTGCAGCATATTATTTTCCAACAATCTTTAGAATGGAAGCTGTAGAACTACTTAAAGGAAGTAGTCAAATCCAGTATGGTCCACATACTACAGGTGGTGCATTAAATATGGTGTCAACTTCAATTCCTGATTCTTTCCAGGCTCGTTTTAAAACTAATTTTGGAAGCTTCAATAGTTCGCAAATTCTAACTGCTGTAGGAGACCAGAAGGGCCCCTTTGGCTATTTATTAGAATACGCAAATTACAATTCAGATGGTTTTAAAAATTTAGATTCCAATGATCATACAGGATTTGATATCACCGATGTAGTAGCTAAAACACGTTGGATCGCTAATAAAAATGCTAAGAATTTACAATCGGTTGAATTGAAATATCATTTTTATGATGAACTTTCCAATGAAACCTATTTAGGACTAACTCAGCATGATTTTCTAAAGAACCCATATCAAAGGTACGCTGCGTCACAGGGCGATCTAATGGAAGCTCAACAGCAACAAGTTATGGTAACTCATACCATTGAATTCAATAAATTGTTTGAAATGACCACTACGGGTTATTTTAATCAATTTAAACGTAATTGGTATAAACTTGACGATGTGATATTTCAAGGAAATAAACAATCATTAGCACAGGTAGTTTCTAATCCAGAGGAATTTTCAACTCATTTAGAGCTGTTAACTGGTGCAGTAGATGGTGCTGTTAATTCATTACTACTGAAAGCTAATAATCGAACCTATACCTCAAAAGGAATTCAAACTAAACTCGATCGACACTGGTATAGTTCCAATGGAGCATTTAATGATGTTGAATTTGGATTACGGTATCATTATGACAATGAGGATCGATTTCAGTGGGAAGATGGGTATCAATTAATCAATAAGGATTTAGTTCAAAATTCAGAAGGGGTACGAGGAGCTCAAGGAAATAGAATTTCATCAGCTACCGCTTTCTCCTCTTATCTTCTATACAAATGGAAGCATCGTGGACTCACGCTAACTCCAGGTGTGCGTTTAGAAGATATCACCCTAATGCGAACTGACTATGGATCATCAGATGCACAACGCACGGGATCAGATTTAAATGAGCGTTCCAATAAGGTCAGTGTATGGATTCCTGGTGTAGGATTTAATTATACGCTATCAAATCAGCTCTCGATTTTTGGAGGAGTTCACAAGGGGTTCTCACCTCCTGGAAGTAAAACAGGTGAAATGCCAGAATTAAGTGTAAATTATGAGTTAGGCTCTCGATTTAATCTCGGTTCTTTAAGCGCAGAACTCGTTGGTTTTGTTAACGATTATGAGAACTTATTAGGATCCGATAATGCAGCCAGTGGAGGAACTGGGTCGCTCGATCAGTTTAATGCAGGAGCGGTTCTTGTTCACGGTCTAGAGGTGTTATTAAATTATCAACTGATTACTACGTCAAATTTTCAATGGCCAATGTCGATAACCTATACCCTCACCAATGCGCTTTTTCAAACTGATTTTACTAGTAGTCAAGAATTGTGGGGAGCCGTATCTATAGGAGACCGTGTCCCTTATATCCCTCAACATCAATGGAACATCAATACTGGAATTGTACTGCCAAAATTGGAATTAAATTTCAATGCTCGTTATCAAGGATCGTTCCCTACCTTAGCTGGAATTGGACCGGAATCAAAACCTCTAGCATCGTACTTTATTATCAATGCAGCAGCACGCTATAAATTAAGTGACCAGATTGATTTTAAAATGAATGCCATTAACTTATTAAATGAAGTTTATGCGGCTTCTAGAGTTCCAGCAGGATTTAGGGCTGGTCACCCTTTTGGGCTGTATGCAGGAATTTCTTTTCAACTGTAAAACTCCAATGAACCCAGTTATTAATGTGGATTTTTTTCCATTCCTAGTTTTAAACCATTAACTGTTTTTAATCAATTAGCGATTGATACACCAAGGCTCTTAGGGTATCGTGATCGTTTACATTGGAGATGGGAATTACTTGTGTGAAGTAGACTACTACTAATTCTTCCTTAGGATTAACCCAATAGGAGGAGTGATACGCACCACCCCAACCGTATTCTCCAACTGAGGAGGGTTTAGCAAAAGCGCCAAGATCTGTGACAAGTGAAAAACCTAGACCAAATCCGGTGCCGCCAGTCCATGGAAACTCAACAGAGGCAAGATGATTAGTAGTCATGAGTTCCACGGATGTCCTGGAGAGAAAGCGATGATTATTATAGACCCCATTATTGAGCATCATTTGTAAAAATTTAGCATAGTCTGTGGCGGTACTAAGAAGTCCGGCCCCTCCAGAAAAACTTTTGCGAGGTCCATTTACATACAGCCCTTGACCTTGCATTCCTCCTGATTTAGGAGCTCTTATTAGCTTATTATCGCGTTGATTGTAGACGGTAGCCAAGCGCTCTTTTTTAGCTATTGGAAGGTAAAAGTGGGTGTCTTTCATCCCCATCGGATCTAAGATCTTTGATTGAATGAACTTATCAAGGGGCATCCCTGAGGCTATTTCAATTACAGCACCAAGAATATCGGTATTGTATCCATAAACAAATCGCTTTCCTGGCTGTTCTTCTTGAGGGAGTTGTGCTATTCTTTTTACGGTTTCAAGAATAGGTTCATCTCTATGAGCAAAATACCAACCTTGAATTTCCGCTTCTTTCCAAAGGGTTGCTGCACCACCACCCCCATAGCTAATACCAGCAGTGTGAGTAAGTAAGTCTCGAAGAGTTATGGGACGTTCTGCTGCTACTATTTTATAGCCTTCTTTGGAATTATCTTTAACCGCAACCGTTGAATTTTTAAATTCAGGAATATACTTACTGAGAGGATCTTGAATCAATAGCGTTCCTTCTTCTTGAAGCATCATAATGGCGACACTAATGATTGCTTTAGTTTGAGAAGCTATTCTAAAAATAGCATCTGTACCCATTTTTTTACCTTCCTCTACATCACTGTTTCCTAAAGCTTCAAAATAGACTATTTTACCTTTTCTTGCGATGATTGTAACGGTTCCTGGAAGTTGACCCTGTTCTATGTATTGTTCAAAACGATCGGTTATTCGATCTAGTCGTTTGGAAGACATACCAACAGCCTCTGGAGCAGCATGCTCCAACACTTGTGCATTTAAAAAAAGGATACTAAAAAATAAACTAGTAATAAAAATGAATTGTTTTTTCATAGCGTAAGCGTTATTTATGGGTTGCTTAAAGATACTAAAGGAATAGTAAAAACAAGAATTACTTCCAACGATATTACAACCGTGCAGTTACTTGATTCTTTGGAAAGAGTCCTTTAAGATCAAATACAATACTATCTGGGGTATTCTTTAAGCAAGCTAGTTCTAGTTGATGATACTCCTGATGACCTACGGCGATAAGTATACTGTCATAAGTTTTAGGGTCACTGATCAAATCAATTCCATAAACAGTTTGTACTTCCTTTGTATTAGCGTAGGGATCATGAACGGAGACCTTAATTCCATAGTCCTCTAATTCAGAAATCACCTGAGGAATTTTAGAATTTCTGATATCAGGACAGTTTTCTTTAAAGGTAATACCAAGGATTAAGCAGGAACTTTGATTAAGTGTAAGTCCTTTTTGTCCCATAAGTTTAACCATTTTTTGAGCAACAAAACTCGGCATAAAATCATTAATCCTTCTCCCGGATAGGATCACTTGTGGATCATATCCCAGTTGTTTTGCCTTGAAGGTTAGGTAGTAAGGATCTACACTAATGCAGTGTCCTCCAACGAGACCTGGTGTGAATTTTAAGAAGTTCCATTTAGTTGCAGCAGCTTCAAGTACTTCTCTGGTATCAATACCTATACGATCAAAGATTAAGGAAAGTTCATTGATAAATGAAATATTAAGATCTCTTTGAGCGTTCTCAATTGCTTTAGAAGCTTCGGCTACTTTGATGCTGGAGGCTTTATGGGTTCCAGCAGTAATGATGCTTTGATACAATTGATCTATAAATTCAGCGACCTCTTCAGTTGATCCAGAGGTCACTTTTTTGATTTTAGTCAGGGTGTTGGTCTTATCTCCAGGATTGATGCGTTCGGGGGAATAGCCACAAAAAAAGTCTTGATTATAGCATAGCTGGCTAAACTCCTCTAAAACAGGAACACAAACTTCCTCCGTACATCCTGGATAAGTGGTGCTTTCATAGATGACAACATCACCTTTTTTTAATACCGATGCAATCGTTTTTGAAGCTGCTATTAAAAATGATAAATCAGGCTTTTTGTCCTGATCAACAGGAGTAGGAACCGTTACAATATAAATTGAAGCCGCTTTAAGAGAAGAAGGATCACTGCTGAGATGTAGTCCATTGTTTAGTGCTGCGAGGAGTTCCTCTTGATCGGTTTCATCAGTGAGATCAATACCACGGTTTAACTTCGCTACTCTTTTTTGGTTGATATCATACCCAACAAGCTTGTATTTTTTAGAAAAAGCAAGTGCTAACGGAAGACCAACATAGCCTAGTCCAATTATAGCAATCACTTTGTTTTTATCCTCTAATTTCATCCTCGCTAAAGTAGTAAATTAATGCGTAGAAGTTGTGGCAAAAAACCATTCATGCATTTTTTGTATCTTCCACTTACTAAAGTTATAATCTTATGAAAAGAACCCTTTTTATTGTTATTACTGCTCTTTCAACAGTAGTAATGGCACAGCTTCCCTCCACGGATTCAGCGGTCCTAACATCTCTGGAGTATCAACAATCACTCAAAGAAAATTCACGGGTAAAAAACCTGGAGTTCTCCTCTATTGGACCTACGGTGATGAGTGGTAGAGTGGTAGATGTTGCTGTAAATAAAGACAACCCTTCAGAATTTTTCGTTGCCTATGCCTCTGGTGGGCTTTGGTATACCAATAACAATGGAACATCGTTTGAGTCTATAATGGACAATGCCCCAACACAAAATATAGGGGATATTGCAGTCGATTGGCCGACAGGAACACTTTGGGTAGGGACAGGAGAAAATAATTCTTCACGTTCTTCATATGCAGGGATAGGGATCCTTAAATCCACGGATCATGGAAAGACATGGGAACACATGGGACTTGAAGATTCTCATCATATCGGAAGAATTTTAATCAATCCTCATAATCCAAATGAGGTTATTGTAGGTGTTTTAGGTCATCTATATTCCGAAAATGAACAACGAGGAATTTATAAAACAACCGATGGGGGTCAAACATGGAAAAAGACCTTGAGCATTTCTACTAATACAGGCATTATTGATTTGGCCTCAGCTCCTGAAAATTTTGAAGTCATGTATGCTTCGTCTTGGCAAAAAGAGCGAAAGGCATGGAATTTTAAAGGAAATGGTTCTAATTCAGGAATCTACAAGAGTCAAGATGCAGGGGAAAGCTGGAAGTTGGTTTCGACACCAGCAAGTGGTTTCCCTTCTGGAATAGGTACGGGTAGAATAGGTCTTGCGGTCTATGATGCACAAACGATATATGCAATTCATGATAATCAATTTCATCAACAAGGCAAAGAGGATTCTGATGAAACTAATGGCTCCTTAAAGAAAGATGATTTTAAGACGATGACCTCCTCTGAAGTTCTAGCGTTAGCGGATGGGGCACTAAACACCTATTTACGGTCGAATAATTTTCCAAAAAAATACGATGCGAAGTCTGTTAAAGCGCTTATTAGCGATCATAAAGCTAAAGCATCAGATTTAGCGCTGTACCTAGAGGATGCCAATACTAACTTATTTGAAACTCCAATTGTTGGTGCAGAGGTATTGTTATCTACAGATGGTGGTATAACCTGGACCAAACAGAATAAAGAACCTATTGAAGGTTTATTTTATACTTACGGGTATTATTTTGCACAAATTGCGGTATCTAAAACCAATAAGGAACAACTTGTTGTGGCAGGAGTTCCTTTATTAGCTTCATCAGACGGAGGTAAAACTTTTTATAATATAAGTGGAGACAATATGCACTCCGACCATCATGCTTTATGGATTGACCCTGCTAATGATAAGCATATCATCAATGGTAACGATGGAGGAATTAACATTACTTATGACGGCGGATCGCATTGGTTAAAGTGTAATACCCCTGCCGTAGGACAGTTTTATTTTATAACCACAGATCATGAAAAACCCTATAATATCTATGGAGGATTACAGGACAATGGAGTATGGAAGGGAGCGCATAACGCTCCTATTTCTACCTCGTGGCATTCTATTGGAAACTATCCCTGGAAATCAATTCTTGGTGGCGATGGAATGCAAGTTCAGGTAGATTCAAGAGATAGCAATATTGTTTATACAGGATATCAATTTGGTAATTATTTTAGAATTGATTTAAAATCAAATGAGTATAAGGCGATTCAGCCAAAACATGACTTAGGAGAATCGCCACTACGATTCAATTGGCAAACCCCAATTTTACTCTCAAAACACCATCAAGACATTCTTTATTTAGGATCGAACAAACTTCATAGATCACTTGATGGCGGAAGTCATTGGGAAACCCTATCAGGGGATTTAACTCGAGGAGGTAAAAAAGGAACGGTGCCTTATGGAACATTAACTGTCATTGAAGAATCACCTTTTACGTTTGGAAAACTTTATGTTGGATCCGATGATGGTATGATTTATAGAACGGATGATGGAGGAGTCAATTGGAAGCTGATCACTAATGGATTACCCTCCGAGCAATGGGTGAGTAGTATCTATGCATCAACTCATCAGCAGGGCCGAGTATATATCAGTTTAAATTCGTATCGTTCAGATCATTTTAACGCTTATATATATGCCTCTGAAGACAGTGGATCCAATTGGAATCTGATCAGTGCATCACTACCTCTTGGAGCAGTTAATTCTGTCATCGAAGATCCAATGAATGAAGAAATTCTTTATGCAGGAACCGATAATGGAGCCTATGTAAGTTTTGATAGAGGATTAAGCTGGGAAGCTTTTAATATTCCTGCGGTAGCTGTTCATGATGTAGTTGTTCAAAAGGATGCCAAACATCTTCTATTGGGAACTCATGGAAGAAGTATCTATAAGGCTGATCTATCTAAATTGCAACTTATGGATAAAGAGTTAAGAGCCAAAGAGCTGCATCTTTTTGATTTAGCTTCAATTAAATATTCATCTCGATGGGGAAATAAAAGAACCTCCTGGTCTAAGACCTTTACTCCAGCGCTTGAAGCTTCCTTTTACCTAAAAAAACAAGGCAAAGTGACTATAGAAGTTCAGCACATCAAAGGAATCACTGTTTATACAACAAGTGTATCTGCAGATACAGGTTTAAACACCTATACCTATGATGTAAGCTTTTCCAAAGAAGGTTTAGCTGCCTATCTATCTGAATTTAAGCAGGAGCTTAAAAGGGCGGATAATGAAGCATACTATTTACCTAAAGGAACTTACAAGATGAGAATAACTCATGAACTTAGCTCGCAGGAGCAAGAGTTTAAAATCGAGTAAAACCTTATTGATCTATAAAAGAAAAGGCTCCTACACAAGGAGCCTTTTCTTTTATAAATACGAGTTGGAAGTATTAAAATTTATAAAATAATCCTAACGTTTGTACTAAGTGGTTTTGAGCAAATTTTTCCCAAGCATTTCTATAGGATAGGTCAAAATACAATCCAAAATCATAGGTAAAATTTAATTCCACACCAGCTCCAAAAGCAAAGGTAGGGGATACATCTCTTGAAAGGTTAGATCCGAAAGCAAAACCATTAGGAGATTTAGTAACCGAAGATCTACCGTATGATACTTTTGCATATGGGCTTAAAAGATTTTCTTGAAGGAAGGTGTATTTTCCAAAAAGATCTAAAGCAAAATAGCTAAGATCAAAATCTTGCCCTGCAAATTTATTTCGTATTACTTGTAATCCAACTTCTGCACCGTCTGCAAATAAAGCAGAGAGCCCCAGAGCAGGAAATGCTTGATGCTTTTCAGAATTACCAAAGAATAAATGATTTACCGATAAGTGTTGGTCAGTTAAATTTTGACCTTGGAGCCAAAAACCAGCATCGTTCAAAAAGTTGATAGCATTAACTCCAGCAGACAATTTAAATCTAACATCAATATCCATATCAGCTACAGCGGCATTGTTATCAGTTGCTACTACAGGAGCAGGAGCTTGGTTATTTTCAGGGAGTAATTGTCTTGAATAATGATAGTGATTGTTGTGCTTTTCTAAAGGAAGGTTGTTCTCCTGAGCAGAAGCTACAGTGGCACCTAACACTAAAAATAAGCTGGTAAAAAATAAAATATGCTTTTTCATAGGAATTAATTTATGATAATGTCTTTTAAAAGTTCTGCAATTTACAAATTATAGCCACATAAGGAATCATAATTTAGTATTATTATTTTACAAGTAATCTGAAAAAGTGATATAATTCAACAGAATATAGTAATCAACTTGTTTTTTGAAAAAAATTAAATAGGAAAACGATAACTCCATTTAAGGTTAATCGATCTAAATTTAGGGGTAAATACGTTAACAAAATAGTTGTCGTTATACACTAAAAAAAGATCTGATAGTGGAGCAAACCTCCATTGTACCCTTGAATTTATTCCCAGATTATCAGATTGATTTGCGTATTGAATTAAGGTTGACCAGTTGAGCTTTCTATTAAAGGAATAGTCAATCTTTGGGCTTAAAAGCCATAAATCAGCACTTGGATAAGGATGGGGTAAACGAATTCCATTATAGTTGATCATCATACTAAGGTTTACTTTTGGTGGAAGCCTGAAGTTAAACTTAACATTGGAGGATAGCGAAGTCCCATTAAAAAAACCACCAAAAGAGTTTTCGGTGTTTATAGAAAAGTTATTAGCCTGGTTGGAGTTGAACTCCACACTAAAACGGTTGTAGTTATAGTCAGTATTTCCTGGAATTGCTAACGCTCCTTCTGTGTTGGTAGGATCAAATTCATCAGTCAAAAACACATATTCATTCGCATATCGAATAGTTAAATTATGTTGACGTTTGCTGGTAGCTTCTATATTAAGAAAAACACTACGATCTGTTAATTTCATATGCTGAGATGGTTTCCAAAAATCAAACTGCATCAAGCGAATATCTATTTGATTGTAAGCCCCTTTTTTTGGATAGATGCTGTGTTGTAAAAACCTGCCTAATTTAACAATGTCAGTTCTTCTAATATAACCGAGATCCGATCTAAAATCTTGACCTATATACACAACATCTGAAGTAATTCTCCATCGTCTAGTGTTAAAGGTCAGTCGGCTTTGCATACTGGTATTATCCTTTTCTTTTTTGGGGTCAAAAGAGTTATGAAAAAAGAAATTGCCTGACCATTTATTATCTGAAGAGAGAAGTTTGTAATCAATACCTAATACCCTATTAAAGCGATCCTCATCATTCAAAAAGTCATAGGTGCCACTAGCCGATCTATTCAGAAAAAAAATACCCAAATTTGAACGAGCGAATAATTTCTTTTGAAGGACAAACATAGTATTGTTATTTGATGCTATTTCATTTGCTTGATCCGAAGCTGTTTGAATCGATAATAGGCCTAATCTCCAATTTTCATTTAGTTTTCCACTAAGACGGACACCTCCAATAATTTTATTTTCGATGGTATTTCCATCCTTATCAGCAGCAATTCCAATTCTACGAGAAAAAAATGGATTGGCATCTCGTTGAGAACCAAACGACCCAAAGAGATCACTATTGTCAATGAAAAACTGTCTTTTTTCTGGTAACGAAACCTCAAATCTAGAGATGTTAGTAACGACATCATCAACCTCAACGTTTGAAAAATCTGGATTTATGGTTACATCTAAATTTAAATTTGTACCAATGGCAATTTTCGCATCTGCCCCAGCAGTTAGCGTTTGTAGGCCTTTGGGATCCGTAAAATTTCGGGATGCTATGGAGTTGATATAAGGAATGAGTTCAATGGGAGTTTTAGGCTTTTGCAGCGGTTCTTCAAACTCTAATTCACCTAAAAATCCTAAATTAATTATCATTTGGTTTTGAGGAACACGAGACCAAACACTTTGAGAATTACTTTGTTTGTCAAATCGGTAGGATTGAAACCTCCATGTTTTAGCCCCTTCTTGATATTTAATCGATTTAAATGGAATTGCCATTTCTACGATATAGTAATTATCATACGTTTTTGCTTCTCCAAACCACCGAGTATCCCATGATAAATTATAGGAACCACGATCAGCTCCTCCATTTGAAATTAAGCCTTCTCGCATCACTCCAGCAGTATTTACACCAAACATATAGGCATTTGTTCCATCGCTATACGTGTCTAAAAGAATGGAGGTATTATCGTTGGATCTACCAGAAAAATCTCTTTTTAAGGTTCCAACCTGATAGGAGTTACCTTGAGTTTTAGAAATAAAAGCTAGGTAGAGATTTTGATCATCGTAAAGTGCTTTAATTTGAGTATTATCTTTAGATTTTAAGGAATCAGTAGGAAAAAATTCCCAAAAATCACCACTTACTTCAGCGGTATCCCAAATGGATTCTTTCAATTGACCATCAATGTCAATTTTCTGATCCATCTTTTTAACAAATACGGACTTTCTATTTTCTTGCGCATATACGATGGAACTAATAACTAAAAACAGAAGGACGAGTTGTTTCATGTAAGGTCATCTATATGATATAGACGAAAGGTTAAATTAGTAAATTTAAAAAATTGACAAATGAAGGTAATAAAAATAAAGCTAGCAACTGCTAGCTTTATTGTAATTTTTACACAATAGGAATTATCCAACCAATTCACATAGTTTTTTTCTACCTATGATTAATATGATGAGGTTTAAAGCGAAAAAGAGGAGCGCCATAGGAAAACCAGAAGGGTCGTTAATACTATGCGTTAGTAGGATTCCAATTAAAACAGGGAATAAAGTAATGCCGCCAATTAACCGGTACTTGGGGAGCACAATTAATAGTCCACCAATGACTTCAACAATACCCACAAGTGGCATCAACCACGCTATTCCCATTAAATGAGTAAATAGGGCACTCATAGCCTCTGAGGGCTCTCCCATTGGCATATGGTTGGTAAATTTGTTAATCCCTGAATTAGCCATAAAAAGGCCATAAAGGATCAATACTACATTTAAAATTTTT
>Ga0181566_10003257_pt1 | contig 13291 bp, 3 predicted proteins | sample 101ome_15_FD_133762 | JGI IMG/M metagenome (GOLD analysis project Ga0181566, IMG submission 133762) | Coastal salt marsh microbial communities from the Groves Creek Marsh, Skidaway Island, Georgia - 101402AT metaG (megahit assembly) | ecosystem: Environmental > Aquatic > Marine > Intertidal zone... | reverse complement strand
TATTACCGTCAACTGTTGTCCAATTGTATTGCAGGTTGGATGAAGATGCATTTACCGTTCCATTTAATGTACTGAAGTCTTCAAAGCATGGTAGTAAGAAATCTTCACCAGCATCCACGGTTGGATACTCATAATCATCAAATACGTCTATTGTGTCAACACTTACACAGCCATTGATCGTATCTTCAATGGATAAAATGTATTGTCCAGCAATATTTACTGTTGGATTAAGTAAATCTGTGCCTGAAACAAAATTACCATTATTACCACTTACTGTGGAACCATTTATGTTTCCTGTGGTTTGTATATTAACTGCACCAAAGGACCCATTAACATTAAATTGTGTACCACTTAATGATAAACCAGTTCCTGCAGAGTATGTTGTATCTGTATTTACAACTGTTTCAGTTGCTGAGTTAATTCCTGTAACATGTCCATAAGTATCAAGTGTAATATCCTGAATGTATGTTCTACCACTATTATTTACTGAAGCTTGAGATGATGTATCAGCATGGGAAATAGTAATTGTTTCAGCAGCACTTTGATTTGTTGTAAAAGCTGCACCACCTGATAAACCACCACCAGCTGAAAGTGTAATTGTTCCATTATTTACAGTAGGATAACTTGGACTTGGTAATGTTACTGTTTTTGTATTAACTGCTGTTACGTGTCCTCTTGCATTTGTAGTAACACTATCAATTGCTGTAAAGTTACCGCCAAATCCTGGTGATGTAGAAGATGTATTATTTGTTCTACCTATATTACTATGATTGATTATAATTGTTTCTGCACTACCTTGGTTAGTTGTAAAGGCACCGCCAGTACTTAAATCTGTTCCTGCACTGATTGTAATTGTTGCGTCATTGATACTTACACCTGCAGAAGTAATTCCTGTAATATGACCAAAAGTATCTAATGTAATATCTTGTATAAAATTATTACCTGAATTATTTACAGAGCCTTGACTAGATGTATCTTGGTGAGTAATTGTTAAATCATTTCCATCCCAAGATAAATCAATACCAGAACCTTCATCAAATCCAACTCTTTCACCTGAAGTAATTGCATCTTGTGATACATTATTTACATATAGTTGCCATGAACCATAGTTATCTGCAGTTGTTGAAATTTGTCCAGAACTATTAATGCTAACTAATCCAGTAGCAGATATTGAACCTGTTGATGTTCCTGTTACGTGACCGTATGTATCAAAATTTAAACTCTTAACATAAGTATTATTTGCTGCACTTACATTTCCTGCTGATGATGTATTTGCGTGAGCAATTGTTAATCTATCATTTGCTGCATCTACTCCAAGAGAAATACCTGCAGTATTATCTAATTGAGCACTTCGAATATATAAAATATCATTATTATTATCAGCAGTAATTGTACCTAAATCTGTACCACCATCATTTTCTGGTATTACTCTTTTAAATATACTTTGTGTTGAACCTTTATCTGTATTTGTAACTGCAAAAGATAAATCGAATGGGTCAGCATCTGAACCTGGTGAAGTATCTGTAAAGTTAATATTAATAGAAGCACCATCTCCAGCTCCTTCTACAAACTTAAATTCTTTACCATCGACAATTGTTACTTCAGTTCCATCACCATCTTCTAATACAAAAGACCTAATATATCTATCATCAAAGTCATCAGTTGTTACAGCTGTAACGTGACCTTGAGCATTAACTGTAACGGATTTAACATATTGTCCATCCTCTGTTGAGGCATTACCATAAGTTCCTGCAGTAATAAAGTTATCATGATTTATTGTTAATGTAGTACCTGATACAGAACTTGTTAAAGAAGTCCCACCTGAAATTGTAAATGATGAATTATTACTACCAGCTGAAATTGAACCAGTATTACCACTTACAGTTTTAAATATATTTTGTGATGAACCTTTATCTGTATTTGTATATGTTACCGCAAAGCCTGATACACTTTCACTTAATCCAGTTCCTGCAGTAAATGTTAAATTATCACCAGGACCAAAATTACTTCCTTCAACTTGAGGAGTTGAAAGTGTAGCACTAGAAAGAATTAATGAACCATCTGCTTCCCATTGGTCAGTTGCATAGTTATATACAATTGAGTGAGCACCTGTAACACCAGAAGCAACACCACTTGGACTTGTGATTGGTCCAACCTCTAAACCAAATCCACCTGAACTTGGTTCTGAACTTAAATTATTACCTGCAAGAACTAATGTATCTTCAACTTCTAATGTTGTTGTATTTAACGTTGTCTGAGTACCATTAACTGTTAAATCACCAGTAACAATTAAGTCATTTCCAATTGTAACATCATTTGGTAATCCAATTGTAATTGTACCAGCATTTTCTGTTACAGTTGTTTCTCCAGAAACATTGCTAAATGTTAATGTTCCGCCTAAAGCAACGGGTGAAGTATTACTACCATCACTAACTGTAATACTTGAATTTGAAAGTTTGTTATTTGGTATTGAACCTGCTAATTTAGAAGCAGCAATACTTCCAGCTAACATACTGTTTTCAACTGAACCTGCTTGTATTGTTGATGTAATTGTATATGTACCAGTTGCGAGGTTTGTTAAAGTAACTGAACCTGCAACATCACCACTTAAAGCAATTGTTGGGTCTGCAACTAATGCAAAATCAAAATTACCATTTGCTGAATCCCATGTGACATCAATTCCTGTTTCACTATTACTTGAAATTAAATCTTTAGCATTATAGAATGTTACAATATCTTGTGCACCGTTATTTACACCACTTGTAATTTCATTACCTGAATCATCAAGTCCTACAATTTGAAAAGCTCTTCCACCTTTATTGTTACCAACTTGGTTTTCATTCCATTGAATTTTTACATCTGGATTACTTGCATTATAATCAGACCTTTCGAATACTAAACCTCTTTGGTTAGTATTAGGTGTTAGTTCTATAAAGGCAGTATCAAAAGCAACTTGTGAACCAGCTCCACCACCGATAATAAGACTTCCTTCACTTACATCTAATGTAGAACCAGCTTCGATTGTTAATGTTTTATTACTTGAATTTGCACCAAATGATATATCACTTTCTATACCTTGTTCTGTACTTGAAACTCTATCAAATTTTTCTGAAGCAAGTTCTCTTACTGCTGCAGATAAATCAGTTGCACTTACACCTGTAAGTGTCATATTACCTATATCGGTTTCATGTTCATTTATTGCACCAACAATAAATTTATTTGTTGTATTTAAACTTGTTAATGACCCTGCAGTATTAATATCAGCTTGAATATTATTAACAGCTGATGTAAGTGTAGAACCTAAACCACTATTTAAAGATACTGTACCTACTTCTGCATGTAATTGATTTAATGCTCCTGTAACTGTATCTGAGTTACTATCAATTGATGTAATATCTTCTGTACCTAATAATACTTGAGCAGTATTAATTGCAGATGTAATATCAGCACCAGTATATGATGTATTACCTATTTCACCATCAATAGCATTTATAGCAGAAGTTAAATTAGTTGGATTAGCAGTATCGGCTGGACCACCTGCAACATAAGCGTTAGCTCCAACCTCTGTTTGTAATTCATTTAAAGCAGCAACTAAGTTTGAATCATTTACAAAAGTACCATTAATTGCTGTAATATCACCGATTTCAGTATGTAATTGACTTAATGCTCCAGTGATTGTATTATTACCTGATGCAATTGTTGTAATATCAACATTACCTATTTGTGTTTCATGTTCGGCAATTGCTCCACTTACTGTTGAAGCAGTTGTTCCCATTGCACCTGCAGTAATTGTACCTAATTCAGCGTCATGTTCATTTACTGCAGCAGCTAAATCATTTGCAGTTGTTGTTAATATTGTAGAAACTAAATTACTATTAGTTCCTCTAATACCAGTTTCTAATTCGTTAATTGCAGAAACTGCATCTGTTGTTGTATTTGTTCCTAGTGCTGTATGGTCACCAAGCTCTGTTCTTAATTCTTCTATTGCTTCTTTGAAATAATCTGCTGATAAACCAGTAAATGCTACGCCAGTACCATCTACAAATAATTCACTATGTAATTCATTTATTGCATCTACAATCGATGTCTTATCATTTGTTAATAAACTACCTAATGTTCTTTTTGTTCCGCCTTCAACATTAAATAAATCTGCTTCTAATTCATTAACAGCATCTGTTAAATCTGTTGCACTTAAGTTAAGAGATAAGTCACCAACTTCTGTATGTAATTGGTTAAGTGCTGTTGTAATTGTATTATCAGAAGTTGCAATTGCATTAATGTTTGCATTACCAATTTGGTCTTCATGTTCTCTTATTGCTGTAGATACAGTTGAAGCTGTAGTACCCATAGCAGCATCGGTAATCGTACCTAATTCAGCGTCATGTTCGTTTACTGCATTTACAAGATTTGTAGCAGTAGTTGTTAAATTTTCTGTGACACCGACATCATCCTGCAATTCATTTACTGCAGCAACAACATCCATACTAAATATTTTAATGTCATCATTTGCAGATGCATCTGTATTTAATTCAATAGCATTACCGTAAGAATCATCAATAACAGTTAAAGCACCGTGGTCTGAAGCAGCAATTGCAGTACTATTATCTGAAAATCTTAAATTTGCTCCAGCACTAAAACTACCTGAATAACTCTTAAATAATAATAGTGTTGAAGTTGCTCTTAATACAGTTGCTGTAAATCCATTTGATTGATTTAAAACTGTACCTTCAGTAATATCTGAAACGTCTGGAGTATTTGATAAAGGAACAGTACCTCTTAAACTTACAACATGGAAACCATTAGCTGTTAAGCCTTGTGTTAATTCTGTACCATTTTTATAAACTCTTACAACACCTACGTTATAAGATTCACCTATAAGTCTATCTACATTTGCATGAGCAATTGTATTTGTACCATCACTAATATCTGTAGAAGAACTAAAAGTACCTGTTGAGTTTTTAACTAAAATCTTTTCAGTAGATGATGCTACGATTGTTGCTGAATATCCACCACTTTGTGTAAGTGTATCTCCTGCAGCAAATCCTGTTAGTGAACTAACATCTTTTAATATAATATAACCACCAGTATTATCTAATACTTCTGCTGGCTTGATTTCAAATCTAATTGTTTTTGCGTTATCATCATTACCTTGAAATAAAGAATCACCTGCTGATACATCAACAAAATCATAAGTTTTATCGGTGAGATTAGAAGCAAGTTGTTCATTATCACCTAAATGTAATGAGACCTCATTCGCCTTTTGACGTAACTGTTCTAAAGTATCTGTCTTATATATTCTTGTTTCTTTATTCGCCATTATTTCTTACCTAATTTTTTTAAGAGAGTTTTAATTTCTTCCAAATCTTTTTTCATTTGCTCTAATTCAGCATCCTTAGATTTCATAATTGAACGTTGTTCTCTACGATTAGCAAATGCTGTACTATTAGTATTTATAACTGCATTCGTAACAGTATCCTTTTCAAAGCCTGGTAAATTTTCTACTTTTTTCTTTCTTGGCATAATCTATCCTATGTTGCGCAAATTGCTCTAAAGTCTTTTACTTTTGGTACATTTGATGTAGATGTTGAACGTAATACTATTTTAAATTGTATTGTTCCAAAGCTACCAATATTTGCTGCAGCTAAAGCTGTTTCATCTAAATCATATCTTACTTCACTAAAGCTACCTTCAGTAACAGGTATTGCTTCAGCTGGAGAAGCAAGTGTAAATGTAACATCATTGATATCAGCTGATGAACCACCTTCAAGTGTTCTATAATATAAATCAATATTTGCTGAACCTGGTCTATTAACATTCATAAATACAGTTGCGCTATCAGCCTCTTCATTTAATTCTATTTTCTTTGTAATATATCTTGAAAGTTCAGCTCCACCAGTTGAAGTTGTTTCTGAGCCTCCATTACTACTAATTAAATTTTCTATAGTATGTACCGATGCTCTATTTAAATCTATGACTGGTGATAAAGCTTCATCTGTTGTACTTAATACGCATCTTATCTTATAAGATTTATTCCCACCTTGGCTATTTGTTTCATTAATTGCTGAAGAAATAACTCTTGGTGCACTAAATGTAAAGTTTTTATTTGGTAATATTTCGATTTCATTGCTTACTGCAGAATATGCTGTTTCTGTTCCATTGATACTTTTGTTAGTATAAGTTGAAAGATAGAATCTAACAGATGTTCCTGGAACTTGAATATTCTGAAGTACTGGGTACATAACATCCATGTGTCTATTTTCAGTTGCTGTCACTAGACTTCCACCCCCTGCACCAACACCAGCTGAACTGTTTGTTGATACATCAGAATTTGCTGCAGTAATAGTATAACTATCATGAGTAACATTACTTATGACATGGTCACCATTAATATTAGCAGCTAATATACCATTTGTATCTGTTGCTCCAGCAATTGTAACTCTTCCACCACCATACATTCCGTGGTTTTTATGAGTCACTGTAATAACTCCAGAATTTTGTGTTGTTGCTAATGGATTACCTTGTAATCTTCTAGGTGGTACAGCATCATTAACTAATGTTAATGTTTTTTCTGATGTACTAAATGAAGCTCTGTTTAATTTAAATTTTAAATCTTTACTTTGTTCTGGTGTCCATGTTGAAGCATTTTGTGAACTAAAGAATACACCATTATATGGCTGTTTTGTAATTCTTTCAGATGTATTTGTTAAATCAAATCCACCCATTTCAGCAACATATACTTCATAACCGTCTGATTGTGATGTTATAACAATTGCATATTCAGTATCTTGTGAAAGATAAACTGGATAATCAAAAGCAAAGTTTGTTGCTACTGATGCATCTGCAGAAGTATTAACTGAACCTGGATATAAAATCTTATCAGCACCTGGAACGATTCTTTGTGTAGGTGTTCCATTTTGAGTTGTACGTATTGTAACTCTTACAGGTACTGCAGCATCTTTTGTCTTAAAGAATAGGTCAACTGATTTGGCAAAGATACCACCTTGCTTATCAATTAAAATAGTTTCTGCTAATGGGTCAACCCAAGTTGTTGTTTCACTTACTTGTGTATCAACTAATGTTCTATCTTCATTTAATTCTGATTGAACTAATCTTGGAACCTTTGTAGATACAATTCTACTCTCTACAGATTCTATTAATCCTTGTGCATGATATTGAGCTTCGGCATAGGTGGTTTCGCTATCTTTATTGTTTGTAGAACTGTCTGTAAGTCTAAATTCTCTTACACCAGTTTGGAACTTAAGAGCGGCATTTCTTGGTATAATAAACGAACCTTCAACTATGCCTGAAGCGTCAGTAACTAAATTACCATTTGAAATTTCTGAACTTGTTTCATCTAAATTTTCGTATGTTATAACATCAGTTCTATCAGAGAATTCTGTATATGATGTTTCTATACAATAATTAGATACGTTTACTCCATCAAAGAATGGATAAACTCTTGTGTTTGGTTTAAGCAATTGTGCTTTAAAAAATATTTTTCTTGAACGTATAAATGGAACAAAGTTAACTTCAACAATTCTTGTTCCATCTGTTCTTTGTACTGTATCGAATGCAAGGTCAGTTCTTAAACCACTTCTTGATTGATTAGTTGTTGTAGTAGTAGATGTTATAGTTGTTTCGCTTCCTCCAACTACTGCAGGTCCTCCAAATCCAAAGAAACCTTCTTCAAAAGGAAATCCTCTCAGGTTAAATAAGTTTGCTCTTCTACCTACCTGTCTTCCTGGAGTAAGTTGTGTATCTACATCAACCTCGACACCTTGCCAATTTGTTTCCCATTCATTCCATACTGTACCTAAAATACCTTGCTCTTCTACCATTTGAGCAAATTGGTCGTATGCAGCAGAATCATCAATAACAACATTTGGTCTTACATCTGTTTCTTTCCATTCATCAGATTCAGGTGATAGTTCCATCATACCTGCCCAACTAAATACGTTATATGGATTTACATTTGATGCAAATGATGAATAAGGTTGATTAATATAATTTGTTTCTGTATGAGGTAATGTTACAAGAGAACCAGTTTTTTGTGCAAATGCATTTGAACCATTACCATTTGCTTCTGAACTTAATCTAACTAAGTTAACATTTCTTTCATCAAACTTAGGTCTTAAGATACCTGCCTTTTTGTCTATAGCTGCAGTATAATCTGGATTTGATGGGTCACCAACATTATGGCCTCTAAATCCATCTACTATAAACCCATTTTTTAATCTTGAGAATCCATCACTATCAAATAATTCTACATCAGCGGCACTTTGTTCTAATAAAGATAATGAAGTATAATATTCTAGATTTTTTATTCTTTTATCTAGAGCACCAATATCTTTCATTGTATATCTTTTATTTTCAATTATTTGTGGAACAATATCAGATATATCATATACGAAAGGATTTAATTGTAAGTTATAAATTCCCATTGAGTCTTCAGGAGTTTCTGGAGCTTTAGGATTTTCTGATGGAACACCTGTTGCTACTTTAAATTCGCCTTTACGCGTAATGTATACCTTATCTATTCTCGGCATATAGTGTTCAACTTCAGCTATTGCTGCATGATTTGGTTTAGGTGGTTGTGGGTCACTTGCAGTACCATCACTATCAGAATCAAAAGTATCTACACCGCTATTTGCTTTTCTTGGTCTAAAATCTAAACAATCTAATAAATTAACAGCACCTTTATTACTATTAAATATAATTTTACTTGTGATATCTGATGCTGGATATGAATCTACAGAGAAATAGTCTCCTGCAGAATGAGTATAATAATCGAACCTAACTGTAATATTTCCGCTTGGTGTAGGAAATCCTGGCTTTAAAATAACTTTACCATTTTGATAAAAGTTATCTCTTTGTCCGTTGTCTAAAGTAAATCTTTCTGTTATATCAACACTATTGGCATCTAATACTGCAACAATTCTTATAATATCAGAAGTAGCTAAACTTAATTCACCACTAGATAATGTACCAGTAACTGATGTGCCTGCATCACTATCTGCATAATTTCTTCTTTGTTTTTCTTTTTGAAGTATATTTTTTCTGACATCGGCCATTACTTTAAGACGACCTGAGCCTGGTGTAGCACCACTTACATCAGTAAATGTGATAGTAGTTGCACCATCAGTACCATTATGTGTAGGTGTTACATCAATAACACCATTATCTAAAGTTGCTGTAATGCTGCTTGTATTAATAAATGTTCCATCACTAACACTAATAGCATTTGAGTTTACATCAAATAATTGTTTTACTACATAAATTGTATCTGTAGTTGTATCATCATCTCCTAAAAGAGTTTTAACTGCTGATTGAGGTAATGGAAATACTAATCCATTATTACCTACATCAAATAAATTACCTATTTGTGTAGTGACAAAATCTCCAATAAAGTCTTGAGTATTACCTGTTTGTTTAACACTTTTTACAGAACTAAATACATTAGTTCCTGTCATATTAATATCAAATAAATATAATCTTAATTCTGAATTAACATATTCTAAAGCTCTTGCTCTTGCAGTACCTATTTTATTTCCTGCAGATTGTCCTTGAGCAATTGTGTTTGTATGTAAATCTAGTGTTGCTAAAGTATTTACATTAGGCATACCTTTTACAGTTGATGCATTTAACTTAATATAGTTACCAACTGGAATACTTGTTGTTGAAACATTAACTGTATTTGTAGAATTTGCACCTCTTGGTTTTTCTACAATTAAATTTTTAGTTGTATTATTTTGAACTCTAAATCCTTTTACATAAGCAACTGATGGGTCAATACCTACGACAAATCTATTATCACCATATATTGTAGCAGCTGCTGTATCTGCAGCATCGCCATCTGTAATAATTTCAGCAGTTGTTTTAAATCCAAAATTACTACCAGTATTTAAATATTCTTTTTTATTAATTTGAAATGGTTCTACAACATAGTCACCAGATTCTTCGAATGTTCTTCTTGCTAATCTTTCTGTTAATTCTGTATCTTGATTTTTATCTGTTTTATCTACTGCAGCTTTACCATCTTCAATTACAATCAAAGTAATATAACTATTTTCTGTTCTTGATGCTAGTGCTAATGGTTCTTTTATGAGTTCTGTAGATATTTTATATCTTTGTGCACCTGGTGCTGCAGTATTTGGAACACCTTGAGCGTTATCTAATAATGTAGAATCTGAGCCTGAATCAACAACTGTTTCAGTAACTTTTAAACCTATAATATAATTTGGTGTATTTGTATATTTATCAAGTATTAAAGAACCTGCAGGAACATATACAAAAGTACCTGCAATAAAGTAAACACCTTCTTCAATGTTTACAGCTGAGCCATATCCTGTAGGAGTATCTCCTGATGGCTTGACTTTACCATATCTGACTGTACTTGCATCTGAACTTAACTCTTCGCCTGCAGCAAATGTTGATGTAGTATTATTTGTTCCTGAGTTTGTATATTTAACATATAATGTTGCAGCATCTCCACCTGAAACAGCAGCAACTTGTAATACCTTTGCTGTTACGCCATTAGTAGCTCCAGTAATTGTTGTACCTACAAATTCGTCTAAGTAATTATCTGCATTTAAAGCACCAGCAGTTGAATGTGTAAATGATGATTCTATTTTTACGTAGTCATATTCTACATTTAATGTAACTTTACCATTTACAACTCTTGAACCATCTTTAAAAGCAAACTGACCATAACGGTCTATTTGAGCTTGAAGTGCTGTTTGTAATTGTGTAAGTTCTCTTGCTTGAACAGCATAACCTGGTCTAAATAGTACTCTATGATAATTCTTTGTTTCATCAAAATCATCAAGTGTATAGTTTACAAAATTGTTTTTTACTACTGTTGTTGCCATAAATCTCTCTTCCTAATAATATATATTAGAATTCTAAAATAACTTTTATATCTTCAATCTGTGTTGTTGTTCTACTAATTGGGTCTCTATTTTCTAAGAATAAAATATCACCACTTGCTCTGTCTACTTCTGGTGCACCAACTGCATTAGAAGATTCTAATGTGTCAGCTTGGTTAGAAGTTTGGCCTGTTACAACTTCACCATCTGTAAATACACCATATCCAGTTTTATCGTTTTGATGATATCGTATATAACCATTTGATGTGTCTATTTCAACTACATATGCTTGTGCACCTGATGTTCCACCTACAATTAATTCATCAACTGTATAACTAGAAACCGTGGCAGAACTATTAAAGTCTAAATAAGATGTTGCTTTTAAAGTATCTGCTGTTGCAATTAATCCTGCTAAAGGTGTTGCATTATATTCTCTTGGTTCATTGAAAAGTGTAATTTGTCTAAAGTCATTACCTACTGTTAAGTCACCACCATCATTACCATCTAGTTGTGAATTTAATGAAACAAAAAATCCACCAAGTTCTGATACTGGGTCAACACCATGTCCAGCTTTTGGAGTTAATACTGCTCTTGCTGCAGCATCTGAACCGCCGCCACCAGTAAATGTAATATCTATTACTCTATAATCTGCACCTTTATTATTTACAGTTACAGCTGTGACAGCACCACCTGCAACAGTTGCAGTTGCAGTTGCATTAGTTGTTCCATCACCTGTAATTACAACAGTAGGAGCTGAAGTATATCCTGTTCCACCTGCTGTTACTTCAATTCTTTCTATACCACCTGCAGTAGCAGAATCTCTTGAAGCTTTTTGGTTTAAGTATTGAGCATAATCTGCTTCTGATAAAACAGCTTCAGCTGCAGCATCATTAGCATATGCAAAAGTTAATTTTGTTGAAGCTGCTATACTTTGTGTAGCACTTAATGTAAGTGTTGAACCATTGATTGCAGAAATTGTTGGTTTAGGACTTGTTGTAACACCATTACCAGTTACTTCCATTCCAACTGTTAATTCGTCTACTGTTTCTGTTAAAACAACTGTTGTACTACTTGATACTGTTGCAGCAACAATTGCACTTGCACTTAATGGAACAGTTTTAACAGGCATATAACTATTTGTTAAGAATTTTTCAGCATCAGCAACGGAAACTGTATACATATATTTCCATGTATATCCGTCTGATTCTGCTGTTGGGTCAGTTAATGTTTGAGTTGGTTGAATACTTGAAGCACCACCACCTGCTTTAATACATTTATAAACCTTAAACTCTGATGTGATAATATAAAATGCTTTATCGAAAATCGATGCATCATCTGAATCCCATGCATAATATGAGTTACCTGATGTCCATGTATATCTTGGTACAACATGTGATATATCAGTAGATATAATCTTTTTCATACCTATAAGGTTTGCTCTTGCTTCACCTAGAGCATCTAGATGGTCATTTGGTGTAAAAGGTGTAGTATCAGTAGTATCAGATGTTGTCAAAGACCATACGTCTGATTTACCGATAGCCACATATACACTTGACCCTGCTACTTGCTCTTTAAAGTGTTTAGCATTTAAAGTTCTAAAATTTGATGTAATAATTGCTGCCATTCTTCTATCCTGATTTAATCAATATGTACAAAAGTACTTGTATTATAGTTATTTATATCAGTTGAGTCAATAGTTTGTAAAGTATTACTACTTAAAAACTCAATTGATTGATTACTGTTATAAAGTCTAGCTGTATCGAAATAATTGCTAGTTCCTTTTCTTTGTTTATAGTTATTATTTATAATGGTTCTAAAATTTGAATTTACAACCTTTACTCGATGTTCTGGTAAAAACTTATCAGCTGATTCTGTAGATGTCATAATAGAACCAGTTGTTTGTACTGGATTTACTTTGACTTCTGTGATTAATGTATCTACATCATTATGATTTAAATTAATAATACTTTTATGTTTTAACTCTGGTACTCTTAATTCATTGCTAGCACTACTACCTAATCTTATAATTGGGTCTGATATATATCCATTACCTGCATTTGTGATATTAACACCTGTAATTTCTCCTTTATGAGTTTTTATTTCACCTTCAATTGCTCCTACTCTTAAACCTTCTGCTAATGCTAAATCATTTGCTTCTTCTTGAGCAGTATATAATACATCATCTGTAGCAATTGTAAAGTTAGCTGCAGCTAATACATTACTAGATAATAAATTACCATCAGCATCTTTTGCTGTAGGTTGTGGAAATATTATAGTAGGTGCTGTAAGATAATTTTTATCACCTAATCCATAAAAATCTATAGAGGCAATTGAACCAGCATCTGCATTTGCTGCTACTGTAGCAAATAATGATTTCCATCCTGAACCTTCTGAATTTATTGTAATATTATCTACGTCTAATCTAC
>Ga0181566_10003246_pt1 | contig 13305 bp, 16 predicted proteins | sample 101ome_15_FD_133762 | JGI IMG/M metagenome (GOLD analysis project Ga0181566, IMG submission 133762) | Coastal salt marsh microbial communities from the Groves Creek Marsh, Skidaway Island, Georgia - 101402AT metaG (megahit assembly) | ecosystem: Environmental > Aquatic > Marine > Intertidal... | reverse complement strand
GTACGGATACACAACGCGTATTGAATATGTTTATGGATTCACACAATGATTGAATAAGCATTATATTGTTACTTCACAAATATTGCGTTCCAATTTCCGCGTTCCCACATAAAGTCTTTCTCACTACATTCAATGCAATTCATAAAGTTGGAAAACATACTTTTATCATATATATAATAGTAGCGTGATGCGTTCTCCTTTCCAAAGGATACAATATTGTCACCCAAAACAAAATTCTTTTTTTTAGAATATTCATCGCTTTCATACGCCCAAACCGTTACAAGGGCGTGCCCGCCTGGTTTCAATACACGCAGTATCTCATTTACAGCTTCAATCCGTTTTTCTTCACTATCTAAGTGATGAATAACTGCAATACATATAATATAATCAAAACTGTTATCTTCATAAGGTATATTAGACACGTCCGCACATGCCACATTCAATCCTCGGGATTGACATATAGAAGTTAGGTTTTCGCTTTTATCAATTCCTACCATAGCACACTTGTCCTTGAAATAGTTCATATTCTTACCATTACCACAACCAACATCCAATACGACTGAATTTGGCGTAAATCGCGAATTTCCAAAGTCGCGAACCACGTCCCATATACAGAACCGAGTGTCGGAAAAATGGGCTGCGTGGTTTTCATAAAACTGAGTAGATACTTGCATAATTAGGAGTATATATTTTGCATAATAGCATACATTATAAATCAATTTTATTCGTTTTGAAACATCTTTGACAACGATGAAAAGAGGTAATATAGAGATTTGTCGTTCATTGTTTGTGGATGTTGTGTTATACTGTGTAAATAGAATGGATTTATTATAGTATAAAATTGATTTTACTGTTATTTTTGTAAATATTATATAATATAATTACAAATGACTACTTGTATTGAATGTAAGCAAGGTTTGGAATTTCTTGGAACGATTGATAATAATAGTGTTGATTTAATTTTGACCGACCCTCCATATATTATTTCACGCGAAAGTGGTATGAATACTCATTATAATACTGTGAAAGAAAATGAAGAAAAGGGGATTGAATGCGTGAAAACTGAAGATGAATGGAAAGCATATAAAACACAGCATAACTTAAAAGATGACGACAAAAAAGACAATTATATGAAATACGGTTCCATATATGGCAAGAAATATTGTGTGAAAACGGATTATGGTACTTGGGACAGTGAATTTACAATGGATGTTTTGGAAACATTTATAGAAACATATTATCAGAAGTTACGTAAAGGTGGCACAATAATAATGTTTTTCGACTTGTGGAAAATATCTGATCTCAAAGCATTGATGGAGAAACACAAATTCAAACAAATTCGCTTTATTGAATGGATTAAAACGAATCCTCAGCCCCTGAATTCTAAGACCAATTATTTGACGAATTGTCGGGAAATTGCACTACTTGGTGTAAAAGGTGGAAAGCCAACGTTTAATGGACAATATGATAATGGCATTTACAATTATCCATTACAAGGTGGCAAAAATCGCTTTCATCCTACACAGAAAAGTTTACCGCTTTTTGAAGACCTAATAAAAAAACATAGCAATGAAGGTGACTGTGTGGTTGATACGTTTTTGGGTGGTGGTACGACTGCTATTGCGTGTAAGAATACAAATCGTAATTTTAAGGGGTGTGATATTTCAAGGGAATATGTAGATAAAGTATTGGAAATTATTGAAACAAATTAAATATATTTGTAGGTTTTGGTTTTGGGGTTGAAAGATCGAAATCAGATTTAATTTCATTGGCATATTCAGTATTTATTAGTTTTACGCATTGTGTGGCTACAGAATGTCCTTTTAATAATTTTTTATCTTTTGTATTATTTCGCATCTCTTGGACTTTCCCCATATCCACAACTGCGTTATCTGAATTCGTACAATTTAACAAGTCATCAATTAATACAGGGTTACCATCATTATCTCTTTTTGTTAATTGTTTATATAATGCTTCATTTGCGCTAAGCATAAGAGAGGCAATAAATGCACATTTTTCAAAATCACAGTGTGCTCTTGGTCTGTCTTCAAATCTCATCATTTCACTTATAGAACGACCACCACGCAATCCAACACTTCTGAATTTTGAACCTATACTTCTCTTCGTTGCGTCAAGTGTTGATAGACGAACACGATAATAATGTTCTTTTTTGTTGTCATCTGTATATTTCACTGAAAATGTCACTTTATCTAAATCTCCAAGAATAAAATTTGACCCATTTAAAAATATTTGGTCGGTCTTAGGGTCACAATGATGAAATTGAAAATTATTATATAACTCGTCTAACTTATTACAAATTTTCACCATTTGGATTTTTATAATTTCCGCATCTGGATCTGGTGTTGTTTTTGTAATATAATCAGTAAGCGAATTAATACCTGTATCAAATTCATATTTATTTCCTTCCATTGCTGGCTTTCCATCCTTAAAACAAATTTTATTATATTTTTCAACGTCTGCAACATTGTGATCATTGAATACACTTTGAATAAATAAATTCATCGTATGGGGATTTACTTTAATTATTCTATAACCTCTTCCTTTATTACTCCATTCTATTTCTATATCTTTGAAATCGTTGTAACCGCTTGGTGGTTGTTTGTAAACCGAATCACTGCATATATTTATTATTTGATCACTTTTACTGCTGGTAATTAGATTACAACTTTTATTCTCACATTCTGTTTTTTGTATTTTTTTATTTAAATAATCTTTAATTACTGGAACAATATCAAAACCTCCTTTCATTACAGTTTTTTTACGATTATTCTTCCTTTGTTTTTTTGTCCTCCGATTAGACGTTTTACGACGAAATACTTTCTTCTCTGTTTTACGCATTATATATAATACAATTATAAAAATATAAACTGCAAAGGTGGCAAAAATATAGTTTCATGTGATGGATTGTAAGTATCTAACTTCTATACCGAAATGACACTGTGAGACCTCTCATATGGGCGCTTCGCGCCCGGATTCCATAATAACTTCCAATGGTTCTCTTTCTATCAATTCAATATCAAACGCACGCTTACCTGATTTTGTTGTTGTTTCCAAATAAGATACACGTTGATTAGGTTGAAGACGTTGATATATGTCATCAGATCCGTTAGTATTAACGGAAGTGTAGTGAAATAAAAAATCCTTTTGGTCTTTATCATCAGTAATAAATCCGGTACCCTTATCAATATGGAATTTCTTGATAACACCTTTGCGACGCTCAATCGTTTGGCGTTTCATACTTTCAGGCATAATATCCAATGCTTTTCGTGGAGTTAAAATACTTAATCCCTTTTTGATATTCTTGATTTGTTTTTGACTGTATTTATTGATGATATTTTGACATTGTGCAATAGCAGTTGAATTTGTAGCCTGCATAGAATTGACTGAAAGTTGGAAATCCAAATCGTAAATCTTATAGTGGAAAATACCGCCAATTTTCTTTTCCTTGAATGATGAATTATTGTTTATAGTAACATATACAAATACATTATCATCTAATTCCTTGCAAATCACTTGTTCTTCCGCATTGTTATTATATCCATTTTCAACATTTACGCGGATATCCTCCAAAATAGAAGATATTACAGTAGGATCACCAACGCACATACGCAAAGCGTTCTTACTTTGTTTCACCACATTCCCCAAGTCAAATTTAAACATACACGATTTGCTTTTATAGGTGACGTTTTTATTTTGCGTATTACTGAATGTAGGGTCTTCATCACATATTTCTGGAAATGTACGAATTACATATTTTTCAATTGTATCAAATCGCTGGGAAGCGGAATGACTATCTTTGTTAAATAATTCATATCCGTAAAGTCCTGTCATTTCATGTGTATGACTGTCTTCAATCCATTTGTTACGTAGACTTTCATCCGGACAGCGAATACAAGAACCTTTATAAAAATTCCCTTTATCGTCTTTAAATTCTTTTCCCCGATAAGACCAGCATTCTTGAGTATCTAAACACAAAAAACAATTCGTACCCTCAACAATGTGTTCCATTTTTTCAGCAATTCTTTTTCGTTTATCACTTCCATTCTTATATATACTGATTTGTTTCATTATATCTGCTTTGATATTCTCATTCTTTTTATCCATTATATAATACAATATGATTATATTATGTCATTTTTATCTACATTGTTTTTTTGTATGAAACTTTACGCGTAGTTGTGTTGGATTTTTTACGAGAATCCATTTTAGATTTTTTACGAGAACTCATGTTGGATTTTTTACGAGAACTCATGTTGGATTTCGTAATGGTTGAATTACAATAATTATCTCGTGCCTCTAATGTTTTTCTTATTATATTTTCAGGTGATTCAGTGTAAATATTTGTAATCACGTTTTGTGGTTCATTTAAAACCATTATGGGTGATGCTTTTACTTTGGATTTTGTTTTTGAACCACCTAAGAAATTTGGGGGTATATAGACACACGTTGTAGGTGTATTTGGTAATCCATATCCTCTGCACGCAAATATATTTAATTCAACGGATGATAAAGGTATATTCATTGTGTTTGTATAACTATTAATATACTGAAAAACTGTGTTAAGGTCCATACTCTGATTCATCTTTTGATGATGCAATAATACATTCCAATCAAATACTAACGTATTACGATTACAGTGCCACAATCCAATGAATGTATTTCTTCCGTTTTTAATATCTTCATCTTCATTTACACCAAATGAAGAACTTTTCAATATGTATGTCATATTTACATTGTTTAATGTATGCTCTTCTTGAGGTATTAACGTACTCGTACATATAAGTGACGGGATTGTTTTCTCATCTTCCGGTTTTTCAGTTTCTGCCATCAATATTGTTCCTGGAAATCCGAAAATTCCAATCTTTTTAATTGGAAAGTTATATTCTTCTTCCAATGGTTTTATAACTGTTGTACCTTTATTATCAATAAGTTCATATATTTTATTTTTAATAGAACCATGGCATACAAGAGCGAATCTTTCAGTATTGGATGGAAGTACATTTGCTGGTACATTATTTTTATCAACCAACTTGATATTGGCTTCGCTATAATACATCAATATATTACCTGGAGGTGTATATGACAGTTTAATCAAATGATGTATATGTCCTATTAATCCACGCGTTGTTGACGGGGTGTACATTAATTGCGAAAATCCAGTTCGTTGATAACATTTGATTGCTGGATCATTATCCTGTGAAACATTAAGAAATGTCGGTATGTTTTTAATAACGGAATTATTATTGTATTCTTTTAATACTTTTAATACTTTATTCATCATTACGTTGCACACGCCTTTTACATTTTTATAACGCAAATTATTTTTACATACATTCCAAACATAATGAATTGGACTATTCATAAATATTCCATTTGGTTGTTGAACAGTGATGGTGAATTCTTTGTTGATATCTAAATTATATTGGACGGTACAAAATGATACTAACGCAAGTTCAGGTGAATCTAAATCAACAAGTGCGTAATCAACCGAATTTTTTAAGATATTTGGCGTGTATGACCCTATTCCAAAACATCCTTTATAGGAGTTGTCTATTTCTGGATAGAAATCCTTGGTCTTCGCAAACTTAACCCAGTGCTCTGTTTTTGCTGCTTTAATAAGTTTTTTACACGATTCACTATATTTGTTGTTATCGTCTGTATCACAATATATATATGCTTTTCCTTCTTCATTATTGTAATAAATTTCAAAAAGTTCGTATCCGTGTGTTTCATCATCAATTTCCATGGCGTTTTCCCATATTTGCTTCATCTCTTTGATATCTTTTATTTGAGATTTCATATTGTGTGTTTTTTTTTGCTGCGGTCTTTTTGATTTTATTGATCTACCTACTTTTGATGCTGTTTTTTTATTTTTTATTGTATATTTTCCCATATTAATTAGTGTTTTCTAAAAATTGAATTAAAATATGACTATATATAATAGTCAGATATATATATATTTTATGATGAATAAAAATGATGTATGCAATTATCAAAAATCGTGTTTAAAAATGGTAAGGGAATTTCCTCGTATATCCGAATTAATGAGAAATGAAAAATATGCTGTCCCCACTACTCCAAGACATATTAATGTTGGACGATGGATGACAGAAGAAATTGAAAATATAGCTCGGGAGTTAAAATGTGTAAATAATTATTCATCCATATATGACAATAAATTGAATGTATATGTACCGGAAAAATATTACAACTATTGGGGATGTGATATTATAAAGATTATGTTTTGCTCTGAAAATCAACAAGGTTATCTGTGTTGGTATGACGAACAAGAGCGAAAATATAATAAAGTGCCTTTTATGGACATTGCTGATTTATTTACCCATATGAACACTATTCAAGAGTGTGAATAATTAGTTTTACCATTATAATTCATCCTAAAATTGATTTAATTATTTTTTTATTATGTACATATAATAAAAAATGGAGTTGTATAATGAAATGAAAAACAATTATGTACCCGCATATCAACATATGTATGTTTATGGACTATTGGAAATAGGTTGTGCATATTGCGTATCCGTGTATGATGTATCCAAAATACAAGAATTATACCATAATAAACAAACACTTATTTGTAAAACATGCGGAAGACAAAACGTGATACCTATAATATCTTCATCCATATTGGTTCAAGATTATACTCAACAGCAACGAATGTCTGTTTTACACTCGTTGAATAAAGATTTGTTTCCGAATTCAAAGTTATAAGTTAGGACGACCCCATAGTGACGTTTAAATAATATAGATGGTCGTCTATACTGGTACAATGTGTAGGAGCACACATATTTGAACACAAATCATCTTCGCCCGTATTATCATTGCAAATAGTATATTCTGAATTTTTTTCATTATACCAAATCTCGTTTGAAATATGTAAATATCCCAATACTTCTTCGGGAACATGGGGAACAATATCATAATAATGGGTCACGCGATACGATTCTATATTGAATTTTTTCATTTTGCTTACGAATTCACTGTTGCCTACACGAGGACTACCAAAGGTAATCAAATATTTTACATTATATTGTGGATATAGAGTTAATATATCATACGCAAGCAATGTTGCCATGGACGCACCAGCTGAATGTCCAGTTACAAGCATTTGTTTTGTATTATATTTTTTAGATAATAGTTCAAAGTTGTTGAGAACCTGGTCTTTCACGTGGGTATATTCTTTGTAAAATCCCTTGGATACGCCAATAGATGTATCATTATATGGATATACTTTTCGTATTTGAATATTATCTATCCAATTCACAATATTGGTAGAACCTCTGTAAGATGCATACAATGATTGTGTATAGGTGTCGTATCCTTGAAGAACACGAACACCCTCTTTTTCGGTGACATACTCGTTAATTATATTTGGAAGGCAGGTATCACAACTCCAGTCATTACTGTTTGATACTATATAGGACGACTGAGCTAAATTCACAATATACTGTGCAAGGTTCTCATCATAAGATTGGGATAGTACAAAAAGGATTGTCAATAAAAAAAGGAGCATCTTTTTAATATATATTTCAATATAGATTAAAATTGATTGTTTTTTATATTCATATGACAAATAAATATCAAATGACCAAAATTCATTATGAGTTGTCTTCAAAACTGCAATAAAAAGGAACATTACTTTGTATATTGTAATTATGATTATAATGGATACACATATACACCACGTACTGATAATACTTGCCAACGGGATAACATAGAAAGTTATTTTCCGGAGAATTGCGATATATGTAAAGAAGTAGTTGATTGTTGTGCAGACGACAGAACTGGTTGCTGCCAACGTAGTAATACCGCTTTACCAACAACATATCCCACTTCTCAACCAACAACATTATGTGGTAATGAACCTGTACATTATTTACAGGAATCGGAAATGTGCAACTTTCTTGAAACGCGAAATAAGGATATTACCAAATTATTTGATAATTCAATGATGTGTTGTTCTTCAAAACGAATTGATTGTTGCCATATAAAGACAACCGAAATATGGATTGGGTTTGCAAGTTTCATCACATTTGTACTATTTGTTGTATATATTCATTTACGTCAGTCTTCTCGCGTTGAACCTGAATCAGAATATCAAACTACAAAAAAAGAGCGGAATATTAAAATTTTACCTGTATAACTTATTTTACATTGTTATTTGCTTGGATACTTGTTTTTTATAGTTTTTTATTATTCTTCTATTTTAATCTTGTCTGTGAAAATATCAATGACATTTTGAACCCAAGGAATGGTTTCATAGTCTTCCTGTGATACCGAGTTATTCAAATAATCACCAACAACTGTCCAGTAATAATTAGAATTAATCATTTCGGGTGGTGAAAACTTCAAACTGTCGTGCGTTTTCTGAAGATGAATCTTCAGACTCATTAGTTTCGGAGTATCTACTTCTTCTGGAACTTTCTCCAACATATATGATAGAACAGTGCCAATAAATCGTCCCATTTTAATAATTTGCTTATAGTATATTACTAACATATATACAAACAAATGAATCAATTTTATGTTTTAACATTATTTTGTCTTCATTATAATGCACCACATGCATTTCTTGTTTCTAATTGCGCATTTTACACAAATTTCGGGAAATAAATACAAATAACCAAATGGATTGGTTACGTGATTTGGGTTGGTATATCCATCCACTTTACGTTTTTTACATATCTTACAAGGTTTTCCGCGACAAGGGGACATTGGTGTTTCGGATATATGTACAATATGTTCGCGACAAATGTAGCTGTTTTGTTTTTGGGTGTCTGAATCCATCAAGGACTATTTGTAATGGGTATATACAATAGACTACAAAAAAATTGTATGTCTATTACGAAGACATGCGTTTTTGATATAACTCAGGATATATGAGCATTTGTTTCATTTTTTCCTGACGTTCCTTGTATTCTTCTTCCCATACATTACGATTATATTCTGGTTGTGCATTCTCAATATTATAAAGTAGTTTTTGATTGTTTTGTTGAATGGATTTAAGTTCTCTCATTCGTTTTTCATAACTCATTTTTCGCATAAATGAATAGTGTAATTGATGCGACTTGGACGGCGTATTATCCAACTGATGCTCTTGTATATTTTTTGCAATACGTTCAAGCATCATTCTATTTTCGTATTGAATACGTGAATCAAACAACTTTTGCTCGGCCTTGTATTTATTTACATATTTTTTCTTTATAGGTTCTTCATTATCAATGGTTTTCTTGATATTTTTCATTCGTTCAATATGTTGTGTGTATAATAATTTGTCATATCCAGTGCGAGGTTTGCTATAATACATTATATATGAATAATATATTATAAATTTATGTCATTCAACAGTCAATACTGTAATTATCACATTCTTGTTTATGATATTGATACCCGTACCAGGCCGTATATCCTTGTTGATTATATACAGTACGGGCACAATTTGCGTTATTTTGACAGTCAAATAAACTGGAACACGTTGCTCCGCATTCATTATATTTGGACATTGCGTCACCGGAACACCAATAATAGCTGTTGATTTGCATTAATCCATAGTCAGTAGAACCATCAGTATTTGTATTGGTAGCATCACAGTTGAATGAACTTTCGTATTTTGAAATACATACCATTACTGGTACTTGCGATGATGTGAATCCCGCCTTTTGTAAATAATTAGCAACATCGCATTCAGATTGTTTGTTATATTCTAAATTTGAAGTCATATTGAGTTGAGAGAATGTAGTATAGAGGAATGAAAGTAGCAATAAAAGTTTCATATTGTAATAAACAGTATATAGTTGGTATATAGATTTAATTTTTATGTTATGTTTTTTATTGTATGTATTGTTCTATATCCCTTCCACTTGTCCCGAGTAGGTGATGGAGGATACGAATGTACAGGTTCCCGATATAGTATTGGAAATGTATGTTTGCATCTCTTTCAAATTTTTAAAACAAATTAAATTATTCTTGTGATACAATTTATATAATCCAACCTTTTCCAAGACGTCTATTTTGGAAATAATAATGTCTGTTACACCACTGATTTGACTTGCAATAATCAATTTATCCAAATTCAACCAGTTTGTTTTGCGTATTCTTCCAGTAGTAGTACCAATTTCACCTCCTGTTTTCACAATAGACATTAACTCTGGGTCTTTCAATAATGATTCAGGAAACAATGGATCGGTTCCCGAACGGGTATCATAAATTTTGGATGCTCCATAAATTCTATTTATTTTCTGTGGCGGGAACCCGAGACAGCACGCTCCATATGGTAATGTAGTACTTGATGTAACATAAGGATAATTGCCGTAATTAATGTCCAACCAGAATCCTTGGGCACCCTCACACAACACATTACCATCCAATACTTCATTCCATAAGTAGTCTTTCAAACTATCTACGTTTTCTGCCCGTAATCCTTTACGTCCATATTTATCTTTATAACACGGTGCAATTCCGTTTGACGTGGTTCCCTGGTCCTTGTATTTCTCCTTGTCTTCATTGATGTGTGATTCGGTAACAATATGTGCTTTGGGGGATATTTTTATGAGTGATGTATCAAATCCATGTTCTCTTAAATAGTCAAGTTCGCCCATAAAACTCTCGGGATTTACAACACAATCGGGTCCAATAATAGATTTGACGTTATAGAAAATTCCACTTGGAATCAAATGTGTTTTATATTTTTTACCGTCTACATATATGGTATGCCCGGCATTATTACCACCTGCCCACCTACATACATAGTCATAATGGTTGTTTTTCACCAAATGTGCTACAAGTTTCCCTTTGGCTTCATCACCCCAATTCAATCCACAACAAATATCAACTTTAGATATAGGCATTGTCTTATTGGTTGTATATGTTAAAATGGGGTTATTATATAATTATACATACGCATTAGTGAGATATACTAAAATATTTATGCTTGGATTCCTATGATGATAATATATACAGGTTATGTATGTATTATGTATATTTGCTGGAATCTACTGACCATTCCACATATGTGGGCGCAACAGTTGATTTAGACCATCGTCTTCGCCAACACAACAAAGAAATTAAGGGCGGAGCAGTGGCAACAAGTAGAAAAGTGTCACAAGGGCAATCGTGGAAACGTCAGTGTCATGTTACAGGATTTCCAACTTGGCAAGCGGCATTACAGTTTGAATGGGCGTGGAAATTTCAGTCGCGAAAATTATCTCCAAAGTTGAAACCAATGGACCGGCGAAAAAAAGCATTGGATAATCTCCTTCAACTGGAACGTCCAACAAGCAAAGCAATACCATATTCTGAATGGAGCGAACCTATACGCGTTGTATGGGAAGAAAATGTAGAAACATCACTCGTTTAGTGATTGCGCACGTGGTCGCCTCTGGTTCTTGTATTTTTTGGTTTGCTCGGTGGGTGAGATGTACTTTGACGATAATTCTGTCGTCATTTTGCGCGAAAATTTGTCAATTTTCCACGGCGGACTATAAGAATATTTTACGTTCTTTTTTGTGTAATCCATTGTATAATGCGATGTGATACTATACAATAGTGTATATATTTTATATCTGTTTCAAAACGAATAATATTGTATAAAATAAATCATTTTTGACTTGTAATCCTTACTATTTTTCCAAAAGATGGGCAATTCTTCTTGATACATATAATATATTTCTACAGGATGTGCATCTTTAATCTCGTTCGGTAAACAATATACATATATCACTGTGTAATCAGGAAACAAATTAGAATATTGCTTTTTCATTTTTTGATGGTGTTCTAAATGAATGTCGTTTTGAATCATAAAAATGAGTTTTTTGGAAGGATCCAGATAACATTCATTGAAATTATATTCAATGGTTGCAGATACGTCTTTTGCCAATATACCATTGACTTCTGCATATTTGAATAAATGTAATAAATTGGTGTATTTCATCATAGTTGATGGTTTGGTTTTGCTGGGATTTTGTTTTTCGTCACTGCTATTAGCATCATTAGTTGTTTTTCCAGGCGACTTATTTTGTTGGGATTGATGAAATGGATTGTGTTGATGCTCAGTCTCGTCGTCTTCGTTTTTCCCCATTAATGCTTCGTATGCTTCGGCAATCAATTTGAATTTTTCTTGTGCTTTTGGGGATTTATTTTTATCGGGGTGGTATTTGAGTGCTAATTTCTTATATGCGCGACTAATGTCGCGCTGAGATGCTCCAATTTTGAGACCCAATAATTCATAATACGGGTCAAGTTTTTTTTTGATATGTTTAAATATATTGTTATTCATTTTTGGTTTATGATACTCATATGTAGTATTAATGGGTTTAAAAATTATATCAATACTATGATTTTTTTGAAGCAACTCTTCTACTTCATCAAATGTATATGTTTTTTCCCATTCCGTCTGAAGTTCAATATCATAATCACTCATCTAATATACAAAGAGATTTTTTCATTTTCTTTTCAAAAATAATTTACACTCTGCATTGAGAATCTTATTAAATGATGGCAGCATGTTGCATTAGACGAAAATTGATTCATCAATATTGGATAAAAATATAAGACATACAAATAACCAAAAGAACAACCAATCATAATGACTGCTCATACAACCACTACTGCTCGCAACAACTCCACCGAAAACAACGTAAGAAGCGCTGTGATTAGAGACCTATGGGCAACAGTCCATCAGATGCCTGGGATGTGTAAGTATAACTTCTCTTGTGAAATGGTGATGCGACATATGATGTCTTGTGTGATGAATCACGAGGGAGAATACCTGAACGCAAACAGCGATTATACCTTTGGACGCGTTCGTCTGTGCGAATGGGAAGCTTTTGACAAGAAGTGCTGGCGCATGGAGGTGACATACCAAATGATGATTGTGGCTAAGAATGAGCCAGATAAATATGTCATTTCTGACGATATGTATAGCGAAGACGACCTTCCTGATGAACCCGTAGAGAATTAGATAGAACTTTATACCCACTTTAACTAACTATAATTTGACTGAATGTCTTTTTTATTGAGGCTTTTTACACATGTAGCATGTAGCAACGCATTTTGCATGTAGCAAAAGATAAAAGTTGACTGGAGGTAGCCATCTTAATACGTAAGATATCAAAAGACCAATACTAATATGCCTTGTACTCATTGCGATAATCACCACGACCACAAATCCATTGCTACCTGTCCTCAATACGTTCTTGATAGAGCATATCACATATTTACCCAAGGAACTGACCCATTTTACAAATTGGGCGAATATGCGACAAAGTC
>Ga0181566_10003245_pt1 | contig 13307 bp, 21 predicted proteins | sample 101ome_15_FD_133762 | JGI IMG/M metagenome (GOLD analysis project Ga0181566, IMG submission 133762) | Coastal salt marsh microbial communities from the Groves Creek Marsh, Skidaway Island, Georgia - 101402AT metaG (megahit assembly) | ecosystem: Environmental > Aquatic > Marine > Intertidal... | reverse complement strand
TGACGAGTATAATAATGACAAGAATAATGAAGAAGAAATTCGTAGATTTGGAGAAATAAAACCTTTTAGCGTTGATGATTACATAAAACATCTTCTTCCTTATACAGAAGGGGGTTTTAACATCGCACCTGAACGTTTTGTTCCTCTTTACTATCCTAAGGTAAAAGAAGTAAGCGATAATGCTAGAGAAGCTTTTTCAAATAAGCGCAGAGATGTTTCATCTTTAGAATCTAAACTACCTTTAATCATAGACATGGTTAGCACATCTAAAGGTGAAAGAGACGGTCATCGGCAAGAAATTGCTCTTGCAATTCTAGGAAGAGATAAGGGCGAGAAAATAGAAAAAAGTCTCGTAGATGAAACTATGAAAAATAACTTTGATCAAGAAGCTTATGTCTTTTCAAATAATCTTGAAGGCTGGTCTGAAGAAGAAGCAGAAGCCATTAAGAAAAGTGTCGCTGCTAGAGCAGAAGAAATTAGAAACACATCTGGCGGCAAAAGATCTAAGACTATCCCGGGAAGAGTTGTTGATAGTGCAATTAATAGATATAACCCGCCGACAGCTGAAGAAGGGTTTTTACAAATCAAAGTTGTAGGAATTCCTGCACTTTCAAGATTTAACTAGATTGTAAACCTTAAGTTTTTAAGATAGTGTAATTGCATAGGAGAAGTTATGCAAAAATTGATTATTGTGTCTGGGTATTTTAATCCAATTCACAAGGGTCACATAGAGTATTTTCAGAATGCAAGAATGCATGGCGATGAACTCTGTGTTATTGTCAATAGTGACTTTCAGCGTGAGTTAAAAGGATCAAAGCTTTTTATGGACGAAGAAGAGCGAGAGTTTATTGTCTCTAACATCAAAGGTGTTGATCACGTTATTGCAGCTTGTGATAAAGACAGGACAGTTTGTGAAACACTTCGAGCAATTGCAAGTATGTTTAAAGGACAGTACGAGCTCTTTTTTGCAAATGGCGGAGATCAAAACAACGATACAATTCCCGAAAAGACTATTTGTGAAGAATTAGGCATTAAATTAATTGACGGCCTCGGAGATAAAATTCAATCTTCTTCTTGGCTTCTAAAAGGAGAAAATAATGCGTAAGATTGTTTTATTTGATATGGACGGGACACTTACAAAGCCTAGAAAAGAAATTGAACCTGACATGATTCGTACACTTAGAAGTCTTGAAAAAGAATACGAGATCGGAATTGTTACAGGATCTGACTTTGAATACATTAAACAACAAATTGAACCAGCTTTAGATATTGGTGGCCTTAGACTAAGTAACTTACATCTATTCCCTTGCAACGGTACTAAATACTACAAGTGGGGCAATAACAAATTTGAGTGTTTATATTCAGTAGACATGATTCAGACCGTAGGAGAAGAAAACTACCGTTACTTGCTCCAGTCACTTTTCTCAGCTCAACTTCTTATTTCTGTAAGATATGATCTACCTTATACAGGAACGTTCTTTCAGTACAGAGAATCAATGCTTAATTGGTGCCCAGTAGGTCGATCCGCAGGAGACAAGGAGAGGTCTGCCTGGATCGAAGCTGACAATAAGTTTGGTATTAGAAAAGAGTATGTTGGATTCATTAATGATGCAGTGTCAGCTAGAAACATGCCTCTTCAAGTGGCACTTGGTGGCTCCACTAGTTTTGATATATTTCCAAAGAATTGGGACAAGACGTACGTCCTAAAACATCTTGATGACTTTAAAGAAATTATTTTTGTTGGTGACTCTTGTGAACCGGGCGGAAACGATCACGAACTGTATGATCTTTTAAAGGACGGAGATGATACGCAGAGTCACGCAACAACAGACCCATTGGTTACTGCAAAGATTATTGAACTGTTAATTCTGGGAGGCTCTGCGTAGGTCTAATGAATACTTTTATACTTTCCTTTGACCCAAAGGAAGCAGCAAGATTTCACTGCAACAAGCACGTCGTTAAAATGATTTTAGAGAGCGCACAAATGCTTTGTGCAGCACATTGGCTTCACTTGCTTAAGTCAGAAGGAAAAACTCTCAAAGACTTTAAGAGAATTCGTGATGCACAGCAGTGGGCGTATGAGAACACTCCAAAAGAGTTACACCCACCCTGGAAGATGTCACACTTGCGTCACCCATGCACAATCTGGACTGCAGAAAACGTTTCAAACTATTCTTGGCAATTAAGTTTGTGTCAGTCACTTTTAGAAGAATACAGCAAAAGGTACGGAAAAACTCACAAAACGACAGCGGAAGCAAAGTGGCTAGCTAAAAACTATCCTCTAAACATATCAGATAGCTATTTGACAGGCTTTCCTGTTTGTATGAAAGACGAGTATAAAGTTTTTAAGTCGCAGGGTATAGTAGATGTTGTTGCTTCTTACAAGAACTATTACATCAAAGACAAAGTAAGATTTGCAAAGTGGGAACCAAGAGCAACAACACCCGAATGGTTTAAAAAAGGAATACAAAATGAACAGAGATGATTTAGACAAGCTCTTAGGCTTAAGAAAAGAGCTTATTGACCACTATCAGTCTTTAAGAGACTACAAGTCAAATAAGAATGCCTTGATTAAAGAAATTGATCATGCTGCTAGAATTCACAGAACAATCGTCCAGATTGATAATATCTTAAAAGAGCACGTTTCGTTTGAATGAATAGTTTCGTTGGGAGAATATTTAAGGCATGCTTAATTCTAATATTGTGTACGGTGTTCTGCTTGTCATTACAGGTCACGTTCTCGCTTGGTACACACACAATCTACAGTTTGTTTATGAGTTTTGGAAAGATCGTCCAATTCTTTCAAATATAGTTTTCGGAGTTCCTTGTGGTTTTGCCTACTGGTACGCTACTAAATTTTTTATGGCAGCCACAGGTGAACTCTGGACAAGTAGATTTATTGCCTTTTCATTGTCATACTTGACATTTCCCATCATGACGTGGTTTTACTTGGGAGAGTCAATGTTTACTCAAAAGACATTGATTTGTACATTCTTAGCGTTTATGATTATACTTACACAGTACTTATACAAATAAGGGCCTGAAATGGTTTCGACGGGGTAGAATCAAGGGGAGAGTGCAAGCAGGAAAGATACATCCTTAAAAGTTCAAAAACAATAGTTGCAAACAACAACACACACTTCGACGCAGTCGCACTAGCGGCGTAATCGGGTGGCCGCTTAAAGCCATCTATCCAATTTAAGCAAAACAACAGACAAGTTGTAAAAATCAAAATGGTTACCCAATATTGCTGCGGTGGTTAGACAGACAGGCTTAAATCGTACAATCTGGTGGCACTTAGAGAGAAATTGCTAGGACAGTCAGATCAATATTGGTGGAGCGCAACAGGTCGGTAAGCGCAGGGAAAACCGGCTATCTTTTTTTATTTGTGACAGTAAATAAAACAAGCTTGTGAATGACTCAAACTAAGACTGCTGCGGACGCGGGTTCGATTCCCGCCGGGTCCACCAATTTTTATAAATTTCTTACACAGTTGGATGAATATGGCCAGAAGATTATTAGAGAAATAGATTTAAAAAAATATTTTAAATAGACTAGCAATCGTATAGATATATAGATATTTACAAGCATAACGTAAAGCTATATGCAAAGGACGAGTAAGTGAAAAAAGTTTCAAGAAATGAATTAAGAAAAATGATAATTAAAGAGATGCTTTCTGATCGTCTTCCTGATCCCGAGTTATTTGAAGGACTTAGTGATCAGGAAGCACTAGAACTATTGCTTAAAGAAGCTATGGAGGCGTTTGAGTTCGGAGATCTGTCTGTTTTTTCAGTTCTTATGAGAAGATCTGCCGCTAAATTTATAGCAATGGTAAGAAGAGGAGAACTTGAGGAAGCAGTTGAGGCTCTCAAGCATGAGTACGATATACTGCGTGCTGGGTAATTATAGACAATAAAAATTTATTTTCAAGGAGTTAAAATGAAAATCACACGCAAAGAATTAAGAAGATTAATAACAGAGGTCGTGGCCTCCCGTACTGCTGTACCAGCTGCTGAAAAAGAAGCTATATGGAGTCGCAATCAAAGCCACCCACTTGTTCAAAAAGTTGCAAGAGAATTGGAGCAGGCCATCTCTGCTGCAATGCCTGAAACTGAGATTGAAATTTTTACTAAACATAGCGATTTAGGTGGTCACAGAGGGAATCCCGGATTGAATCATGGCGGCGATGACTTCATGACACGTTCCCAAGGTAGTAACGTGACGATCTATCATGTTTTTGGAGCCATGTATAACGTCCCAGCGCTGCCCAGCCACGCTGTCTCGACCGGCGTTCAAGCAATATTTAAACAAGTTGCTCGTCGAAACGGTATTACGAGGGAAAAAGACCTAGGCGTCGCCAAGTATTCTACTTGGAACGAACAAGGAGAAAATGGACTTGTTTATCCCGAAATTCTGATCGGTATCAATGCGGAATTACTTAAGGTTAGATAATGAAAATTACACGCAAAGAATTAAGAAGATTAATCATAAAAGAAGCAACCGACGCGCTTTATTCTGATATGCATCCAGAACCAGGATCTAAGGCTGAAACTGATATGTTGACTAACATTTCACCAGGTGATGTAGCAGGAGGCACTGAACTTGGAAGTCAAGCTGCTTTAGAAAAGCTAATTGAAAGACTTAAGCTTTCATATGATTTTAGCAACCCAGTTGCTTTTGGAATTATTATGGCCAAAATAGGCGATACTCTTGTAGAAATGGTAATGAACGGAGAGTTAGATCGAGCCGTTCAGGTATTTAAGAACGAGTATAATAAATTATAACAGCTCCTACGCAAAAAAAGATAAAAATAATTTTGTATAAAGCAAAATAATTAAGTATACTTTTGGAACCTATTAAAGGCACAATTAAAGTGCCGATTTCATAGCGTTACAAAGGAGATTGATATGGAATGGTTAAAATCAGTATGGGCCAAGTGGAAGGTCCAAGTAAGCGTCGTCGGCGGCGTACTTGTTATCGGAACTGCATACGGAACGTGCTCAGTTGAGCCACCAGTGGTTGAAGAGCCTGCAGAAGAAGTCAGCAGCGAAGAGCCTGATGTTGAAGCAGTTGAGTCATCTGCAAATACAAGCACTACAAACACAGCTGAAACTCAGACAGCAGAAAATAACTCAACAACAGAAAGCACAACAAACAATACAGAAGAGTAAAATTAGTCTTCTTTTTGCGTGGGCGGTGGCAAAAACCACCGCCCTTTTTATTGCCCGATCTGATACTATTTAGTGAGCCAGTCCAAAATCTTATTCTAAATTATACCCATTGGGAGCGTAGGGATTGTAAAAATAGTATCCTGTGCCTGTTGCGTTCCACGTTGTGCCTCCGTTACTAGAGAATTCAACTGTAAGAATTCCTGGCCCAGTATTGTTTCCAACAACAACAGCAATAGGATAAAATACACCAGCAGTGAGAGAAAGGTCACCGCTAGTCCTCGTTCTGCTACTGTGTGCTCCACCATTATTAACAACAGCATTTGAAGTGTTTAGAGAAGTATCAGCAGCAGTTGAATTTGAACCAACCCAGAGCCACGATGCATCATCAGACGTGGTTCTAAATCTCCACTGTGTAGATGTTGTGTCTGCTAAAAAATAACCTCTAAACAACCATGTATCTGTTGTATCAACAGAATAGGAGCTTATTGAGGTGTTTACAACAACTGCTCCAGGTGACGTAAGACTTCCCATGTTGTCTTGAAAATATAAGTTAAAATAACGTCCTAGCAGACCGTTTTCTAATCTTCTCTTTTTATAAGTGATTGCCATTACAATCTTCTCCTGAAAAAGATTGTCGCTCTCAAGCCTTGCGCATTTGCAGGAGTTGCAGTTATCGCAACTGTTATAACTTGTCCAACATCACAAGAAGCATTGGAAACTGAAGTTGTGCTGCCTCCTAGTGCAGTGCCAGTCAGAGAAAAAGTAATCATTGATGAACTAGTTGAAGTATTAGTAACAGTAACAGTGACGTCGCCACTTGTTGAGTGCTGATCAAGTGCGAGCCCTAGACCGGTAACATCCAAGTTGTATGGGCAGTTAAACCTAAAAGCATTTGTGTCTGTCTGTACATCAACGCCAGGAATTGAAAGTTCTGCCATGATGATGTCTGGATAACTAAGATTACCTGCCACGTCAAGATTTTGATTTTCGTCAATAGTCAATGCAACAGTAGGGGATGTGGCACCGCTCCTCGTTGTTCTAAGAAACATTTTTGTTGGATGTGAAGTGGTTGTAATGCTTCCTGTTGCTTGAGCGTATATGTCAGCAAAATTATCGTAGCTGTTTCCGTCATATCCTAAAAATCTAATTTGACCAACAAAGTCATCTCCTACAACAGCGTTAGGAGAGGCATCAGTTCCTCGAGCTTTAGACAGATCGATCTGGGGACCATCTGAGTCACTATTGGCTTGACTAATTAGAAAAGTTGCTTCATTTGAAGAATCTGAGTGCATGTGCAGTTTTGTTCTAGGAGCATCTGTGTAAATACCGACTCGAGAAGCACTTCCGTCTATTCTCACAGCATTCGTGGTTCCAACTCTGAGCGCGAGATCAAGTGAGGAGTTTTCCTGTCTAATGAACATATGTTCTGCGCTATTGAAGTAAATACTTCCAATATCAACTCCCTCATTTTCAAAAGCTATTTCTCTAGTGTCACCGTCCGCCTTAGCTATTCTTAACAGCTCTAGGTTCACAGAGCTTGAAAGAAGCAAAGTTCCATTTACATGAAGCTTGGTTTGAGGGGCGGACTCACCAATTCCAACTCTGTCATTAGCACCGTCAACATAAAGCATGTGTGTGTTATTATCTGACTCAACTCGGAAATCAACAAGTGAGTCTGATGTTTGGTTAACAACAACTTCTGGAACCGCTCCATCTAAACGTAAACCTTCGCGGGATACACCCGCATCACTAGCCTTAAATACGATGTGCTTATTAGACGTTTTGTTTTCAATCAATATGTTTTGAGATGCATTAATGCCGATTGTCCCCATCTCGGTGTCTTCTTCTTTGAAAGAAATAGTAGGCTCACCTTGACTCGCGGCATTTAATGTTAAGATTTCAGTGGGCACTGATGTCCCGATGCCCACCAACCCACCAGCATCAACAATCATTCTTTCAGTACCCGCAGTAAAAAAACGAATCTTGTCTTCGTCAGCGCTTGCTTCTACTGTTACTTTTGTGTCATTATCAGCATCTTGCAGCGTGTCTTCATCACCTGCTCCGGGGCCGAATCTAGTTCTTGCCATAAAATACTCCTTGCTTTTAATATATATCTCTTTTTGTTCTAAAGAGTTAATTTCTTTGTCACGTAAAGTAATATGTATTCTTGCATTTTATTTAAAATAGGGAGATTAAATGAGAGCGGAGACTTACAATAAAAATCAAGCTAAGAGATTCGGATGGAAACCTGATTGGTTTTTGGCAGGTCACACTGAGTTTGATGCAAAATTAACAGAAGCAATTACAAAATTTCAAGCAGCAAGAGGATTGACTGCTGACGGATTATGTGGTCCAGGAACATACAGAGTTATTGCCGCAGAAAGAGAAGCTTTGGAAGACGCACAAGATTTAGGGTGGGTTACTGATTCTTCTGATGTTTTGTGGTGGGGTGATAAGCCCATTAAGATTGACTGGCCTTCTGACAAAGTTCATACTTTTAAAGATGCAGGATTCCCTTATCCAATCAGCAAGGGATTAACAAAATACAGTAGCAAGAGAGACATTAAGTCTTTTGTTACACACTGGGATGTCTGCCTAAACAGCATGTCTTGTGCCAAAGTCTTGGCAAACAGAAACGTGTCAGTTCACTTCTGTATTGATAATGACGGAACCATTATTCAGCTTCACGACTTAAATGATGCATGCTGGCATGCTGGAAACTCTAAGGTTAATAGATCGGGCGTAGGCGTAGAGATTGCAAATGCTTTTTACTTGAAGCATCAAAGTTGGTATAAAAGAAATGGATTTGGAGAGAGGCCAGTTATGAGTGGCGCGCTTGCTCAAAACAGAAAAGTGGAAGACTTTACTTGGTTCTACCCAGTTCAGATCGAAGCGCTCAAGGCACTTTACAAAGCAATGCATGAAGGCTGCGGAATTCCACTTGAAGCGCCTGCAGAAAAATGGGCATATGATTCTCATGCAGCAAGTGGAAAATTTGAAGGATTTATGAATCATTTTCACTGCAGCACAAAGAAAATTGATTGTGCGGGCCTAGATATAGAAGAGATACTAAAGGATTTAAAATGAAAATCACACGCAAAGAATTAAGAAGATTAATAGTAGAGGCTGTTGATAAAGCAGGTGAATGGGATAGTATCCAAAAAAGTTCACTTGTGCAAAGTGTTGGAAAAAGCTTGCAACAGGCCTTTGATGCCGTAATGCCTGAAAATGAGTTTCAATTTTTTGATAATTATAGCGACTTAAAAGGTGAGTTCTTGTCTGATGCAGGATACCATGAGCTTGGAAGTTTAATTAATATTGCAAAGAATGGCGAGACCGGTGTAAAAGCAATACTTAGACAAACTGCTCGTAAGCTCGGCTTGTCAGATGATGATTTAAAAATGATTAATCCGCCCAGCCGCGGAGCTTGGGGAAACCCTCAAGGACTAGCTGGAATTAGTATTAAGCTGGAATCAATTAAGTGAAAATTAGCAGAAAACAACTTCGTAAAATCATAAATGAGTTTCTTGATACTTCAAGACCAATGGCAGACCAGCCAATCCCTAATCTAAAGGACTTGACAGGCACATCAGTTTATGATCAGCTTACAAATTCAGAACGCGCGGCTTTTATTTCAGCGATGGGAATTGCAGGTGATGCAGGAATTCCTGGAACTAGTCAAGAGCTAAACGAAGGCCCGATCATCAAAGGGCCGTGGGGTCCTCCAACAGAAGATTTTGATGATGATCATGACCCTGATGGAGATGTAACAGATAATGAATTAGAAAATGCTGGTCTTGCGTCTGTTCATAATTTACCTCCGACAAGAAAAGAAGAAGAAGATCTTCAAAGAAAACTAACATTATCAGGTGAGAGATCAAGAAGGTTGTCAGACGAAGATTGGATGTACGATTTAGAGGGAGAACTCGAAGCACTTATTGCGGGTATTGAGTCAGGAACAGTTGAAGAATTTCCTTCAGAATATGATGAATAATTTTTAAAAAAGAAGTGTACACTCTAAAAACTGTGTCTATATTATATTTGCGACGCCTAATGGGTCGCAAAATACTATCAAACTTGCTTAAATAAGGAGGACGATATGACACGTTTGATGATGAGAACCACACCTGCAATTATGAGCAGCAGAGCTTTTGACCAGTTTTTTGAAAGCTTTTTTACAGAACCTGATCACTGGGTTAAAAACTCAACAGAAGGATATCCACTAACGGATATTTGGCGAGAAGAGGATGATACTCAAGTCATTCAGATGGCACTAGCAGGTTTTGCGCGAGACAGCTTAAGCGTAGAGACTGACAAGAACCGAATCACCATTTCTTCTGCCAAAACAGAAGAAGATGACAGTCGGAGCGCAAGACGCATCGCGCGTCGTGCTTTTACCAAGACGTTTGTTGATCACCAAAATCAGTTAGACATGTCAAAGGCAGAAGCTGATTTTACAGACGGCTTGCTCACAGTGAGGATTCCACCTGTGGTCAAGTCTAAAAAGACAACAATCAAAATCAAGTAATTGTTAAGAATTTGAACTCCTCGCTGTATAGTTATAGCGAGGAGTTTTTGTATGCGTATAACAAAGCAACATCTTAAAAAGATCATAAGAGAAGAAGTTCTTTTCTCAGAAGGATTACGTTATCACCTAAGAGAGGGTGTCTCTTTATCAGAATCTGTATACAGACCCGGGTCTAAAGCATTTTTTGATCTTATAAATGAAGCACGCGCAAGATGTCTTGCGCGCGAGATAACGCTATCTGAGGCTGATATGGAGCTCATCAATAGTGATCTAGGTAAATGGGGAATATACGAAGGCCGTGAAGTTGCTCTTGACTTTCCCATAACAGAAGCAGCCGATGCCATGCTCGAGGCTGAGTATCAGGGAAGAAAAGTTCAACTCAACAAACCAAAGCGTGGTGGAAAGAAAAAGTTTTATGTCTACGTTAAAAATCCAAAGACAGGCAAAGTAAAGAAAGTTTCTTTTGGAGCGAAGGGTATGTCAACAGGACTTCGTGATCCAAAACGCAGAGCCTCGTTTAAAAACAGACACAACTGTGAAGAAAAAGATGACAAGACAAGTGCAGGATATTGGGCATGCAGGATTGGTCGGTATCCAAAAGTAACAGGAGCGCCTTATGTCACATGGTGGTGAAAAGCCATACATAGACAAATTACTAAATGAAAATTGTTTCTTGAGAACGTTTTCACTCGCTGCTGAAGACGAAGAATTCCAGTGGCATCGTGACAAAGAAGATCGTCTTGTTGAAGTGATTGCGGGCAAAGGTTGGAGATTTCAGCGTGATAATCTGCTTCCGGTTGTGCTGTTTCCTGGTGACAAAATTATAATTGAAAAGAACGAGTGGCATAGAATAATTAAAGGTAGTACAGATTTAGTCATTAAGGTTCATAAAAAATGAGATTGATAGAAAAATTCTTAGAGCACCCGAATGAACAAGGTGAAACATACCTTGAACACCTTTACCACGCTTTTAGGTGTGGTTTGCTTTTAAGCATTGCAAGTATTGCATGCATTATTCACTCCTTTATTCCTTTTGCATTTAAGAATACGGCGACAAGCATTATACGTAACATTCTTTACCAAAGGTGTAAAGAGGAAAAAAAGTAAGTAAGATAACCCTAAGCTGGAAAGTCCATGAAAAAATTGTTAATCGAAGAAAAATTCAGAAAAGCTATGCTCTATCTAGAAAATAGAGACATGATGCAGCTTGAAATGGGAACAGACGAGTACGCAAAAGTCTTAGAAAGAATTGTCAATGATTTGATGGCAGTTAAAAAATCACTAAGAACTAGATCTAGAGAAGGTGCACGCCACAGAAAAGAATCAGATCGTATTCAATCTGCGATTAGCGCAATTAAGTACTTAAACAACAAAAGTAAGCGGATGATAAATAGCGGCGTGATTAAGGAAGACAAAGAGTCAGAAGAAAGCCTTTCACGTTCGGACATAAAAAATTTCTTAAAGACATTTAGATAGGAACAAATAATGATCTTGTTAGACAACAAACCTCTCTGGGTTTGTCCAGGAGGAGATCAGCTCACAGCTGACAGCTTTATGAGAGAAGCAAAGAGTCTTATTACACAGGGGTCAAAAGTTTACGTAGGTACTGACTCAATGGTCAGAGGAAATAACTGCATCTTTGTGACAGTTGTTGCTTTTCATGACAGCGAAAGTAAAATAGCTAAGTACTTCTACAAAAAATTCAAGATTATCAATGGCGAATACAAGAATCTTAAGAATAAAATTAATGAAGAAGTAAACTTATCAGTTCAAGCTGCACAGAAAATTAATGAATTTTCACCAAGCACTCCAATAGAACTACATGTTGATATTGGAAGAAACAAAGAAAACAAAACCAGGATGATGATGTCAACTGTGTCTGGCTGGGTTACTGGCATGGGATATGACTTAAAAATCAAGCCTGACTCTTGGGCGTCGTCATCTATTGCAGATAATCATACAAAATGACGGAGGCACACATGTTCAGTCACACACCCAAGACTACAATTGAAGAACTAGTTCAAGAGTCAATGTTTGGGATTATTAAGTCCAAGACAGGTATCAGAACACCCATTCAGATAAGACACTTAGAATTTATTACCACTTTTAGAAAGGAAAAGGGTGTAGTAAGAATTAGTTCAATTTATCTGAAGCGAAAAATGATTCCTGGTTTTGAAAGAATATCTACCAAAGAGATTAAATTCAGCGGCGCGACAGGAGGTGAGTTTGTAACTTTCTTGCGTCATCGTGGTGCCAAGCAAATTATTGATAAGCAGAATATTTTAGAAAAATTATAAGTGTGTAAATCTTACTTATGTAAACTATAATAGTGTAGCATAGGAGATTAACTTTGGATATTAGTAAACACTTTCCCTATCCTGTTCCCCGACCAGAGCAGGAACAGGCAATCGAAGCTGCCCTCAAAGCATTTCTGAAAAATGACAAGAAGTTCTTTATTCTTGAAGCAGGAACAGGTGTTGGTAAGTCTGCAATTGGGCTTACATTGGCTCGTATTGTCAACGAGAATCTTTCACACTCAGAAGCGTTTGCTCAGGGTTCGTACTTTCTAACTACACAGCGAGTTCTTCAAGAGCAGTATGAAAATGACTTTGGGCATCCAAGTGGAAAGATGACCTCAGTTTATTCGTCAAAGAATTATCAGTGTGAGTTTCACAAACAGAATACTTGTCAGGCAAGTCAGCAAATGCTTAGGACTGAAGATAAGTCTTCTCGATTCTTTAAGAAGTGCACCGCTGATTGTCTTTATAAACGCGAGAAGAAGCTTTTTCTTGAGTCACCAGAATCTGTAACAAACTTTCCTTATTTTATTATGGAGTCCACTTATTCTGGAAAGATTACACCAAGAAACTTTCTAGTAGTTGATGAGGCACATAATGCTGAGTCTGTTCTAACAAAGTTTGTAGAACTTTCTGTAAGTCAGTATTTCTGCGATAAAGTTGTTAAATGTAAATGGCCTGACAAGATCACGCCGGTCGCATTCTATAAATGGCTTCGTGATGTCTACAACCCTAAGCTTCAAAAGCAGATTCTCTATTTTGAGCAGCAGCTTGAAAATCTTGGGCTCAAGTCTCGTGTAAAAGATTTGGCTGCAATCGCACTTAAGTATGACATGCTTACATCTCACTCAAACAAGTTGACGCTCTTCTTAGAAGATTATTCTTCAGACAACTGGGTGATGGAAGTTGGAGAGACAGAGAAGCGCGGCTATGTTCGTGTTACTTACCGTGCTATCGATGTTTCAAAGTATGCTGAGTCTTATCTCTTCCGCATGGGTCGCAAAGTTTTACTCATGTCTGCAACAATTCTTAATGCCAAGGGCTTCGCAAAGTCGATGGGTATTGCTGAAGACGACTATGATTCAATTAGCATTGCTTCACCCTTCCCGGTTGAGAATCGACCGATTATTCATGCCAATATCGGAAGTTTTAGTGCTAAGGTAATTGACTTTACTCTTCCAAGAGCCAAAGACGCTGTTAAAGCAATTTTGGCTGAGCACAAGGGAGAGAAGGGTATCATCCATTGTCACACTTATAAAATTGCTAATTATCTAAAGAAAGCACTTCGATCGAAGCGAATTCTCACCCATA
>Ga0181566_10003229_pt1 | contig 13336 bp, 8 predicted proteins | sample 101ome_15_FD_133762 | JGI IMG/M metagenome (GOLD analysis project Ga0181566, IMG submission 133762) | Coastal salt marsh microbial communities from the Groves Creek Marsh, Skidaway Island, Georgia - 101402AT metaG (megahit assembly) | ecosystem: Environmental > Aquatic > Marine > Intertidal zone... | reverse complement strand
TATATATGACACAGAGGGTGGTACCGACACTGGTAAAGGTGCTGGCACTGTTTTAGGATACATTGATGGCTATAAGCTGGCAAACAGAGAGCAGGTAAATCCAAGAATAGGGTCAAGTGATAGCTCTGGCGGTCCAGTTATACAAGCAAATATGATAAACCAAAGACTACCATTAAAAACCACATCTATAGTTGCGCCATTCAGTGGTCACAACATATATATAGGAGCTTCTAACTACAACAGAGATGATGGTGATGTTAGGGGCGACCACGGTGATGTTTCACCAGTAGATGATGCAAGTTTAGAGGCAGGCTTTGATGGACAGATACAACATATTAGAGTTTGGTCTAAGAGATTTAGCGATGGCTATGTTGGAATTTTTGATGGGCAAAACAAATCTGTTTTAAACAATACTGATATGTTTCACATATTTAATAACTTTAGATTTTCAAGTCTTACAGCCGACACTGACATGGTTGCGTGGTGGAATTTTAATGAGTTATCATCTTCTACGGCATCTGATATAGCAAACCAAGGCATACTTTCTGAATTTTCAAATACAGGCAACCTATTTGGAAGCAGCTCTATAAGACTATATGATCATAAAGATATCACAACATCTAATTCAGCAAATAGAATAGATACAAAATTGCAAGAAACAATAGATATACCAAGAGACTTTTTGTTTTACGACCAAGTGCCGGTTAATAAGGTAATAAAAAACAAGCTAAATCAAGGTAATCTTGTAAGAGAAAATATTTATGGTATACCAAAAAGAATAGGTGTTACATTTTATGATTTAGGTGCTATTATTATAGACGCTCAAGACGATGAGTCTGGTATAGATTTTATTGACCCTGTAAGCGGCACCACAGGTGATTTTGGTTTCTCTGTTACAGGAAACACTACTGCTTTGAACGTGGAAAGATTTTCTTTTGCTGCTGCAGAAAACAAATCTAAGCTTATTCTTAATGCTTCAGCTAAGGGTGATGAATATAATTTTACATTCAATCCAACGGGTGTTGACCCGCTTACAGATGAAACGATTACTGACACACCTATAACCTATATAACTTCAATAGGTTTGTATAATGATGATAATGAATTGTTAGCTATAGCTAAACTCTCTGAACCAATAAAGAAAGACAACTCATCACAAATAACAACACAAGTAAACTTGGATTTTTAGAGATAAGATATGTTGACACCAATAAAAACAAACAAGTGGATAGAAAATTGCTATGTAAGAATTGAGCCTCAAGACACTGTTATATCAAGTTTTGAAACATCAAAACGTGTTACTATAACAGGTACCAGTGGCTGGTCTTCTTCATATGAGCATCTTCCAAATGTCAATAGATATAATGAAGCTTTAGGAAGTGGTGTTGTAGCTTTTACTTCAAGTTTAACCGGCAGCACATCTGCTGCTTATAGCTCCGTTGGTATGAGTTTGTTTTCAAAAAATTTAGACAAAAGCATGACAGCCAACGATGTTGCTTTATGTAAAGATATTGGTGTTTTATTTTTGAAAAAAAGAAATTTTGACAACGAAATTGAAAAAGGATCTATACGGTTAACCGCTACTGGTACAACTGCCTCAAGTTTGGGCGGTGTAGATATGACAGGGGATTACTATGATGACGCTTTAGGAAATCTTGTTAGGCAATCCGATGAAGAAAAAATAGGCGTTGTGGATTATGATACAGGATTGATGGTTGTTACTTCTTCCCCTTTGAGAGAAATCGCTGTTTCCGTAACTTCTGTCTCTTACAATCCTGTTGTAAAGAATACTAACATAAGTGTTTTTTGTACTGCTGGTCCTGATGATTTAAATTATAGCACCAATCATACTTTTTTAGCTACAGCTTCATTGAGTAGCGTTGATACACCACAAAGATACGACAATCTATATACCAGCTTACCATTAACCGCTGGTGATTCCAAAGCTTTTTACGACCCAAGATTTTATGAAAGCGATCCAGATTTTAAACCTTTTATAACATCTGTTGGTCTATATGATGATAATAATGAATGTTTAGCTATAGCTAAACTAACAAGACCAATACAAAAACCAACTGATTTTCCTTTAACTTTTAAGGTTTCAATAGATATATAGGAATTAATTATGGCTTTTAAAACAATACCATTAGAGGCTACAGGCTCTTTTCAGACATTTCTTCTAAGGGCAATAGAATTTCCCCTTGTTATTGATTTGTCAGATACTCCAACGTCTGATATGCCTAATGGTGTACCTCAAACAGAAACTTTTGTTGAAGATGGTTTTATGTTCACTACTGGTAGCGCTCAATCAATAATATTTGATGGACTCGATGATTGGATATATTTGCCTGGCGCTGATTATTCAGTATGTGCTAGTAATATAAGACTAGAAGGAATTGGGGGTCCGTATGAATTCGGGAAACCAACTCATGGAGTAAGTGCCACTAACATTAGCATAGATTGTTGGATTAAGATTGATGAAGGTTTGCAAGGGTTGAGTTTATCCACTGAACCCCAAAAAACTACTCAGTTTGCACAATTTACCGTATCAAGAAGTCAAACAAGTGGTATCGACACTTTTGGAATTGATGGCATATATACGGGTAGAGTTATATACACAGACGATCCTGCTGGACCAGCCGGTACATCTGGTCATTTTATAGAATTTCTTTACACTTCTTCTAATCATGTTGCTTGGTCTTTAACAAGCAATAACTCTTTAGAATCCACACAAAGCACTTGGTTGGGTAAATTAGTAAATGGTGTCACCGGTTGGAATCATGTGACAATGGTTTATCAAGGTGGGCCTGCGCCGGACAACAATGGTGATTACACAACAACACCTAACGAAACTAACATGAAGATATATATAAATGGCGCTAAGGATAGAGAAGAAAGCGTAAAAAATTTAGAAGATGGTTATGATTCCAACGCTCCTTTTCCAACAGTAACTATACCACCTACAGGTGAAGATATAAGAAAAGCACAAGGGTTTGCCGGAAGATTAGATGAAATAAGACTTATGACGGCAACCGGATCAGACTCTGTTTATGCAAAAATTGCTGAATTGGGTAACATTGGTAGACCATTTAATGCTTTTGATGAAGATTTGCATCCAGATATAATCGGTAACTTTACTCCTACAGCTGACCATGTTGTTGGTTGGTGGCAGTTTGAATCAGTATCGGCTATTGATTTGGTTTCTCACACACCATTCTCAATCCCAGATTCATCTGTGCACGGGCACCATGGCACACCAGAGTATTTTGAAGGAACTATAAACTATTCTAAAGATCTCGCTGTAACAATGGGTTTGAGCGCATCGGGGGCTTTACAATCTCTTAGCGGAGGTGTGGTTGACCATGGCGGCCAATTTATGGTAAAACCAGAAGATGATAGAATAATAATAGACCACGGCATAAAGAATCTTATCACCCCAAATGAAAATGTATGGACAGCAACCGGCTTAAACGCTGGTGTCCAATCAGAAGAAAAAAACATTTACTATGGGTCATCAGCAATTAGAGTGCAAACAAGAACACCAAACACAGGTGCTAAACATACACTATTCAACGATTTTCTGTATGATGAAAATGAATACACATTACATTTAAAAATGTTGCACTTATCCGGCTCTAATAGCGCAAAAGTATCTTTTACGTTAGGGGAAACAACTAACACATTTTCAACTACATCAGTTATGAAAAGAGGTATATGGGAACCTATTTATATTACTCACAAGTATAGCGACCCAACTGGACTGTTAAAAACATTAGTAGTAGATGTGACAAGTTTAGAAGACCCAACAAATGAATCACTTTTTCTTGTAGACGGTTTATCTATATGGCAAGGTAAAGATCCTGTTTTATTCACAACTCCAGGCACTACAAGATATTCTGGTCAAGTTAATTGGGCTATAAGGGACTAACATGGACGCAAATAAATTTATTATAGAAAACAAAGTAAAATTTTATTCTAATAAGACAGATTACCCTCACCAACCAATATTCAATTTGGTCAACAATCTTTCACTCACTGGCAATAACTTTATATCTCTTTTTAGATATGTTAGTAATGATGATTATTCAGGCTCAATACCAGATGGCGAAGATGCAAAACTTAGGTTATTTGTTTCCAACAACGACGGTGCGAAGAGCGCTACTGGTTGGAATGATATAACTAGTATGCCAATAGAAAGAGGCTCTACTGCTTTAAATGAAATGACTGTTACAGATTCCGAAGACCCAAGATCCACAACAGCGGAGCCAGTGGAGTATAAAATAGTTACTGCTATATTGGAAAACACAGCTGATGTCATTTTGTCTTTTGAGGGGGTCGATTATAGAGACATGACAATATCAAATTTAACAAACACAGATGATGTTAATTTTATGGGTACCGCTTTTAGGCCGTTGTCAACAGGAGTTAATCCAGATGGTGTGAGTGGCAACTCTCTTGTATTACAATATATATATAATAGAGAACAGATAGGATACAGTAGTTTATCTGCTGTTACCGTAGCTGACAAATCTGGTAACGATATAAACGGAAATATATTCGGGCAAGGATTAGGTCAGGATCCTTTAGAGGTTGGTTTGTTTGAGAGTGGCACAGTAACTGGTTGGACACATGGTCCCATTGAAGGGGCTTTTCAAATGGAAGGTGGTTTTACCAGCGGAGTTGCTGCCGTTGACCCTACACACATAATATCCGACACCTCTACTTTGTTTCACAATTATACTGATTGGACTACATCGGGCGTAACTATGATGGCTCATGTTAAGTTTAATTCCACAGGTGATTGCAATGTTATGTCTCTCGGATCTACATCAGGATCTTTACCAAGCATATTTGGCGTATCATTAAGAAACGGTAGCTTAGTGGTTGATGCTTTAGATGGAGATAGTAATTTAAACTCAATAACTGCTGGCAAGTTTGAAGATGGTTCAGCGGAGTATCCTAACGCTACATTCAGACATACAGAAATAGGTAAGTGGATTCACATATGTGCAAGAATAGATATGAATAATATAAATTCATCTACTAGTGGCACTACATTATTTGTGAATGGTGAGAGAGTGCCTATTTACAACACACAAACTACCTTAGATGAGAATATGGCTAATTTAATAAAAGTAAACAATGGCTCATCTTTGCATCTTGGCATAGATACATCAGACCATACACTAAGCGCTTTGACAGGTAGTGTGGGCATCACTAGAGTTTTCAATTCTGCTTTGAGTGACCAAGAGATTTTTCAAAATTATATATGTACCATACCTACAAGTATGTTGATAGATTCAATAAAAATTGGCTAAATAAAAAAAATAGTGTGCAAAAGTTTACAAATTGCTTATTATATAATGAGCCGTTTATATGATTTAAAAAAAATAAAAAAACAAAAGCAAACTAGAGAAAGTTAATGAATTACAAAATTAATAAACAAGACATAGTTAAAAAGTTTAAAGCTTTTGTAGATAGCAAGTCATCAAAAGAAGATGATTTTGGTAATAACAGCAAAAAGAAACAAGTTGGGCCACTAGACAAATATGAAATACTTTTACAATTCAGATACTTATATGAATGGCTTTTAAATAATATAAAGCTAGATATAAGAAGAAGCTATATACACGATGATAATGCTTTTAAGAAAACATATAGTAAATTACAGAACCATATAAATAATAAAATTAGAACAAACTCACAAGGCAACATATACCTTTCTGTTAATAACGATAAGGTAAAGCTTTTTGGTACCCCTAAAGAACAAGACTATTATATAACTGCTAATAAGAACAATCTAGTAAATCTATTTAGACAGATAGTAGAGGAAGTAATATCTCTGCTAAATGATGAGTTACCAGAAGATCCTAATAGAGTTATGCTTAGAGATGATATAAAGCTAAGGCAAGATGAGTGGGTAAGCAGTATAAAAGATAGAGTAACTGCTGATAAAATAGCAGAGAATATTCTTATTAATATACCGGAAGATATATTAGTATCTATTCATAGCTGTGGTAGATTTGATGAGTTTTCAACTATATTTAAAGAGGTATATAACTCTCTGCTAGAAGCATCTAATGAGTATGAAAGAGAAGCTATACTAGAAATAATAAATAAAAATAACATTGACCAAATAATTTCTGATGTAAGAAATTCTTGTGCTATGAGCGAATTGTTTATAAAGGAAAGAAAAAATGAAATTTAGTGTTGACAAAATAAGAAGAGCTCTTTTTCTAAACGAGGATGAAACTAGTCAGCTTTCTGATAGAGAGAAAGAAAAGATAAAGCAAGACGCAGAGAGTAAGGGTTTAGTTTCTTTAGGATTTGGCAACTATGGCAAGAAAAAAGGAGAGCCTGCTAGTCACACTATAAAGAATGGTAAGTTAGTTGCAGTAGGGGCCGAGGGTGAAGATGACCAACAAACCACACAGCAATCTGGACCACCACCAGAAGCTTCTGACAGCGTAGATGATGTGCTTGATATAATAAATGGTGATGACGATAAACAGAGTACAGACGCTGATGGTACACAAGATACAAAAGATTTAGATCCAGAAATACAGTCAAGAATAGATCAGAATAGAGAAAGAATACAAAAGTTTCGTGAAGCGAGAGATAAGTTTGCGGCTAAAGGTGATGATGGTATGATAGAATACGAAGATTACCTTGTAGACCAAATAAAAAACAATGAAGAAGTTATTGGTGATGCTCTTGATGAGATTTTAGACATTGAAGATGCTTTCGATGAGAAAAATCCTATAACAAACTTTACAGGACAAGATTATGATGGTACAGGCCATAGACTGTCAATGATTTCCTTAGCTGCTCGTTATCCCGATGGCAACACTTCTGATTTCCGTATAGAAAGAATGAAGAAAAGATGTGAAGAGGGAGACCCAAATTATAAAAATGATTGTGAAAATTATAGTCCCAACGATACACCTACAGAAAAGGACATAGAAGCTTTCAAGAGATTACAAAAGAATCAACAACAATCTCTTGTTGACATGGGGTTGGTTGATGAAGATGGTATGGTTACTGTGTATAGAGGTGCAGGTGGTGTTGAGGGTGAAGGAAGCGTTGATTATAAAGGGTCAGCAGTAGATAGTTGGTCAATGAGTCCCACTATAGCTTGGAGCTATGCTGTACTCGCAGTAGATAAAAAGAGTGATAGCAAAAACATTATGAAAGCCAAGGTACCTCTTGATAGAGTTATTATGGCCGCCGCTGCATCTACGAGAGAACAGTTTCAATTTCAAAGTGAGTTTGAGGTAACTATAGATTCAATTGGCTTAGATAATGTAGAGTCAATTAGTTACAACTCTGAAAAAATAATGGAAAACAATTCGGGTGGTAGAAAAATGAAAATTATAAAAAGGAATGGTAAGTATAAAATTATCAAAGAATCCAAAGGTATATCTGTTGATATCAACAACGATAAAGATACCGATTGGTTGAGAAGTAATAGAGAAGAAAATAAACAGGTTGAAGAAGGAGTTATAGAAGAGGCTTTTAAAATACGAGTTTTTGAAAAAGGAAAACCGAAAAAAAATAAAAAGGGGGAAGATTATTATTGGTATAAAAACGATAATGGTGATCCTGTCGCAAGTACAGATGCAAATGCTGAAGTAAAAAATTATGATCCTGTCGAACCAGATGATGAGGTTGCTGAAAGAATACCTGATGACCAGAAACCCAAAAGAGATACATCTGCTGATCCCAAAAAATCTGGCGGTAATAAAAAATCTGGCGGTAATAATGATAACCAACAATTTAAAGGAGATGACGCACCCGACCAGCAAGCCGGTGACGCTGCTTTGGCTGTGATTGATGGTCCAGATTCCACTGAAAATACAGCAACTAGCGAATGGGATTCTGACTTTTCTGATGTTAAAAAGGGCCAGCCAGCGTCAGATGATGAGGTGATGGAAGAAGCTAAAAAACATATTCAAAAAGGGAAAGTGCCAGAAGGGTGCGCATCATCAGATCCTACCATGCAAGATGCTTTGAAATATGGTTTTAAAAAGATTGAAGGCAAATGGTCGCCCGCACCAGGCAGCGCCACTTCATTGTTTAATGAAGTCATGTCTATGGCTATGGAAGAAGTAGTAAGAAAAATGAGACAAAACGGGATTGAGCCAACAGCGGAGCAATTAATTAAAGTGATGGAAGATACATATGGCAAAATGCCAGCTTATAAAGATGTTGCCAAAAAACAACACAGTATAGCAGCAGAAGCAGCCATTGTAAAAGCCAATATACTGGAGCATAGAATAAGAAAAGCCGGTATGGATCCATCTAAAACTGATATAAAAGCATATTATGGTACGGAAACATCTCTTAAAAATCAATACGATGAAATTATGAATGCACCGCCGGAAACCCAGTTTGTAGGTGGTAATGGCAAGCCAATAAAAATACCAACAGACGTTGTTTCCGTTAGGCAATTAGCTGCAGCCAAACTGCCGGAGGGTATGACCAAAGAAGATAAAAAAGCTATTATGGCAGATCCCGAAAATCCAGAAAACATAAAAAAGTGGATGGCTATACAAGCTTATAATGGTGGTGGCGGCGGCAACCCGTCCGATACTGTGCATTTAGCTTTTCAAGATGGTGAGCCACCAAAAATGATGATGGTAGCGTATTCTGATAAAACTTCGCTTGGAGATCAACAAGCTAACAGTACACCCAGCGCTTTGATGTCTGAGTTGAAGGATACTTTAGACATACTAGAATCAATGGGATACCAAGTACCTGAGAAAGAAAAACAAAAAATAGAACAAGAGTTAGACAAAGCTACTAAAGAATTTAACGCTATAGAAAAGCAAATGGTTTCTGCAGTAAGCAAGCCAAACGCCGCAGTTGCTGGCCTAATGGCTACCAACGAAAGCGTACGTTCTTCTTTTATAAAAAACGTAATGGAGCCTATACCACCGAAGAAAACGTTAAGTAGTACCCAAAAAACAATAACAAAGGCTGTCGAAGATATTCCAGAGAAGGGTCCGTATGGCCACAATAAGACAAACCCATTAAATGCCGCGCTGGAGTCGGCCAAACCCCCAATAGAGACACCGTTAACTTGGGAGTATTATTTGAATCAAGTGGGTTGGGATGGTAAAGAACCTATAAAAGATGAATACAAACAAGCAGCTTGGGCCGCAAAGGTTTCTGACCCAAGAGAAATAACTGTAGAAATTAAGGGAGAACAAGTTCAAACTACGGTTGGAACTTTCAATTCAACAGCTGATGAATCAACATATATGACCAGAATAACCAAGGGTGTTGCAGCTGGCATAAATTCTGGAGATGTTAAAATACCAGACAAAGAAACTGCTCAACTTATATCTCAAACTAACTCGATATTGAATGATTTTAGAATTAAATCTATTAAAGTGTTACAGGATAGTGTTGCTAAACTAAATGAAACAAACATAAAATCTCCTGATGGTGAGTCTATTCAGTATGGCGATATAGCTATGGCAAATGACATAGCCGAAAAGTTACATTTAGGAGCTGCAGATTCAAACGGTCCCGGACTTTTAGGACCTGGGTCTATGGCTATTGTAGGTGGATCCACATACATAGTACAAGAAACAATGAACGCGTGCTTGAAAGAAAACGGTATAGATCCACCAGATTATCAAAATATGTTATCCCGAATACAAACTAGACCGGTTGAAAAATCTGGACCAGTTATGCCAAGCGGCATAAGCGAAAATGAGGTAACTAGATCTGACACCGATATCTTAGTAACTAAAGATAAAAAGAATTTATATATATTGAATGATGATTATATTGAAGTGTCAGTTGGAGAAACACCACCCGATGGCGCACAAGGCCCGCTTGGTAGAATAACAGGACAAAAAGCATTAGCTTTTATTGTTGATAAAGACGGTAAAGAAATTCCGGTTGGTCACATATCTTATAGAACAAAAGGTGGTGAAAACTTACAAACAACATATACTTTTGGAGCAGATCTTAGGAAATGTCTTGAAGCTAAAAGTAAGGCGAATTCCAAAGCTAATGAGCAAATTGAAATGCCAGACTATTTATTAAGAATGTTAGAAAGACTATAATTTATTTTCTATTGGCGTTTATTTATACGATAGTTTTTATTATAATATAAGTAAATGTCAATAGTTTTATTTAAAACGAGGTTATGATAATGCCAAATAATTTACTTTTGGCTACTTTTGTTAAAAGTGGCAATGTTAGATACGTTGTCGAGCTAATAAAAAATAATTTCAAATTAGCCGGTAATAAGATTTTTGTACTGCAAGACCAATCCGATAGAAACAAGAAAATACTTACATACAATGTTATCAACAACAATGTTGTATTTTCTGATATAATTAACAACACAATATCACTACATAGAAAGCAAGAAACAAACACTCTGTATACGCTCAATGCTCTCAATGAAATTGTAAAGTTTGAGAATGATGGAGTTATTAGTGCTGACTTTGCCGTGGATTGGCAGAATTGGAGAGATTGTCTTGTTGTTACGCATAGAAATGATGAAACAGGCGAAACTGAATTAAAGAGAATTGATACAAAAATAAACAATATTATAAAGTTATAATGAGGTTATATGAAAGAGAAATTAGTTTCTGTTATTTTACTCGCTGAGTCTAATGACGACGATGATATCCTACACGTTGTAAAAAATGTCAAAGATCAAACTCACAAAAATGTTGATCTAATCATCTCAACATTCAAAGAAGTTAGTGACGACCTAAAAGAAAAGTGCCAAGCTATTTCTATTGGCGGTATTCGTTGGCTTCAACAAGACCCTAAGTCAGATTTTTTTCGTGAATTGCTTGACAAGGTGGATGGCGAAGTTGTATTTTACAAGACACTGAATAATATTCTTTGGCACCCTCGACATATTCAAGCTCACCTTGAAGAAATGAAAAATAACAACACCAAGTGGTGTTTTAGTCATGTTGAGTATAAGAAGCTTGACATGGGTGATCACCCTTTTAATGTGCTGAATTATAGAGTTACAAACGCTCCCACGCCAGATAAAGTTAGTATGGATGAAGTGTGCCACGCTGCCTCATTACATACAGAGTGGAAAAATTGTCTAAGACAAGACGAAGATGGTAATCCATATTTTATCGCAGGTTATGTGGCAAAATCTTGGATTGAAGAAGGTGTTCGTGGATCAATTCCTCCAGAAATAACCGTTGTTAATTGGGTGGATACAAACAAAAATAATTCCGATAGCACTAACGATGAAAAGATAAAGCAACAAGTAGGTGCACCAATGATGAGTGGGCCGGAAGAATCTCAAGATGTCATAGACGGAGAGATTGTTGTTAGGCGCAAGTGGCCTACTATTGTCGGCAATTCTTTTTATGATACACGCAACAATCAAATATTAGAGCAGATTGAAAACTTAACATCTAACACAGAAGTCGAAACCATAGCGATTAAAAGAACTATGGGTATGGGTGATGTTATTGTTGTTGAGCCTATCATAAAGAAGTTGAGACAGAAATATCCAGCAGCTAAAATAACGCTATTTACTGCTTCACCAGATGTTGTTAAGTATTTCAAAAACAAGCCAGACCAAGTTGAAGAGATAGAAAAAACATACATACTAAGGGATTTTCTTAGTGATTTTGGACACAACCTTAGATTTGATTTGGATTTGTCTTATGAAAGTAGAGAAAATATTTCTTTTATTGACGCTTACGCTTCTGTTTGTAATGTAGAATTTGACAACCAAGAAGATAAGCATATACAATTTGAAACATCTGAAATTGAAAGAATAGATTCTGATTTACCTATTGCTATTGTGTCCGCCGACGGATCTGGTTGGCCTGGCAAAACTTGGCCTATAACTTATTATGAGGAGGTAATAACTCACTTACAAGAAAACGGATATAATGTTATAGAAACTGGCAATGTTGTGACAGATATGACTGATGAGAAATATCATGGTTGTGATTTTGAAACTTTCATTCGTTGCCTATACAGCGCTGAAATTTTTGTTGGAGCAGACAATGGCCCGATGCACGTAGCGAGAGCTATGAATAAGAAGTGTGTAACAATAGCTGGCGCGGCCTTACCATATTTAACTAACCCAAATCGCCAAGACATTTACTATATCGAAGATAATCAAAATAAAAATTGGGGTATGAAGCATAATTTCTTTTTTAGGGTAGAGGATGGCTCTTTGTCGTTTGTGCCCTTTGATAGAGAAGACGAAACAGCTTGTGGTATGAGAACGATACAATCACACTCTGTTATAGAGGCTATAGATAAAATAACAAAAGATGGGTTTGCTTTTAATATGTTTGGAGCCTTAGTAAAGAAAGAAGTCGTCGGCGGTATAGCTTATTACAAAAGCGAATTTGGGCTTGAAAGAGAAAACAAGTATTATCACCCCGACCAACGAATTGATTTAAGTCAGTATTATGAAAATGACACAGAGGGTTATACTTCCAAGTATCTGACAGAAGCCCAAGAGTTTGTTTCAACATTTGATAAGGAAGCTAAAGTATTAGATGTCGGTTGTAATATGGGTATACTGGTAAACAATATATCGAAGCTTGGATAAACCGATGTAAGTGGTATTGACATAAATACAAATAGTGTCAACAAAGGCAAAAAGCGATTTGATGGCGTAAATATTTCACACGCTGATTTTCTTGATGATTCAAGTTTTGCGGGCAAGTATGACGCTGTTATATGTGCTGATGTAATTGCTAAGACACACGACCCACTAAAGTTGCTACAGAATATAAAGAAACACACAAAATCAGATTCTAAGGTATTTTTATCTGTTGAATTGTTTGATATTGAATATGTGGACCAAAGAGATGAAAGATTATCCATTGGCGAAAATCATTATCTTTATAGCGATGAATCAATTAAGAAGTTGTTTGACAAAGCAGGTTTCACTGTAGATAGTCAAAGTTATAATGAAAACTCTGGCTTCACTAGCTACATTCTAAAAAACTGAGAGGTGCCGCATGGATACTGTAGGCTCATTAATAGATAAGATGTCAATCACAGAAAAAAGAATGTCCGTAACTTCTGATGCTTCTGTTGAATATGAATTAAAGCAACAACTAGGTTGGATGTTGCTAGAGATTGCACATAATATAATTGATGGATACGCTGATAACCGGCCTCTTATGTTTAAGAAGCATAAAGTATATGATAAAGATGTAAAGAGTTTTGAGAATATGGGGGCTGTTGGTTTGTTGCCCCTTATAGAAACACTAAAAGAGCATAACAATAAACTATGGGAATTAGAAGATATAAGAAGAAACAAGTATCTATCTGATGAAGAAAGACTTGCTGCAGCAGATGAAGTGTC
>Ga0181566_10003223_pt1 | contig 13348 bp, 11 predicted proteins | sample 101ome_15_FD_133762 | JGI IMG/M metagenome (GOLD analysis project Ga0181566, IMG submission 133762) | Coastal salt marsh microbial communities from the Groves Creek Marsh, Skidaway Island, Georgia - 101402AT metaG (megahit assembly) | ecosystem: Environmental > Aquatic > Marine > Intertidal... | reverse complement strand
TGCATCAACACCTCGTCCTCTAGAAAATGTATTAGCTATTGCAACAGGATCCTGTCCTTTAGAAAGATCGACTGTTTCTGCTCCAAACTTTTCAGCCATAGCAAGATTTTGAGGGTCAACATCAATACCCAACACCCTACAACCATTAGCACGTAAGAGCTGAACTGTTAAAAGACCAATCAAGCCAAGTCCAGTAACGACCACCGTTTCACCAAGCGTAGGAGTTGTCAGGCGTATACCTTGAAGAGCGATAGCTGCAAGCACAGCAAAAGCCGCCTCTTCATCGGTTACATTATCTGGAACCGTTGCACATAAATTTTTAGGGACGCATACAAATTCAGCGTGTTTACCATTAGAAATCACTCGGTCTCCAACAGTAAAATCAGTGACGCCAAAACCAACCTTACGAACGATACCCACATTGCAATAGCCCAGAGGAAGAGGTTGATCCAATTTATTAAAAACAGTCTGCAATGTAGGCTGCAAGCCATCTGTTTTAATTTTATCGATGACCATTTTTACTTTATCTGGCTGTTGACGGGCTTTTTCTAATAAATTTGCCTTGCCAAAATCAACCAACATTCTTTCGGTCCCTGTAGAAACGAGACTCTTATTGGTTTTAATTAATAAAGCACCTGCTGATACTTGAGGGACTGGGACATCGGCAATTTCCGTTATCCCATTTTTTAAAGACTGTAGTACTTGTTTCATATCTTATTTTTTAGTTTTCTAAAAATATATGCTAGCTTTGGGTATGACTTTATGATTCTCCAGTACCTAAAATACGAAAATAACGATCTGATTCTTACTTTGATTTCTAAAAAAAGTGGCGGCTTATTAATACAAATCGGAAAGAGGCCATAATCGTCTAGTCTTATATTCAGACTACTCTCAACTTCAGCAATAAGTCCGAACCTCTTGCTTTCTGTTACTGAATTTCCAGAAGCATGGAATGTATCCCCAGAAAAAATAATTATATCTCCAACGTCAGCATCAATAGGCAATGGAGCAATATCTGTAGGCGGCGATATTGTGACTTGATTATCACCTGATTCGTGATGCTCTATTTCTTTATTGTGTTTAACAGTGCCTGCCAAATGAGAACCAGGCCAAATTAATAACTGACCATTATCTTTGCGCATTTTTTCTAAAGGTATAAATAAAGCAAAACCTTGTCTTAAATACGAGCCCGAATTAAGTTTATACCCGTTATCCTGATGCGGAAGCCACAAAGAGGAGCGACCTGGGGTTTTGAAAGACAATTTCGAGTGGGTAAAGTAAGAATAAGAATAAGAATCATTAAAGATTGTTTGAATGACTGCAATTAACTCGTCTGAAAAAAATATCTTTCTTACCAACGAGCTCTCTCTCATTACATCAATAAATTGTCTTGGGTCTCCATCAGAATTTTTAAATGCTTCCTCGCCAGAAAAATTTTGAGCCCAAGCAAAAACCTTTAGTAGGTCTTTCTTAAAGGATGACGATGAAAATCGGATGTGCAAATAGCCATGCTTCGAGTAATAACCAGATAGGTCTCCGTCTATATCATTAAATATTTTATACTTAGTCATTTTTTAGCCTCTATCAACATAAACAGTCCAGAATTACTGAAGTATTTTCTAATGGCATCTCTAGGCCATAATGCCTTTGCAATACTGAGATATACGCCTCGATGACGTTGGCCGGCATCAGACTCCAGTAAATCCCCATGTGTCAAAACTGTATTTATACTAACTTCACGAAACCCGGAAAATAGCAGGCTTGCTTCAGATGGAGTATATGCTTTGGTTCCAGGACTCTCTAAATATTGAGAATAAACCTCACTTAATGAAAGCCATGGTTGCAACTTGAAGAGCGCATATCGTATCCAAAGCATTAGACCAACTATGCTATATTTATTATAGATCATAATCTTAGCAATACCGCCAGGCTTCAAGACTCGAAGCACTTCACTGACCGCCTGATGAGTATTAGGTGAGTGATGAAGAACACCCCATGAGTACACAATATCAAAACACTCATCATCGAACCGCAATTTCTCCGCATCACCAACTTCAAGCTTGGAATGAAGCCCCATGACCTCAAATCTATGTTTAGTGTGATTAATTGCGCGCGATGTTAGATCAATTCCGTTAAGTATTGCACCTGCCTCAGCAAACTGTTGGTGATCAGCGCCTAGCCCCACACCAATCTCCAATACTCTCAGACCTCGTGTATCCGAAAAACCTGCAAATTTTCTTATGTAAGGTTCCAGCTCATAACGTTTGCTAGCTTGGATTCGATATGCAAGCTCATCAAGTCCATTTAAATAAAGATCTTCTCCGCAAGAGGCTTTATCCCAAAAATCGTGAACATGTCTCTTTTCCTGATCCGTCATCCAGTAACCTCTTTGAAGAATGGCTGCGGATCGCTCTGATCAATAAATCGTCTACACCAAATCTCAATGCAGAGCAACGACAGCAGCGTATAGCTAGCATCAATTCGACCGGCGTCGTTATCAGAGATTAACTGCTGAACAGCAGATGGATTAAAGAGCCCTCTTCTGTACAGGTTTTCAGCAGACAAAAGATCGCCCAGCATTTCTCGTAATTCGTAACGAATCCAACGCCGTAACGGCGCACCAAATCCGCTCTTAGGTCGATAGATCACATCATGCGGCAAATAGGGCTCCATCGCTTTTTTCAAAATCCACTTCCCTTCTTTACCGCGCTGCTTGTACTTAGCTGGAATACGTGATGCAAAATTGACAAGGTCCAAATCAAGGAACGGCACACGAACCTCTACGCCAACAGCCATAGACATTTTATCAGTGTAGACCAAGTTGTGATCCGCCAAAAAAAAGCGCTGCTCAAGGGACAGCATGCGCTCCAACCGGCTCGCCTCTGGAGGAAGGTCTTGTAAAAAATCCAGCATGGGTGCTTCAGCTTTTGAACCATTGAGCGCTGAACGAAACTCATCTGAATACAACCTATTTAGATCATCGCGCTGCAACCAACGGAAGTAATTCACTAAACGTGCATCACCATCTAAAGTTGAACCACTGAATAGCTTCGATAACCGGCGTCCGATCACTCTACTTTGATCTAGCGAACCCGAGAAATGCGCCAGCCTTCTTCGGACAGATATTGGCAGCAAAGACAACCATCTTTCTGCCATGAGTGCTCTATGGCGACGATAGCCAGTAAAGAGATCATCCCCACCTGCACCAGAAAGCAGCACTTTTATGCCCTGCTCTCGTGCAAGCTGACTGATATAAAGAACATTAAGTGGAGCTGGATCAGCTAGCGGCTCGTCAAGCTGCCAAACCATACGTTCCAAATCACTCGCCATATGACTCGCATCAATTTGTACTACATCGAGTGGAACGCCCAAATGCTTTGCAACACGGCGTGCATAGGGTAGGTCATCAGTAAAACCATCTTCCTGACCACCGTTACAATTGATAGTGAAACAGCGAATATCTGGATTTTTTTCGCGCGCAAAAGCGACGATAGCACTTGAATCAAGCCCACCGGATAGAAACGCCCCAACAGGAACGTCTGAAACCATCTGTCTATGCACCGCTTTACGCAAATGATATTTAGTTTCGGTCAACCAATCACTTTTACTTTTACTTTTTCGAGAAGATTTTTTGTTAAATTCAGGTAACTCATACCAAGCCCAATGTTTGGTAATACCACCAATTTGAATTTCAATTGCTTCACCAGGTAAAACTTTTCGTACGGACTTAATTGGCGTACCTTCACCAGGACACCACAGAAAACTTAAATATCGCTGCAAGGAAATTGCATCTAAATCAAAAGGCTTATGCAAAAAAGGAAGTAAAACTTTAATTTCACTGGCAAAAATCACACCAGAAGAAGAAAGTGAGTAATAAAGTGGTTTAACACCCAAGGCATCACGAGCAATGAGCATAGTTTGATTCCGAGCATCCCAAATAGCGATAGAGAAAATGCCATTAAGACACGAAAACATACTAGAACCACAGTCCAAATAAAGATTTAAAAGAACTTCTGTATCTGATTTACCTTTAAAAAAATAACCATTGGACTGAAGGGAACTACGAAGCTCCCGAAAATTATATATCTCACCATTAAAGATAAGAACTACCTGACCATCATCTGAAATCATCGGTTGATGTCCGAGCGAAGAGAGGTCCTGAATAGATAAGCGAGTATGACCCAAGGCAACGAAGTTGTTTTTATCGATATAAAAACCAGAGTCATCAGGACCACGGTGACTCAATAAAGACAGAGCTTTATGTAAATTATGCTCATCAAATGAACCAAAGAAACCAACAATACCGCACATAAGAAAACTAAATAAATTACTGGATAATCTGTATATTAAAGAGATGAATTATTGCTGATAATTCTAGCTTGAGTGAGCAAATGAGTCGCTAGCTTATTCCACGAACCAGAGAAGCTAGCAAGTTTTTTTCTGCCATTAATAATAAGTTTCTCGCGGGATTTATCTAGATATTGAATTGCGTGAAGCATGCTGTCAACATCAAATGGATCAAAGTAGCAGGCAGCATCCCCGCAAATCTCTCTTGAAAAGTCCATATCACTAGTTATGATAGGAACTTCATATTTCATGGCCTCTAAATATGTACCAGAAAAAGACTCAAGTAAAGTTGGAAGAAATAATGCATAACTATAATGATAGTAAATATTAAGATCATTTTGAGAAACAGGGCCAATATTTATAATTTTATTGTCTAAGTTTTGATCTTTGATACGATTTAAAAGCCGAAGAGCATTAGTATCACTAGTAGGGTCTAATGTAATTACAAGTACATAATCTTCAAGCGGATGTTTATGTCTAAGGAATAAATCGATGGCAGATTCAATATTCTTATGAGGGTAATATGCAGTAAGGCAAAATAAAATCTTTTTGTTTTTATAATTAATTAACGAACCAGGATAACAAAAGGGTCTGTTTTGAACTTGGTAGCTTTTAAGATCATTAGAAAGCGCATTAGGTAAAAGCATAATATCTCCAGTATATGAATACATCTTTTTTACTCTAACCATCATTGAATTAGTTTGGCAAAAGAGAAGCTCAATGCGTCTTAGATCTGTATAAAAGATAAATCTCTGGAGAACAACGGTTAATAATAATTTCATACTAAAGAATTTCAAAAACTTTCTTATAGGATAAACATAGTAAGGGTTATGAAGAAGAAGAATTTGGGGGGCGGCAATTCTTTTTAAAGCAATATTACCAAGGCAGATACACAAATTAGGGTTGAATAATTTAACCAGCTTAGGTAAAGATATATATTCAAAAATAAATCGTTTAATAAAGCCAAAATGAGAATAATGAATAACTTCGATATTGTCAAATCCGTGAAAGATATTTTCGTAATCCTTTATAGAAGGAATCACTATTAAAAATTTATAATCAGGAGACAAATTAGCAAGAGACAGGATGAGGTTTTTCCCAACAGAAATACCCCCACCTGTTTTTAAATTGTGCGCATATAATACAATTTTCAAAACAAATTGAACCTATGAGTTTGAATTAAAAGAATTATAAATAATATTAGAGATTTGTGAAGCCATGATTTCTTGAGAGTATCCATTAACAACAGTTTCCTGAGCAACTCTCCCCATATAATTAAGTAAATCAGGATTCGAAAAAAGATAATTTAAAGCATTAAGAAAAGAGTCAGAATCGCCATCAGATAGAATAATACCATTACGGTAATTATCAATAAGATCAAATTCAGTTCCGTCTGCTTGATGAAGAATAACTGGCAACCCAAAGGACATTGCTTCAGATATAACCATGCCACCTCGACCAGGCAAAACAAATACATCGCATGCAAGAAAGTATTTAGAAATAGATTCACGAGGCATATGGCCAACAAAAAAAATATTAGGAATATTAGAAGACAAAACTTTAGTCTGAAGTTTATCCTTGGCTTTCCCATCACCAACAAGAATAAGTGCAAAATTATTATTTAGTCTTTCAGAAAAAGCATCCAAGAGAACATCAACATTTTTATCATCATCAAGAGCACCAACAAATAGTGCAAGAGGCATTAAAGGAAGACAGAGTTCTTTTTTAATATCATCTTTACTACCAGTAAAGTTAAGAAAATAGTTGTAATAAAAATTTGTATCGGAAACATTCACAACCACATGTACTGCATCCGGATCTACACCCAAATTAATTAGGCTTTTTTTTCCGTAAGAAGAATATGAAATATATATATCAAAAAAACTAAGAAAAAAGGATTTAATACGTCGCTTGAGAAAAGAAGATTTTTTGGCTCCAGGGACAGAACCTAATGACCAATGAATTAAAGTACATTTATTAAATAATTTTGAGTAAAGAATTGCAATGAAATAACTGAGGAAATTACTCTCCCCTTCACACAGAATAACGTTGGGTTTAAAAGACCGTAAGGAAGAAAGTAATCCTCTGTGCCATACAAATAGATAATTAAATAGGTAAAAAGATAAAGTTCGATGAATTATAAAAATAATAGAAGACAAATCAGTCGACGATTTTACCTTTGAATCTTTAATATCTTGACCTATAAAAAAACGAACATCTAACTCATTGGCACATGAAATTAGCTTAAAGAGATTAAAACGATATGATGGAATAACACGTTGTAAAACAGCAACTCGAACTGGAGAAGAATTAGTCATTACATGGCTTCACAAAAATACAGGCATCATGAACAGAATCCGTGAACCAAATTCTTCTCCATCCATTTACTTGTTGAAGAAACTCAGACCAAACAATAGACGATGGGGAAGAATTTAATTTAACTGCATTTAGGGCGTTAGAATTAGATGCTAGATATCGGTGAGCATCATCAATTAACAACAAACCATTTGTTTTAAGCTTATCAATACTAGAAAGAGCAAAAGAATCACGATGGAAAAAAGAATAAATAATCGACATTAGGCGGTGTTAGATATTATTTGGAGTGCGGTGAGTTCGAAAAAAATTAAAAGTCATTATGACGCCTCGTGTAATTTGGGGAATTAAAACGATACAGTACAAGATAGTTAAAGATAAGAAGTAAGATCATAGTACTTTTATATTGAAGAAATATAGGAAATCCAATAGATGCAGATAAAATAATTAATATCAAAAATATTGAATGGTAAGAATTAAATCTATAAGCTAACCAGAGACAAGAAAAAATGTAGTTGAAAAAAATGATAAGAAGGAACAAGCCGCCAAACAATAGAAGGGAGACATACATAGAATCTCCGTAAGAATATAACGAATTATAGCCGATTCCAAAAAATGGATTAAATGAAATTACAGCTAGCTCGGATGCAAAATATGATGAATATCTTGAATATAGAAAATAGTTATAGAAATCATCAACAAAACCAAAATAAAATGAAAGAAGTAATGACAAAGCAACAGGGATTATGGAGTACAAAATAACTTTTTTGAGATGAAATTTAGAGAGAAGGTAGTATAAAAATGAGAGGACTGCGATACCAAAAAATATTTTTGTGTTGGTTAAATAACCACCCGCAACTGAACAGGCGATAAAGAAATAATTATACAAAGAGCGTTTGTTAAAAATATAAAAGAATAGAAATATTCCAAAAACTAAACCCGCTTCGCCAGGTTGAGAGAAAATTCCGGTAACTCTATCTCCGTAAACTTGTGCAAATTTAGTATATGATGAATTGACAAGTCTTGACCCACCATAAAAATAATCAAAAAAATTTAAAAAAAGACGTTGATAATCGAAATATTGTATGAGTGATACACAGAAAATTAAAATAAAAAGAACATTAAAAAATCTATTTAAGTAAATTGGAGATTCACGAGATATGGATATGAAAGAAACTTGTAGAAAACTATGAAAAAAAACAAAGGGGAGAATATATAAAATAGCTCCGGATAAGGAGATTGAGTCAGAGGAAGATAGAAGGATAGAGGCGAAAAATCCCAAAAGAAGCAATAAAAATGAAGCGTTATTATAGTTAAATATTGAATAAGATTTTAAAATAAACTTAATCAAAATCAATAATGCTAAGATATGTGTAAAGTTAATATACAAAGAAGTATATGGCACAGTCACATATGGAAAGAAAAGTGCAATAAAAATTAAAGAAAAAAGCAAGCGACCAGTCATAATAAAGACATCAGATCTGGCACATGAGAGGTCAAACCGTTATATGGATTAGAAGAAATGGGGTAATCAGTAAAATAAAAGTCATCACGTCTAACAATTAAAATATTTGTAGTGTATTCACACAGCTCCAACAAAAATGATGACTCGTCAATAATGAAAATTGTATTTTCAATATCAACCTTATTTAAATCAAAATGATAAACCAAATTTGAAGATTTAAACAAAGAAGTATAAACATTACGATAATTAACCGCAGTGTTAGGATGGAACATATGGTAGAAGTTACAATCTAAATTATTATGTAACATATCATACATTGAGATTATGTCACGTGATAAAGTGATAGGTAGAATGAAGTAAATATTAGTAACGCCAGATAAGTTTTGATTCAATTTAATATCTTTATAAAAAGTAGAACTATATTTATCATGCCAAGACTTTAAATTAAAATTATTTTTATAAATTCGTTGATAACCAACAACGCCATTAACAGCAGCCATATATATTATTTGATCAGCATGCCAATTAAATCCAGTATGCATTACACGATCAACCCCATGTGGAATATAAATCAAATCCTTAACTGAATTTGAGGACATTAATGCTGCAACATTGACATCTAAATAATAAAAAGACACCTTTTCAATAGTAAGGTACTTAATAGATGATTTAATAAGATGAAATTTAGATAACAAATAAAATAATTCTAGTTTTTCAAAAAAACCATAATCCTCGAAAATATAATTTGTAACTATTTCCTTAAAGACAAAATATGATTTGATAGAAAATAAAAATGAACCAAAAAGTGAAGGTCCATTTATAAGTTTTTCTGATGAAATTGTCTCATATGGTAAATCGTTAAATTCATCCAGTGTTTTTTTATATAGCCCTGTTGATGCCGAATCCGATGTTAAGGAAAATGAAGATGGTAATTTTTTATTGGAAAATTTCGATATAAAGCCGAGAAAATATAGGTAAATAATCTTTATACAATATATGGCAATACTTTTTATACGAAAAATATAGCTGAACTTATTGGTAATCGTTGAGTTAGATGGGAGTGTTAAATTTGATAAATTAACATTGTTACAAGATTTAGCGAAATCGGAAGATCGTATAATAGATATACCAAATCCATTATTAATCAACTTTAAATAAATTGACTTTTTTTCGAAATGTCTTTTTATAAATTTATCGATTTGAAAAGATAGAATAGATGAAATTGAATTTTGTATGTCAGAATTTTCAATTTTTTGTATTGCTGAAAATGCCGAATCATACCATGCACAATAATCATCAGAGACGGAAGTCATAATTTGATTAGATAACTTTGTATCAAAGAAAGATTCTAGATTATTTTTTGTTAATACGAGGCCATGATCAATAGAATAAATCTGCTTCTTATGGTTATTGATTTTAAGTAATATACAATTATCAATAAATAAAATCTCACTTTTATTAATAGTATTCATTACTAAATTGGAGTGGAATTGTATTTATGATTAATAAAATTAACGTTGGGAAATCGCTTATCTAATACTCTAGCATAATGTATATCACTCATCCGGTATAAACCAGTCACTTCCTCTGATATATTAATTAAATTTGTACTAATTAGATTTTTCAAAAAAAGATAATTTGCAATTGCATCATGTTCTCTTAATGATAGTGCAATTTTAAGAGCATCTATGGTATCGTCGTAGCCTTTGACGTAATCTAATGATTTCGCATAGCTAGTGACACCGAAGAGAAAGATTTTATATTGGTGAATTAGTAAAAGAGTATGGATGGCTATCTGAATCCCATTTGGACCTGAATTTATTCCTCCATCATTAAAAAAAATTGATCTAGTATTAGCAGAAGGCATAATATCTGCACTTTGGCATAATGAAGATAACATAACATAATCTTTTTTAGACTTTGTGTAAACTGTTTTAAACCTAGAAATAAGATTACAGTTATTTTCGGAACATAAATAACTCAGTTTCTTATGATTCAAAAAACAAATTTCTGTTTTTTCAATAAATGGCAAATAGTGATTGTAATTTGTTACAGCTATAATATTGGATTGTTTTATTTGATCAATATCCAAATCAGATAGTTTAGATGGCCCCACGAGACTTATACTTTTTTTTTCTCTATTGACATTAATACTAAATAAGAATTTATAAATGTCCCTATATCTTTTAGAGAAGATATAATTTAGACTATAAATAGTTGGAGTTACTCTTGAGTAGTCCCCATTCTCAATACAGGCTGACATGTATCTATTCTTAAAGAGCAGTCTTACTATCACATTACAATTAGATATAATCTTCTTCCTAAGAACATGCCTCACGATGGCTGCATTATTAAAAGAAGAATATAGCCTCAGATATTGTGAAAGAAGTTCAATATAAGCACTGTTAAGGCTATATAGCTCATTCACTACATCTAAATTTGCAAATGATAAATTATCATTTAAAATTGATAAAACAATATCGTCATTATATGGGTTGTGACGTATTAAATAGTCATGGAGTACTGACTTAAGGAATATATGATGTTTAGAATAGTCGTTATTATAAAGATAATATTGTGATAACACTAGGGATTTAAAATGAATATATGGTAACTGCATGCCTGATATGACAAAATATTTAAGCGCATAAATCAGGGATCTAACAAAATTCTTTATATCGACTAATTTCTTAAGGACCATTAGAAAAATTAGAATACAACTTTGCAGTCTTATCTAGAGTGCATTTATATTTATCGAATGATTCGATTGTTGATATAAAATCTATAAACTCTCTAATATTGATTGCAGGATTAACCTTGAAGGCAAATCTTGCATAGTTAGGATGCACGCCAAAGTATGAGGTAATAAAGTGATGTGGGTTAAATCCCCATGCACTTTTATTTAATCCAAGTGGAATAATTTTTTCTTCTGACGTAGCAATTAAGTTAATAACATCATACTTATCCGTCTTATAAAATTTATTTAAGAAATTACATATCACTTCAGTTTGAAGATTTCCAGCTCCTCGACCGATACCGAAAAGACTGGAGTCAATTATTAAATCTCTATGTGGGTATCTATTTGACAGATATTCAATAAAATTAATCGAAAGCTGAATGGAAAGTTGTGCATTATTATGAGAATGAAAACCAATTGATACATCTGAATTAGTGTTAACACCAATAATATCTATTAAGCGATATAGGTCATCATTAAATAAATTACCAAATGAATCCACAATAGATATGGCTGTGCAATCTTTTCCAATTTTTTCTATTAAATCCGCTAGTTGAGTATCATCATAATCAATTGTTACCATCGGCTGTAAAAAAAGCTTAAACCCATTCTCGATAATTTTTTCAGCATATTTCTTGGCATCATTAACTTGATGCTTATAAAAAACCAAACGTATATTTTTAATTGCACCTCCATTATATTTTGGGATATCAGCTATAGTTATCTGAGCTACATCTAACATTAAGGCATATTCGGTTTTGTGTTTTTTAGTTTTATTGATTATCTCTTCAGCATGTGTAATATCTGAAAAAACAGTACCAAAAACATTTCTTGAACTATCGGGTCCAACCAAATACCCTATTTCAACTATATCAATTGATGAATTCGCTAAACTATTTACAACATCTTTTGTAAATGACTTTGGAAACATCCAGTTATTAACATAGCCACCATCACGAAGTGTGCAATCTAGTACCTTAATGTTCATATATTTACAATTCTCCTAATTAAGATGTTCTCATAATTCTTAGCATTTATAAAATCAAATTCATCATTAATATCTATGCTAGATACCCTATCTATAATTATTGGTTTAGATGTGTTATTTACCCTTGTTCCAAAGTTTAAATAAAACTCTTTAGTAAAAGCATAAACACCTGATGTTTCTTTTATCAAAGGTGTCAAATCTTGAGAGCGTGGTAATTTATCACTAGGGTTATACGTTAAGGGCTTACCATCATACCAATAAAAATCTCTTTCCTCTGTTGCTGTAAAAGTAGACGAGGATTTGTTATCAAGAATTGGGTACAAACACTGATATATAATATCTCTAGTAATATATGGTGATGTGGCATGTGAGTATATATAAACATCTGCATCAATAATACTAATAAATTCATTCATAATATCTGTAAAGTTCGTATCATCAGAGTTTAGTCGTGGATGCCTTTCTAGTTCAATAATCCTATCATTGGGAGGCATAGATTTATTGAATTTAAAATCACTTGAGAATATATATATTTCGTTGATATTAGTAACTGAAATCAATTCAGCCAAGATCCAGTGATACAATGGCCTATTAGCTAATTGTTTCAAATTCTTACCTGGAAGGCGCTTATTTATATTTTTAATTGGGACAACTGCTACTATTTTCATAAGCTTAATGCTTTACTATAAATCTTGTTTTAATAGTCGGTCTTGTATATTTTATTTCTTCACAAAGTACTACCTTAAATCCACATTTTTCAAATAGGCCATATAAAAATTTATTTGAATAAAAATATGTATGTTGATATGTAAAAATTTCATCATCTTTTCTCAATTTTCCGAAATTATTTACGGAAGGTATTTCAACATACAAATACCCACCAACCTTTAGATAGTCTTTAATTATGTTTAAAAAATTAATTGGATCTTCAATATGCTCAAAGACATCACAACATGTAATCGCATCAAATTTTTCTTGAAACAAATTTGGCTTTAAAAATCCTGTTACTATTTGATCAGCATTAGATAATTCACGTGCAATTTCTGAATATTTTAAATCAGGCTCAACACCATAAACTTTAATACCCTTTCTCTCATCCTTTATCTTTTTGATAAGAAGACCAGCCCCACAACCGACATCCAAAATTGTTTTAACTACACAATTTATGTTACTTAGCAGAAAAATTGCTTTGTTGTAATTTTCTGACTCTTCATTATCAATTGAATCAATTCTATGGAAATATTCATATCCATTCTCTGATCTGAACTCGTCATCCCGATATGCGCCTTTATACAGTAGATTTAACTCACTTTTGCTTAAACTGTAATTGCGGTATATCAAGTCACATTCAGTACATTTTCTAAACTCACGTATATATGTATTTAAAGTTGGATCGATAATATTTAGATACACATCTTCAAATTTCTGTGTTTCGATTGTTTCGTATATATTTGATGAGCAATATGGGCAATAATTAACTACTTCCATTAGCATTTTC